>FWWM01003753.1_pt1 | contig 37024 bp, 49 predicted proteins | sample 2228351 | NCBI WGS metagenome assembly FWWM01 (sample SAMEA103939774, study PRJEB20133) | metagenome
GCTGAAAAAGATCTACATAATGGTCATCATGCTGGGTTCAATTGCAGCCTCAGTAGAGGTCGACAACTTTGTTGACGGCTCACTGCACCAGACAACCATACGTGACTCTGCATTCACGCCAGCCCACTGGTGGCTGTACAGCCACTTTGTAGCACTCCCGCTTGGATGGGGCTTTGTAGCAATGTACGACAGAAGAATACCAATACTGCGCGGACCTGGAAACTCAATGAACACCGGTCTGAAGCTGACCATCATTGGCTACCTAGCCACGATGTTTACTATTGGCGTAAATGAGCTGTGGCACTTCTGGTTCGTCGAAGAAGTATTCGCAGTTCCTAACCACTGGATGTTCAACATGGGTGTCGTCGTGGCATTCATGGGTGCTCTGGCATACGTAGTCAGAGTGTATGCCAGACTGGTGGAGCTGGGTGCAGAAACACCTGCAAGAAATCCGTACGTGGCCGAGATGTACAAGCTAGCACTGGAAGGCAAGCTGTACAGCAGGTCAATACCGTAAGAGGTATCAGCATCTGAGCAACTCGTGCGTGGAAGGTCGCGAGATTTTTTCTTATGCGCGTTGACCTCCACGCATTTTTATGTATCTTCAAGTTACCGGAATCCGACTTTTTGCTGGCGACTACAATCGATTGGAATCGACTTTGGAACAACATAATTATTTTCGATATGGGTACTACTGTTGCAGCAACTCCAGCAATACAAGCGCTATCAAGCGCTTTGCTCTTTGCTTTTTTATGTACTATTGATAATGCAATTTGGTTAAGATTTTTTCTGTTTCGCCCTTCAGAAAATGTGCTGCCTTTACATTGTTTGCAGTTACTAAGTGCTGTAGGCAAAGCTAGCTAATCCGGACCAATGCCGGCGTGCGCCGCGTTATAATGTTCCACATACTCTGAATCAGACTGGAACGTCTCGTTGCACTTGCTGCATGCCACAGGTATGCCTGTGTCGTCGCGCTCTTCTGAAATGTGCGACATCATCGAATCATGGAAAATATCTCATAAAAGAATTTCGAGTCTGTGAGCTTGTTTAAAAAGTCACCAATCCATGCTTTGATAGCTGTTTAATTGCATGACTTTGTTTTTATGAGTTATTACTTTTTACACAAAGCCGAGTCTGTGCGCTAAAATGCAATACAACATATTATTGTAAATCTGCAATTGCTAAATATCTTGCTTGAGCTGCTTCAATCACATATAATGCCTTCAACAACAGTCCCTTCAAAAATAGAGTGGCCCGACATCCTCAATGAGTCAGTGCACACTAGCGATGACGTCGACATAGGCGATATCTATGCGCTCAGCCGGGATTTTGTAGTTGTAAAAAGAGGGATAATCCACAAGATCCATTACTATTACATCCCAATCAACAAGGTAGAAGGCTGGGATGGGAATGTGCTGTGGCTCAAGATAACCGAGGACGAAGTGAAGAGGAACTATGAAAGAGACAGGAATCCCAACCCGCTGAGATACTCACTGAAGGATTATCCTGCGTACAGCGGAGCAACGTATCCCGAGCTGATGATAATTTCTCCAAAAGGCGAAAAGATAGCGTATACAGATACTACCACTGCGCAGACAGAAAAAGAAGAAGAGCGCGTCATATACAAGTGCGACCTTTGCGACAGCCAATTTAGAACCGAGGAAGAGCTAAGCAGGCACGTGCCTGCCAGTCACTAACCAGCAGCCGTCATCATAATCTTTTTGAAGAAACCTGTTGTTGTAGTAGACTGGCATCAAATGCTTCCAAGGTTTGCTGCAGGTCTTCGCCGTTGTGCGCCGTACATGTAAAGAAAAGCTCGCTTAGCATGACGCCTCTTTCCAAAACCCGCTCCTGAAGCTTGCTTGAAAACTTGTTGTCACATTTGAGGTATTCTCTGTAGTTGTGAACGCCGTCCTGTTTTGTAAACAACACATGGAACATTGACGGGTACCCTTGGACTATGCCGTCTACCTTCCTATAATACAGGATATCTCTGATGCCGTTCATTAGGGCCGTGCCAAACTTTTCAATGTTCCGGTGCACATACCCTTTCTTCATTATTATTTCATCGACGGTTGCGTCTGCCGCTGCAATTGACACGGGATTCCTAGCGTACGTGCCATTGCGCAATATCTTTTTTGTAGCGTTCTCTTTCATTATTTCCTCTGACCCGACCACCGCCGAAATGGGATACTGTTTCCAAGTGATTTTGCAGGGGTGGTCAGGTGCGGCTTGACTCCAAGCAGTTCCTGAGCCCCTCCCTTTGCTACCCTAAATCCGGTCTTTACCTCATCAAATATCAGGACTATGCCGTTTTTGTCGCACAATTCCCTGAGGAACTTTAGGTAGCTATCGCGGGGAGGAATGACGGCGGCATTTGCTATGATGGGCTCTGTGATTATGGCCGCGATGTTGTCTGAATGTTTCTTGACCGTCTTTTCCACTACGTCAAAGTCGTTCCACTCGCTTACCAAGGTCAGCTTGCCTATGGCCTTTGGAATCCCGATAGAGTCAGGCTGGGCTGTGCCGCGGCGGCTCTCTGTGCCCGGTTCGGTGGAAAATGACACGTAATCATGGATCCCATGGTACTGCCCCTCAAACTTTAGGATCTTTTCCTTTCCTGTGCATGCTCTGGCTATCTTGATGGCGTGCATCGTTGCCTCTGTGCCGGAAATATGATACCTGATCATTTCGACGCTGGGAACTATGGATCTTATCTTTTCTGCCAGCGTGACTTCAAGCGGCGTATCAGACCCGTATATCGCGCCTCTTTTGTCATACTGGTGCACTTTATCCAGAACGGCTGGGTGGCCGTGGCCCAAGATAACCGGGCCGTGACCGAGCTTGTAATCAATGTACTCGTTTCCGTCAACGTCCAATACGTGCGAGCCTCTGGCATTGCTAATGAAAATTGAATCGGTAACGCCGGCGGGCATCAGCTTTGACGCCTTTTGCTTTAATTTTTTGATAGCTGGGTGCCGAACCGGCGGCCAATCAATTTTCTACCGGCACGGAGACCGGCTGCGGCCTGGCGGCTGCTGTCACTAATAATAATCATATGTATATACAGCGATCAATGTGGCTAACAAGGGATAAATGGATTAAAATCATTTAGACTTCTGCAAAGCGATGTCAATAGATCATCGATTTATCTTATAGTACATCATTTCATGTGAATTTAATTGCGGGTTTGGCAATCATCCTAGCAGCATATCTATCATGCTCCAGAGAAAGAGCCTGCTTTTTATGATCGCCATTGCCCCCGGTGCTGCAATTCTGGCAATTGCATCCTACAACTTTACAACAGAAAAGATCATTGAAATTTCAGAGCAGGATATTCACAGCAACGCACAGATCGAGGCTCACGCCATCTCTAACGCACTGACAAGCAGGATAGCAGACGTTGACCACAACCTTGCGCTCTTGGCCAGCGCGCCCCTGGTACAGCGGGGGACACGGGAGCGCAGCAGCTGTTTGATGCCGCGCAGGACAATACTGTGGACCTGACCGATGGCTATTACTGGCTGGACGCAAACGGCATCATCATAACATAGAGCGAGATCAACACCGGCAAGTTCCCTGATTATCGGGGAGACGATCTGAGCTACAGGCAATATTTCTCGGTCCCAAAGGAGACACATGCCCCTATGCCAGCACCACGCTTGACTCGGCGGACACCGTGCCAAGGATGTACCTGTCGCAGCCGATAATAAACGCGCAAAGCGGCGAGTTTGCAGGAGTCGTGGTAGCCTCAATCAGCACGAAAAATGCAGGCACATTCATGCAGAGCCAGCTTTTGCAAGAATATAGGAGCAGCGCAGGGCTGACAGACAATAGCGGCCTTATTCTTTACGCAAGCAACCAGTCCCTGATCGGGAGTTATTATCATGACGACAAGTTCCAGTCAATCCTGCCCGGGCCGGTAAGATCCCAGTTCAACGCCCTGCTGGACATGGCAGTAGCCGGGGAATCAGGAATTGAAGATGTCCGTTACCTTGGGTCTAACTACGATAGCGTACCGGCCTGTAACAGTAAACGGCAAGCACCTGTGGACGGCATACATCATTTACCCTCACGCACACACAACAGATGCCGTCTTCCTGCTCGAGCAGCAAAGGAACTTTAGTATCGTGGTCATAGAGGCAATTGGAGTCGCCGCCATGATGATCGCCTGTCTGGTGCTCATGCACAACAGGCGTTTAGAGCTGATAGTCAAGCAGAAACATCGGAGCTCCGGCAGGTGGTGGACTCGCTCGCACAGGTCAACGACCAGTTAAAGGAGCATGATAGGCTGCAACACGAGTTTATCAACATCGCCGCGCACGAGCTCCGCACGCCGATACAGCCGATCCTCAGGATAGCAGAGATAAAGGAAAACGAATTCAACAGCAAGGACGAGATAACTATCTCTAAAGAAGAGATGGACCTGCTTGTCAGGAACGCCCGGCGCCTTGAGAGGCTCTCGTCTGACATACTGCAGGTCACCAGAATCGAGGGCCGCAGGCTCAAACTCGCCAAAGAGCAGTTTGACCTGAACGAGAAAGTGAGAAACGTGGTAGACGACATCAGGAACACCCTCGGGTCGTCGGCGGATGCAAAAAAAGGTTTGTTGGCGTTCAATGTAGAGCTTCCAGAGCCGGCCATAATGGTGTATGCTGACAAGCCCAAGATTTACGAAATGATCTCGAACTTACTGAACAACGCCGTCAAGTTTACAGAGAACGGCGGCACGATAACCGTTTCGGCGCGTACCGAAAAAGATGGCACGGTCGTAGTCAAGGTCAAGGACACCGGCGCAGGCATAGTTCCGGAGATAATGCCAAGGCTGTTCACAAAATTTGCAAGTCAGAAAAGGGGCAGGGCTTGGGCTGTTCATCGCAAAGAGCATTGTCGAGGCGCACGGAGGTAAGATATGGGGAGAGAACAACCTAGATGGGCGCGGGGCCACTTTTTCATTCACATTGCCACTGGTAAAAAAGCCAAGCTCGCAGCCGATGATGATATAACGCTATGACGATGATTTTCTTTTCTAGCTGCAAGATTGCGACTTTTGATCCTCAAGTTTTAAAATCTGTGCTGCCGCCACTATTATTAACTATTTTACTTATCTTTTCTTTACCTGTGCTCCACCTTTTACGTACTTTTCAGTCCACTTTAACTTCCTTGGGTCCCGGCGGATTACAAACATGTTCTTGCTGCATTTGGTTGAGCATGTCCACAATATCCTGCCGTCGTTTCTGACGTGCATTGTGCCCGTGCCACCGGGTATTGACCTTCCGCAAAATGCGCAATTTCTAAAAGTTGGAGTGGTGGTAGCGATATCGACTGCAGTTCTCCTTCTCATCATATCTCTTTTGTCCCGGCGTACTCGCAATGATTATTTTAAAGGGTTACCGTTGCAGATTCTGTCAAATCCCTCGGCTGCGCGCCTTTTTTCTCCACACAGCAGCCCAATCATGATATTATTATATTTGCAAAGAGGGCCCCAGCGGCCAGCTTTATTTATTATCAAAACCAAAAAATGGCATGTCTACTGACAACTCTGAAATTTTTGAAAAAAAGCAAGGGCTGCGCAGCAGAAACTACCATCATCACTTGTATGACGATGAAACTATCGAGACAATGAAGCAGTACTTTAAAGTTGAAGACAGCCACGACACATTGCTGAATTACATAAAGAAAAACAGGATATTGCATGACGCCTTGGCCGAACTCTAAGACTTAGTGCCTTTTGACGCATTGCAGAAACCAGCGCAGCTCTCCGTATGTTCCAAACTTGAAATAGTTCATCAGCCCTTCGATCGTCTTGTCGTCATAAGCCGGGTCCTGGTACTTCTTGTTGCTTTCGCCATTATTTTTATTATTATTTCTCACCGCTTGACACGGTGGCAGCTCGTCCGTACCTTCAGGAGATTCTGTGATCATTTCAGGCTTGGTTGAAAGACATTGCCGTCACGAGGATTTAACCAATACAGATGATCATACAGTAGAACGACTACATAGAAAGGTTGAATCAAGAACTATAAAAGAGAGCGTGGCCAATATAATTAAAGGTTGGATGACAACAGCAAACGGTTCTTGGCCAACCAGCTCCTCTGGATTGGCATTTATTTCGGGATCGCTATTGTAGTCGGCATCTTCCTAGACTTTCCAATATCTCTGATCGTCATAATCGCAATCATCATCCCTCTGTCGCTCTATAGAAGAAGGCAGATAATGAAAAGGATGGGGGGCCAGCAAGGAACAGGTTCTTTCTTTGGTGGGATAAGAGGTGGCGGTGGCGGCGGTATGTTTGGATCAAAGGGAGGGCTGAGCTATTATTGCATCAGCTGCGGGACCAAGCACAACCAGGCCGAATGCCCCAAATGCGGCTCTAGGATGAAGAGGGCGGCCTTTGACAGTTGAGCTGAGAGCTACAAATCGCCATTGTGGTGTTGTTCTGATTCGTGATCCTTCAGCTCATGGTCGGAGTGGAATATCCGGCCGCATGTTTCGCATCTGGCGGAATTTCGCGACCACACAGAAACTGACATATCGTGCAAAGTAGGGTTTCATCACATTAAGCTCTTTTGCAGTCGGCCTCTAGAACCAGATATCAAAAAGATAGCGACTAAAGCTGCAGCGGCCTGCTCTCGTTGTCTCTCTTGCCCTCTATGATTTCAAGAGTGAGCGTAGACCTGACCTGCTCGATCCTCCTTATCTTTGTCTCTATGGCGTCAAGATCGTCCCTAGTGTCTGATTCAACTTTTGCGATTATGCTATACATTTCGCTTTCATCTTCAATTATGCGGTAGGCTTCAGAGATCGCGGCATGGTCTCTTACCTCTTCCAACACTTCTTTGTCTGCACCAAGATCTACACCTATCAGCATCAGAGACTTTGGCATGGTGGAATCGAGCCTGCTATTATTAATCATCCTCTGTCAATTATCGTATATCTGGAATTCATGCGCGCTGGAGAAATCTTGGCCGTATGAGGGCAATCTTGCGCTCAGATATGGCCCTGTCCCAGTCAACCATCAGTATGGCAACCGTCATGCCCATGCCGGCGATATCTGTAATTATCACAGCCGTCAGATTGTCCCCCAGAATTTGGGATATTGGCTGGTACACAAAGCCGGATACGTATATCATTAGCAAGTAGACTGCAAACCTGCCTATCCAAAAGCCAGCGACTATCCCTAGGAACGAGCGCGCATTCATCAGGCCGTATGATATGAACAGCATGTTGCTTGGAAGCGGGGTCAATGCAAAAATGAAGGTGCTTGCAAAATAGCCATACCGGGTTTTCTGCAGGTAATCGCGAAGCCTTTCAAGGCTGGACTTTCTCTTCTCGTTCAACCTCCTCCGCCCGATCGAGCTGTATTTCAGGAGGAGCATCCGCCCTGAAGTGGCAGCGGTGGCTCCTACTGACGAGAGTAGCAGCGGGTTAAGCGAATAATCACTCAGCGCGTTTGCCGACACTATCACCATCCAAGTTGGCGGCGTAAGGATCGGCGCGGCGCTCACGCCAAATATTATCAGCAAGACCCAGAGATAGGGGTGGTCTTGCAGCAGCTCCTGAAGGATCTCGCCAGACGACAATGATAATGATCTCGAGGTGATTTGAATTGCCATGCCTTTTGAATGTTTTTTATTGCCTGTCCCCCTCCATCTACGCGATTCTGATCGCTTGCAGCCGAATCTTTTTCTATGGGTGTTAGGGAAAATATTATTCTGAATTAAGATAGGTAAAATCTGCAGAACAACTCCTTAAATCCCAAGCTCTATCTGGCGTTCCATGAAGGTACCGCGGGCAATAATGATGGCGCAGCAACGGATGGTACCGGAACAGCAGGGACTACTGCAGGTGACAACAGCGGCGTAACAACAGTCGAGGTCGCGGCAGGAAGCAATGTCACGGTTCGATATTATACATTCACGCCGTATAGGGTTGAAATCAATGCAGGAGAGAGCGTGACTTGGTCTAGTACCCAAGCTAAATTTGCAGACATACACATAGTAACCTTTGTGCTCGACGAGAACCTAACGTCCGATGTACTACTGCCATTTGGTATTCCAGAACAGGTGACTGGCGCGGATTTTGAACTGCTGCCCCCATATAACGTGGGCGAGCCGCTCATAGCACAGGCTCCTGACGGAAGAGAGGCTATAGTCGCGGCAAACAAGGTCGTATTCTACCCTACAGAGATTGGTGCCGACGATGAGCCAACTTTTCTCGAGGGAACCGACATATAATGCACAATAGATGGAACAAAGTAGTCAACTCTGGAGTAGTCTCATCGCCATTCCAATCAACGATTGCTGCAGAGCAAGGAGATGGTAGAAACGGTTATCATCAACAACAGGAGGAGGGGCTGCAGAAGAAATGTCACCACTATCATCATCGTCTGGCGAAGATGCGGCTACAAATGATGATGATAATAATACATCTGCGGCCGCTACTACCGCCGGTGAGCAACAAGGTGGTAGCGGGGGGGAGGAGCACCGCCAGCTGGATGCCCGCCATTCCCGCTAGTAGATTCGTTCACCGCGATATTTGAAGAACCGGGCACATACCCGTATTTCTATAGCATCCATCCGTGGATGACTTGCGAAGTCGTCGTAAGAGGAGGAGGAAATGATGATTCGACGACAGGCACATCAACGCCATAAAGCAAGGCAGAAGACATTGAGAAAAATAGAAGAGAGAACGGCAAAGGCCTCTGCCAACCTTTTCTTTTCTTGCCCATTTTTCGTTTTTTCTTATTGCATCATCCTTCTTCTTTCCCTTCCTCTTCTGTTGCGCAAGTAATACTGCAATACCAGTCCGGCGGCAAATACCCCAGTGATCGCCACGGCAACAATCACTGTCCTGCGCTCCGGCATCCGTATTATTATCCCCCTTGCCCTAGCTTCGGCAGCCGAATGCACGCTGACGCTGTGATTTTTCAGCTCTTCTCTTGTGCTGAATGTCATCAGGCATCTTTCACATGTAAAAGTGGTGGTCGCCGGAATTGTAGAACCCCGTCTTGCTGTTTGCATGCCATGATGACAGGTGGGCTTGTAACTTTTATCAGTTAGGTAGGACGCCTCCAGAATAAGGAAAGCAAATGCCGTTCTAATTCTTCTCTCAGAGAGCGAGTCAGTCGCCTCGCTGATTTGGCATTGCTAGCTATATATGCATGATGATATCTTACTGTCTCTCCGCTCTCACCAGAATATCTGCTCGCAGTCGCAGTGTCCGCCGAACTTGGTTGTCCTGCCGCATTTTGGGCATATGTGCGGAGGTTCAACGCCTCCTTCTTGCTCTTCGTCGAACATATGATGCTATTTGCGCATCATATGATATAGAGCTGCAGCCTTTTTGGCGAAAACCCATGCTACTAATTCGATTTTATAATACCAAAAAATCGACTGCTAATATTTTATCGTCGTACAAATCGAATAATCATAGACACCTGTTAAATAATAACGGCCGGTAGCTTAGACAATAAGCTAATCTTGACGCCGAGCAAAGAACTTATGCGCTGCAAATGCGGTCTATGCGATCATGAATCAAGAGAGTTATGCATCAATGGCCACTGCTACTGCTGCGACTTGGAAGACATGTTTGCTCTTTTGTCACACCAAGAGTTTGTTGCAGAGCAAGATTGTTACAAAAGAGCATCTTGATGAGCTGATGGTCTAATTAGAGGGATTGAACCGAACATGCATATACTATTTTTTATGAAATATCTGATCAGGGTAATTTTGTATGGAAAACGCTGCCAGCTGTTCCAGCACTGACTTTAGTGCCATTCCCTTTTCGTTGAGGAAATATTCAACTCGCCGCTGCACTTCTGGATACACCTTCTCCCAATCATGCCGTTTCGCTCAAGCTCGCGCAACCTAGCCGTCAGTGTCTTTGGATTTATTCCATCAATGGTGTTTATGAATTGGCTAAACCGCGTCTGCTCATAGACTATCATGTTGCGAAGACTGTAAAGTTTTTGCCTAAAAGATCGAGTTGCTGATCGGGCAGCGCTTGATGTTCTGCTTGACCCACTCAAAGTCATGTTGCTGCCCTAGCATGTGTGCAGACATGTAATAATAATACCTCCTGTCACTTTTTTCCTACCTACTAACGCCACTTTCAGTTACTAACGCTGGTTAAACTTTCTAATTATTATACTTACCTTGTTATAGTAAGTTCGTAATGGCTACTATTACCAGCCTTCAAATTGGATTAGTCATGGTCGTCATGGCCGCGGCTCTTGTCTCTGGAGTATTTTTTGCTGCTTCCAGTTCACTGACTGGCGGGACGACAACAACGGCAGATGCAACTGCCGAGCCGCATGCAGTAGCAGATGACAATAATCATCATGCTGCTGACGGCACGCCCTCCTCTTCCTCAGACGTGGAAAAAATTTCTCCATATGCAGGGCAGGAATCGAGATATCAAATCATTTTCTGACAAGGATATTCAATCGCTTCAAAATGGCACTGGCGAAGCCTTCGGTGTGATGGCAAAGCTCGCAGAACTAAACGGCTATCCCGGCCCCCAGCATGTTTTGGACATGGCGTCAGAACTCCAATTGACCGATAGCCAAAGAACAGAAATCGAGTTCATATATCAAGACATGTCAGCCAAGGCAAAGAGCATAGGGGGCTGCAATTATCGCCATCGAGCATGATATGGACAGAGCATTTGCCAACAAGACAATGACTGCAGAAAATCTAAAGCTCATGCTTGACAAGAGCGCACACCTCTATGGGCAACTTAGGTTTGTTCATTTATCTGCCCACTTGGACACAATGCAGGTTTTGACCGCAGAACAGGTTCACATATACAACATATGGAAGGATATGATGATAACAACCACCAACAACACTCAATGCGCTAGCGCATAGCTGATGCCGGTTCAAATCCGGCAGAGCCCCCTACTCCATATTATTTCTCTCTCTCACTCTCTCACAATAGTCCTCATAAGGATGTTCATGCATTATAGTAATAGGCAATGATCGACGCAAGCTTGGTCAGTAAAATCAACAGCAGGCGGGTGATCGTAGACGCCTGCGTGTCAAGAGACCTAGCCAACAACTTGAGGAACAGCGGACTAGTAGTGAGGCACGTGGCAGACATCAATTCCGCGCTGAAGGATCACGAAATCGCCAAGATGATGCACGCAGACGAGGTGCTCATCACAAGGGATTACAAATTCTACAGGATGCTTGGCGAAGGGAGGGCGATACTCCTCGCCCCAGGGTCCAATACCGTTGGAAGGGGCGCCAAGCTGGCAACAAGGAAGGATAGACACGAAGTGCGCAGGAAAAACAGGCTGCCGTCGCACATACGAATTGCATTGAGGAAGAAGCTGGCAGAGGAAGCAAAGACGGGGCTGCTCTACATGAAGATACTGTGGGGCATCATGTGGCTAGTGCTGCCCGTAGTCTAACAGCAGTAAAAGATGATCATATCCTTTTGGGGCAAAAGAATCAGCTGTTGCAAAGGCCAAGGGGCCGCAGGACGAGCGCGACATTTCCCCACCAGATGCAGCCCTGCTTCAGATGATGTACCAAAAGAAAAAGATTCCAAAGGACGAAGCAAACTATACCATACAGGATCGTGGCAACAACACAACCATTCATGCATCAAATGCAAATTCAACCTAGGTGATGAAGGCAGATGCCACGTCGTGGGAGGAAAAATCAACAATGAAAAAGGAATTTCAAAATTTTTCTTGCCCAAAGGCGACGGGATGCTGCCCGGCGACATTATCTGGATGTATGTGAAGGGTGCAGGCAGGAAACTGAAATACAAAGAAGGCTACGTCATCAAGGAAGGCGCACAGGGCTTTCAGTGCAAGGACTGCAAATATTATTTGTATATTCTGGCAACTGTCTGCTGATGGAGGGTAAATTCAAGCCAAGGATGAGCTGCGGCTATATTGTAAAGATAGGGCATGGCGCACAGGTTTGATTCGTGCGGGCTCGGCACTGTTTATTAATGCCTTGGCGAACTGTGCGAAAGCATGAGATTTTTTGCACTACTACGCTCTGTCGTAGCTCTCAGACAACGAGAAATTCTTCAGTATGCCCTGATATGTTTCCATCAAGACTTGGTGGTGGATCGCCGTGGCAATGTCACCTTTTGTCTTGGCTTCTTCCATCATGCGCCTGTGGTATTCTGTGTTCGTCAGATAGAATGCGCGGGTATTCCTTTCTATCTCTTTCAGAGCTTCTCTTACCTGATACCTGTTGGCGTCTATGGCCTTGTTGACCTTGTCATCAAAAAGGTCTTCGAGGATCTTTGTTTCGGTGCGGCCGTCGATTTGTTTACCAGAATTCTCTCTTAATAACAACCAGATCAGCTTTTTGCCTCATTTTCAGCAAGCGTGGATTTAAAATAGCTGAAGTAAAGTCATAGAAGATTTTACTGCAAAAAGCAGCCAGGCAAGCTACAATACATAAATAATCATCATGCACCGGTTAGCGGTGACCAAACCTCATGTCCGCTGCTGTAACCACTGGCAGAAAGCTGGCCCGCCTGCTTTACGTGGATGACGAGGTCGACATACTAAATGTTGTAAAGGTCTCAAAAAACCATGGCTTCTCGGTGGATGTGGCGACTAGCGCAGAACAGGCGCTGGCCATGGATCTGCGCAGCTATGACATGATTGTTATCGATATCAGGATGCCAAGGATGGATGGCTTTCAATTCTACGACGCCATAAAGAGCAAGGTTGATGACGCAGCAAAGACAAAAGTGTGCTTTTTCACTGCCTTTACCAGTTATCCGGAGGAGTACCAAAGAAGGTTTCCTACATGGAACGGGTGTTGTTTTATAACAAAACCAATGTCTGTCAGGCTATTGGCAGAGAAACTGAGAGAGCTGCTTGATTCGTAAGAACTTCTTTTTTATTTCTCTCGCTTTGTAGAAAGCGGAAGGGTAAAAGTGAATGTTGCGCCTCTGTCGTCCTTGTTGTTTTCTGCCCATATCTTTCCGCCATGAGCTTCAATGATCCTCTTTGACAAATAGAGTCCCAAGCCCGTGCCCTGTTCCGACTTGCTGGCAAACTTTGTGAACAGCCTTGGAAATATTTCCGGGTCGATCCCCCTGCCGGTGTCCCTGATCTGAACAACAGCCTGACCATCGCTCTCTTCTAGCGTAACTCGGATTGTCCCCTCTTCAGTAAATTTTATCGCATTTCTGAGGATGTTTGATAACACTTCAAAGATTCTGGGCTTATCAGCCTCAACCACTATTGGCTCTGCCTTTGGTTCAAAGATGATCTCTATATGCTTGTGACTTGGGATGAGTAGTTTTACATCCTTTATCACATTCTGTATTTTCTGGTTCATGTCCATCCTTTCCTTGTTCAGTTTTAGCGACTGGCTTTCGATTCTGGACACTTCTAGAATGTCCGATGACAGCCGCTCAAGCCTCTTTGCATTGCGCACTAGCATTTCCAGCTCTTCCTTTGTTATCTCTCCCTTTTCCTTGCCGTCCATGGCGTTCTGAATAAGCTCGGTGATGCCAAGGAGCGGCTGGACGGGCGTCCTGAGCTCATGCGCTGCTACATTGATGAACTCCTTTTGCGCATTTTCATGAGCTTCGAGCCTCTTGTAGGCGTCTTCAAGCTTTTCATTGGCTTGACGGATCTGCTCGTTAAGCTCGCTCTGCTTCCAGATTGCTTCTAAGATTGCAGCGTAGAAGGTGACTATTGACCTGCTATCAGAATACAGGGCAAGACCAACCGCCTGCCGCGAATTCGTCGCGCTGTCATCTTTTAGCTCAAAGATCATGCATTTTTCATGATCAACAAGGACGATTGTAATGCTTGTTGTAAGGCTTGCATCCATCGCTTGAAATTCAGCTTGGGGGAGGGCGGACCTGACATGACCCAAAGTCTGTGCGACGTCCCTGTCAGAAGGTACAAGCAATTCGATCCTCACGCCGTTTTTGGCCGCTTCCTGCAACACCTCCATTCCTCCCATTGCAAGTTGCCGGCGAAACGCATTGGGGCTGGAAAACATTACCATGACCTCATGCTTTGCTGCTCTTATCAAACCCCAGGCACGCTTGATTGATTCACTTGGGTTTGAAATGAACTCCAGATTTGTAGACTCGATTCCTTCTTCGATCTCCCTTATTCTCTGCTCTGCGGGAAGCGCCTTGTTCCATAGGGTTTCAAAGAGGTACTGGTGCTGCTCTGCGATTTCCTTTACTGTGCTATAGATCAAGTAGGGAGGCGGCTTGTCTCTTTCAGCGACGGCCGAAGCGGTATACCATTTTGTATCACTAATGGAGAAGTTGCCCTTTACCTTGTCCAGATGGCGGACATCGGCAAATTTCATAAATTCCTTGCAGTATTGAATGTTGGCAACCGTAATTTCCGTTATCAGCCTGATCTTGGCGCCTCTGTCATGGACGGCGACAAACACATTCTTAACATCCTCAGTGCCCAAGACCGCCGATGGCCCCCATGGATCCAAGCACAGGTCATGGGATTTGACAATCTTTTGCAATATGCCAAGAGCGCATGCGAGGATATCCTCAAAGTTGTGAAGGACTTCTGTCCTCTCTGCGTCCTCGGAATCGATCCACCTCTTTGCACTTTCCAAGATTACAAATGCTAAAACGATGTTCTTTGGATATAAAGTCACAAGTAAGAATTTACTGTAACTTTCCCTCACACCAGCTGCGCAGCAAGCGCATAACAGCCAAGGCAGCAAAGTGCCTCTCCAAAGCAGACTGTTATCTCTGCCTGGGCTTTTTTATTTCAGCTTCTAGGCAGCCTTCGCGGCGATGCTGAACTTGAATTGATTTGGCCTCGCTCATTGTACTGCAGAACTGCTTCAGACTATGTCGCTCACAGACTACGCGATAGCCCATGCCGTTATAATGTACAACCAAGTTTCTATTATAGTTCTTGATTTCAGTAGGAACACTTGGTGAAACTTCAGCTGAAAAAACGCATGTTATGATAATAATAATGTTAGCAATGCTTCAAGCAGGCACTTTTGTTATGGCTCTGTCCCACATAATGGCTCACATCTAGGATTGGCATAAGAGGAGTTTTGGGGACAGAGCCATTTTGTGTGAAGTACTTTGGGGTAGAGCGTGCTATGTCCCAAAGTTATTAAAGCGTCGCTTAACTATGTTAACTTGAAAATATAGAGGTTATATTCGGGTGTCTGTTACCGCCAACCAAGTCTGCAATAGGCATGTCTGGTTCGCCAAGCTCGTACAGGGATAGGATTTACATCATCAAGGATGTTATTCTGAAGCTCGTTGAATATGGTGAGCTGAACCAGACTGCCTTGATCAGCTTTTGCGGTCTGAATCTGAAAAAACATAAGGCCATCCTTGATGACTTGGAGGAAAATGAAATGATAGAACGCAGAGAGCAGATTGTCGGAAAACGGACTGTGACTTTTTATCGGCCTACACAAAAAGGTATGGCATTTTGCAGAGACATCCTAGAACCATACGAAAAGGTGTTTCCACGCAGAAAAGTTGAAAAGAAAAAATCCATTACTACAACAGCCAAAGATTTGATGCTGTTACTCTTGATCTAGACCAAATTGCGATGCTATCTTTTTGTCAATTGCTTCCTTTTCATTCTGGTATTCGATGTACCTGTTCTTCCAGTGATTCATAGAATAATACTGCTTTATGCCTGTCAAGAGCCAGATTGCTGAAATGATGATTACTGCTCCAAGTAATATACTCAGAATCAAGCCAAACTCATTTTCTATTTGCAGTATTTCAAAGAACGATGGATGAAGAATTAGATAAACAGATAATGCGATGGCTAGCGGCGCTAGGATAATTGCTGAAAGCGACATGCCTAAAAGTATTCTTCTTATTTGCTGAATTTGTTCAATAAAGCCATCAAGCAGCGTCAAGATATTTTGGCGGGATTGTTCTTGTTGTTTGTCTTCGCTCATATGCTATGACATCCACCACCTTTTCTTCTTCCACTAGTCTATTACGATTTCCCCCTTCATCTCAGGGTGAATGGTGCAATAATACTCAAAAGTGCCGGTTTTGTCAGCAACGAATGTGATAGTTTGACTTTCATAGTACGCTAAATCTTTTGTATGGACATTGAACTCATCTATATTGAAATTATGATTTGACTTGGTGGTGTAATCTTCGTTTATCACGTGGAAGGTCTCTAATTCTCCCTTGTTGAAGGCATAATCAGGGTTTATTACATTGCCTCCTGTGTTTCTTATGCCCTTGACTTTGGCAGAGGCTATGCTAACCCAAGTATATCCAGAACTTGAGGAGTGCGTTGCCTTGATAAAGTGATTGGCAGGCGCTCCAAGAACTGGGGTGGTGCCATTCACCGGGATCATAGCATTATAGCCCAAATAACTGATGAGACTGACAGCCGTGGCAATAATCCCATAAGTGATAATTCGTTTCCTTGTTATTCTGCTGGATCGTTGCCTCTCCTCGTACCGTTTCTTCTTCATATACATCCAAGCTTTATCAATAGACCTATTTAGGTCATGATTAACATGGTTAATCCTTGTCCAAAATCAATCAATTATTCATCATACCATGCCTCTTTATTATGCGGCTTTGTTCGCAATGTCCTCTGGCAGCATGGACATCTGGTTCCGCTCCATTTGATGAATAGATCGCATACTTGGCATCTTTTGTAGCCCTGAGCATAAGGGCTACTTCCTTTATTCTTGGTAGCTCTATATTTTTCGCAGATATTTCGGCATACCATTTTTTACTTTGTCTTTAGCAGGTGCTAAGCCAAACACTCGATCATGGTATTTACGTAATGATTAACCTGGTTAAGTCAGCCTTTTTTACGCCGGCGGCTGCAGCCGACATTATTATAATAATAAGCAAAGTCAATAATTCCCATAGCTTCCAGTATTTTCATAAAATCTGTGTGCTGAAAGAATCATAAGATAATAATAATCTAAGCAAATTCAAGCGTCACACCCTTCATTGGAGAATAGTTGAACCTGTAGGTCTCGCCCGAGGCTAAAGGCATGCGCTCTAGACCATTCCCACCGCAGCATGGGTATTTTTTAGGCTAACAAAATATAGTTGGCTAGAATTGACGCACACCAAAAACACGAATTGCATATCAAGAATTGCACTTTAGAGGACACGGAACTTCAATTATGCCTGAGTTACTTAGGATGGTTTAACCATGTTAATTGACATAGTTAAGCGATTGTTAAGAACGCCGCCACCGTATCATTTGTTATCGGGTGGAGAAAAGTTGGAAGAACCTGCAGTCATGAGGTGGGATAAGGTAATGCACAAAAGTGCTAGGACAGATGATGGGCAGCCAATCGGATACATAGCGGCAGACGATGAAGAGTCAATTATCGTGCTGGCAAGTCGATTCAGAGAATACAATATACCAAAGTTGCATGTCAAGGCCTTCGACGGTTCGCAAATCTATCTTGACTTTGCCTCGAACGAGCTTGAACAATATAGGATCGCATGATCCTCCTCCTTACTTTTTTCAAAACTCTATTCATATGATTATTATGATACAATATTCTATCAGTTGATCATACTTTGATTTTGGCAATTTGGCGGGAGACATGAACAACAATATGTTTTATGCTGCCGGCTTCCACTTTCTGGAATTCCATATAAGCATTGTTTGCGCAAAGAAGCAGCAATATGAGCCGCAGTGAAGGCAAGAAGGAACAACACGATTCGAGCCTTGATCTTGCCAGAAGCGTTACCGCAATTTACGGTCTCAACTTGGCGCTATCGTATGAAAATGCCGCTGTTGACAGGCTGGAGCAGAGGATATCTCAGTGTGTTGTCCCGGAGGTAAAGAAAAGCCTTGCGCGACACCTGAAGCAGACAAGAGAGCAGCAAGAGAGGTTGAAAGAACAAATCAGGATCCTGTCGTCTTCTTCCTCCTCTTCTGACACCGCCGACAGCGGTTATTCTTCGGCCCTGTCAGTCCCGACTGCCGAAAGTGGCCGCCTGCCCATCCCGGAGCCACCTCCTTTCTTAAAGACCATAATGGATGAAGTGGGGACAGAGAGAGAAAGGGAAGTGTGGGAGTCCGTAAATGACCTGATAATCGAGCGTGCAGAAGCAATAATGTATCGAGCAGGCATGCAGGCGCTTGAACTGCTGAAGGCAGACAAAAAAACGATGAATGTATTGAAAAAGAACCTGAAGGAAGAAGAAGCATTTGCAAAGTGGCTTGAAAAGAACAACCCAAGAATTGCCAAGAGATTGATGAGACAGCAGATGCGCGAAGGAAAGAAGAAAAGGATAGCCGAGGTTGCTACTACAGCAGCTACGACCACAGAACAAGAAGAAGGAGGAAGAGAAAGGAAGAAGGAAGAAGAAGGCAGGGAAGAAATAACCGTTACCGATGCTGGGGCAGCAGCCACAACATAATCATCCTCCTCGTTCAAGTCTGCCTACTACTACATGCATGGCTATCGCCAAGTTACCTCCACTGGATTTACAAAACTATTCGGTTCCTGCGCAGGTATGCTTCGTATAGCGATCTTGATAGCGTGACTGCCAAGAGCCCGTAGAACATGTTGAAGGCCAGCGCCCCGACTACCACCCTATCCATCATGGCCAGCAGCTCGCCCATTGCAACGGTGTAGGCCTCTCCTGTCGGCACCTTCTGCCTAATCATCACGGCTTGGCTATCGGCGGCATTCAGGAGAGGGAGCATTATCCCATATGTGATGGGGAGGAACAGGGCAGACCATAGGACAAACCCGGCTGCAAGCCCATAGGCCGGGGCGTACTTGCCGCCTGCCGCAAACAACCTTCTTGACGCGCTGAATGGAACCGAGATGGCAAGACCAATGACGCTGCCGGCGGCAAGGTGCATTAGGAACCCTAGTGCGACCATGCCGATCGTGTGCTCCTCGGTTTGCAGCAGCGCAAAAGCCAGCACAAGATAGAACGTGCCCACCGGAAGCTCTGACACCCTTTCTACGAGCAGGAGCAGCGCGCTTATTGCAAGTGAAGATATCAGGCCAGCCGCAAGCCCAGAGCCTGTCACGGCAAGCCGCGGCCTAAACCTTTGCGATGTGCTCTTCCGGGCATGCTTCATTCTAATATAATCTGCCTCCAGAAATGTACTCAGTAACCTCAAGCTGCGGCGTCATATTTTGCAACGCCTCCTGCAGCAGTGCCTATCCTTTCGGCCTGTACCACGTCCCGCGAGGATGTCGCTATTCTGGCAAGAAAGCCAAGTATGCTTCCAAAAATCAAATGCATGGCAAGCGCTCCGTAGAGGATAGAGTCAGACATCTGGTCTAGCCTCTCCGCCCTTTGCTGCATAACCGGATCTGTCGACATCAAGAGCATGTTTTGCAGGGTTGGCTGGACCACAATAAAGTGGAGCGGAACAAACAGGACAGCCCAGACTGCTATACCAGTCGCAAGTCCTGTACCGAACCATTTCAGAGTGGAAAAGCTTCTGAGGTATCTTGTTCTATCAGAGATCATCATGTAGACAATCCCAATTATCGCGCCAGTCACCATGTGTAGCCCAAATCCTAGATAGATCGCAGGCCATTCTTCGCTTTGCCCAAGCGACACGCCAATCATCTCATAGAATGTCCCAGGCGGCAGGCCGAGCTGGGCGCCGGCTGCCAGCACCAGTCCAAAAATCGCCCATGCAGAGCCAACCCCAAGAGCGGCGCCTAATTTTACAGAATCCCGAAGGGCCGGCCTTGCATAAGAAGTCTGCAAAGACCTCATGCATTAATATCTTCAATCGAATATTTACGCTTTATGAGTCACAATGCTATGAAAGGTCATGATATATTTGTAAATCAATTAGAAATTACAAAGATTATTCTATTATTGCATAAATCCTGCAATATCAGAATTCCGTGGAGGTTGGTATCAGACAGTTTTGCTTTGGCTGCGCCGAGTTGGTCCTCTGACGATAGTATAGGCCAAAATGGAATTGGTCCACATGGCTATGCCGAGTGAGTATGGCGACCACATAGAGCATTATGGTGTCAAAGGGTATCGGGCCGCATAGAGGGGAGCCTGCGCAAATACATGATAAAAGCTAGCTGTCAGCAGGCTCTATTTGTAATAGCCTTGGCAGAGGAGATGCCAGCGTTAGAAAAAATTACTACCGCAGAACATAAATTCGATGGATTTTTTCCTGCGGAAAAATGTACTTCAATTATGTTTTTTCCGGCCTATATCTTGATTAGTTTATTATACAAGTTCGAAGTTTCTCCGAAAGAATGTTGCAGAAGAAAAATAGAGAAAATTGGTCAAGAACAAGGGCAAAAGCAGCATCAGCTTCTGCATTGACAACAGCGCTTCTGTTGTTGTCAGTATTTGCTATCTCCCAAGGAGGAGCAGCAACAGAAGAAGCTTTCGCAACAACCGAAAAGGCGTTAGTTGCAACAGCCCTGCAATTTGTAGACACATCGAAACAATATGATATCTTTAACCCGCACCTGAGTACATCACCAGACAGAGTGAGAATACACGTCAGCCTTGACAAGTCTATCACATCAGAGCAACTCGACATGATCCATTCGCTGCCGCCCGAGCAAAAGGGTGCCGAGTTCTTTTCACTGGCAGAAATCAAGGAATTTGCGCCAAAGGCAAAAGCGCTAGGATTCACATATCTGGACTATGACCTAGAGCCCGGCAAGGGGCACTCTCCAGCCAAAGACCTGGCCGACCCGGTAAAGTCGGTAAGGGAAGCTGCAGAGGCAGCGCATGCAGCCGGCCTGCTGTTCAACGTGTCGCCATCCAAGGCGCTGACAACTGAGCATGGGACAGAATTTGCAAAATACGTCGATATGTACCACATACAGGCACAATCACTGCAAGACAGGCCGTCTTCCTACCTATCATACGTCAAGGAGACAGCCAGCAAATTGCGAAGTGCAAACCCCGATCTGTCAATCACCGTGCAGCTGTCAACCACAAGGGGAGCAGCTCCGGGGCTTACCCTGCAAGAGACATTTAAGGAGAACTGGAACAACGTCAAGCCATACGTCGATGGGATAAGCATATGGTTCTCTGATTCAACCACCGACGATCTGCAGGCGTTTGCCAGCTGGTTTGATGTACACGGCAGGCAGTAAAAAAATAATATAATAAATCATCCATCACCATCCACACGCTTCCCCCTTTTTTCGGAAGCGATTCTCTTTTTTCTTATCATTCATTTGCTCTCTGGCAATTCGCTCGTCTTGGTCAGCGGGAGCTTGAATGAAACTATTGCTCCCCTGCAGTCCTGCCTGTTGGCAGCCTGCATGACCCTGCCGTGCACCTCGACTATCTTTTTTGAAATGTACAGGCCGATCCCCGTGCCGCTGTCCAACTTTGTCACAAACTTGTCAAAGATCTTGGGCATTACTTCGGGGTCGATCCTGGTTCCAGTGTCGCTTACCGTGACTTGGACCATATTGTCCTCCCTGCCTACTTTGCTAGCCACCGTGATCGTCCCTTCCTTTGTGAACTTTATCGCGTTTGTGATCAGGTTAGCGATCACTTCGATCATCTTTTCCCTGTCAGCATATACGAAAATGTCGTCAGGATAGTACAGGATCTTTAGCTTCTCTGGGCCGTCAGCTCGATGTCGATCGCGTTTTTGGCGATCAGCTCTTTGTTGTAGATGGAGTAATAGTACGAGGCTGACCCGGTCACAGCCTCGGCTACGCTCTCCCACCTTTTATCCTTTCAATGAAACTAGACATAATGCAATTGCCTGCTATTATTTTCGTATGCAAGATGAAAGCATAAGATTGGTACAGAAGAAAGATTCTGCATCTGTGCAGCAAGAGTTCTTGTGCAAGAAGTGAGCGTTACCATTCTGGCCATCGCCCAAAATTAGAGGACAAGAAACAAACAGGGAATCCACCAAAGTTACCAATGTGCAAATAGGGGACATGTTGTAACTATTCGGCAGTAATATTTTTGCCCCATTGATTACACTGAAGCCAATAGTTTCTTAGCTCTATAGCGCCTTGTCTATTTGCGGTCTGATTTATATTCACCTAATTAACTAATCTGCCTCAAGAATGAAGGTCCTTATTGCAGAAGATGATCCAAAGACCCTCAAACCCTACAAAGTTGCGTTGGAAGCTAGAGGCCACCAAGTCTTTGCAACTGACAATGGTGAGGATTGTCTTGAAATATACAAAAAAGAGCTAACGCGGTATCCTCCATCCGCTGACAACCCATCATCCCCATTTGACGCTGTATTGCTAGACTACAGGATGCCAAAAAAGGATGGAATAGAGGTTGCCAAGGAAATTCTCAACCTCAATGCAGATCAGAGGATTATCTTTGCTTCTGCTTATGTAAAAGACACTCTCGTTGATTCTGTCAAGCAACTGAGGCGAGCTGTCGAACTTATGCAAAAACCATTCAAGATAGAAGCTTTGATAGATACGCTGGAAGACAAGGAAATCTATGAAGAGCTAAAGAAACTAAATGTTGATGCAGATGCCTTCAAGGCCGTCAACGCCACTCACGACCAAATAACAAAACTTTTAGAAGCAATAAGAAGATTGCAGAAAAATAGGACATTTTAATGTCACAGTTGCTAGTTGAATCCTGTGCCGTCCTGACCGTTTCTAATAGGGAGAAGGATAGTAAAGGTAGCTCCGCCTTCTCTATTATTATGAGCATAAATTTCACCCCCATGCGCTTTGACTATCGCTTTACTAATGAACAAACCTAGCCCAGTGCCGTGCTCTGTTCCACCCTGGACGCTTTTTGTGACAAACTTGCCAAAGAGCCGCGGTATTATATCATCCGGATGCCTCCTCCTGTATCATTTACTTTTATTTCGAGTTGTTCACCAAGAACTTGCATCTCAATTCTAATCCTGCCTTTTCTCGTAAATTTGACCGCATAGCCAATAATGTTCATAAATACTTGGCTTAGGCGATTCTTGTCTCCATAAATTTCAAGACCATCGCTCCTTTCGTCTTTGACCAGCTCTAGGATACCTCTTTGCTAAGGCTACTAGAAGTTTTTGTAGATGTTACAATCCTGTTGATTGTGTCAACAACTTTGACTTTTTCATCTGATAAGTTAGCGCTCCGCCTTCAATTCTGGTAACATCAAGGATATCATTTGCTAGTTGGATGAATCTCTGAGACTCTGTATCAATAATCTTTAGGGCCTCGTCTTTGTCCATCAGCCCTTTGAGGGCCGGTTCGTTATAACTGATAATTGGCTATAGCGGAGACCTCAGTTCATGGACAGCAATATTGATAAATTCATCTTTTAATCGATCTCTATCCTTCAGATCGCTTCTCATTTTATCAAATTGCTACGATAATTCGCCTATCTTGTCATTACTGTTAATTTTGATGCTTGTGTCAAAGTTTCCTTTAGCAATCTGTGCAGCTGCATTTTTGAACTTTATGAGCGACTGTGTAAAGACCTTGGAGAATATGATAACTGTAATTATGGAAGAGGACAAGATCGCAGTGGCCACAATAATAAAATTAGTTCGCAGCTGCACCACTTCGCTAAATGCAATCTCGGAAGGAACTGCTATGATTAAAATCCAGCCGTTTCCTCTGTAATCCAGAAAGCCTCGCTCCCTTGCTGCAACATAGATGGCGTTGTTATTACTAGCAGCAATACTACCGCCATTATTATTATCTGCTGTCAAGCTGTCAATCAGAGATTCTGAAGGATTGGCCGAAGAAGCAATCTTGTCAAATACTGGCAAATCAGCCAATGTGTTTTGCATAATCGCTTTTTTATCATGATTAGAGTAAATAACCAGCCCATCGGATGAAACTAGATCTGCTTGATAGTAGCCTTCTATGTTCTGTGAAGCTTCGTCAATGATGTCATTTATTCTGCTGATAGGTATTACCCCTACCAATGCGCTGTTTATCTTTCCACTATTGTCAACTAGGGGACTCGAAAAATGGATTACACATTGACCAAAGTCATTTGAAAAACGGGAATTATATCGTAGTAGGTATGTCCTTTCATGGCATTTACAAAAGCTGGTTCTTTTGAGTAGTCGGCACCGAGCGATAGATTATGCGTATCGCCAATCTTTATTCCGTTCTTGTAGTAAATTGAAAACCCTGAATAGACACCATATGCTTCTTCAACAGTTTGCAAATATTCTATTTTCTGAGATTGTAAAACGTGAACCTGCCATTATGCTGTTTCTAGGATCTGTAAGTAACTTAATATCACCATACCATACCTTTCAAACATAAACCTTGATATTTTGTCTGTAGTTGCAATGCCTTTCTGCTCTAGGTTCTGAGTAATTTGTGATTCAAGCCCTTGTGAAAAAGACTCCAAGGCCATAGTCGATGGAATCACTAGCGAAGCTATGATTAATGAAATGATAACAAGAGTCAGCTTTGCCCTGATCTTCATATCATTTTACCATGCTTCTTTTACTCAAATATTGTGATATAATTCGTGGTAAATTTTGCTTGCATATACACATATACTCTCTGTAAATATCAATCAGTTGTTGTCCCTGTGAAGCTGCTCGTTTATCTTGCTGACCAAGGTTTCAAAAGAAACCGGCTTTTTAATAATACACTCTGTCTCTAAACCCAAGACCTTGTTTTTTATCTCTTCTTGCCGCAATTCGTATGCAGTAATGAAACAAACCTTGACGTTCGGATCCACCTTCAAAAGTTCATTGCATAAATCAAGTCCATTGATTTCTGGCAGCCTTATATCGATGAGCAGCAGGTCATAAACACCCTGCTGAAATGAGGATAGCGCCAATTTCGGGTGGTTGAAAATATCGACAACAAATCCATACCGCTCCAATCCATATTTGATTACTCGTGTAATTCTGGACTCATCATCTACATACAAAATTCGGGGTTTAGATCTATCCTTATCATCGGACAAGGAAGAACCGACAGAAGAAGACGGCAAGGATCGAACGATTTGTGAAATTACCTGGGGCAGCGATAGCCTGAGAGGACTAAATTCAACAAACAGACTCTCGGAGGCTAGGCGATCATATGTCATTAACTTTTCACATTGCATAAACTACGAGGTATGCCATGATACATAACTATATTTTAATCAAGCCTTTTTGAAAAATCAATCTATAGTTGACCGCCTGTCTGAAGGCTACTCGTTGTCAGAGATTGCCTTAAGAATCATTTCTACAATTTGGTCTCCAAACATCCTTTTAATTTTCTTCCTAAATAGCTCGGGATTCGAAACGATCGTGTCTTCGTCTATGTGGTAAACAAGCTTCAATGTCCTGAAGACTAGCTCTGATGTTTCCTCTCCCAGCGTTTGATCTATGGCAGTCTTTATTTTCTCGATATCTGGCTTCTCCACCATCAGAGTTGTGACTTTTCGGTCCTCTCTGCGCATATGTATAGCTGTGGCTCGTTTGATAAATAAGAGGAATCTGAAAAATTGTGGCAGATGATGAGGGTAACCCTGTTACGGATACTATCTAGCTATGCGGGAATGCTGCCACCTAGTTTAGCCCTCGGCATTACGAGAAGAACAGCGCAAGACCTCTTTTGCTATTTATTTCATACCTGAACGCTTCATTTGAAGAGATAGGAAGCGCGCATTTGAGCTCGCTATTGCATGACATGCATTTCAGTTCAAACGTTGTCGTCAGCAAAGAGGCACTCCAATAACATTGGTCGCAGAACAAAAAGTGAACAGTATCTGATAATCTCTTGCTAGATGGAGGAGTGGTCGTTGACATTGTTAAAGCTCTTCTTTTAGAATCTTCGATTGCACTCTCTATTCTCGCAATGATCACCTCTGCGCTTTCATGCAGCAATTCACGAAGGTAGTTCTCAAACTCTGTCTTGTACTGCCCAACGAGCTCAAAGTCCATCCCATATTTTTGCTGGATGCATTGAATCACCAGCTTCTTTGCTTCCGGTCCAAGATCAAACTGCAATGCCTGTTCTATTATTGCTGGCGTTATTTTCAGTTCGTTAGCGATGTTGTCATTGCTTATGCTATGCTTTTGTTGCGCTGTCAAGATAATTCTCTGTTCAGAAGAATGCAAGTGTAATTATCCTTTTCTATACTCTTTTATAGAGAAAAGTATCATTGGTCATATGCAGAAAAGCAACAATTACTGTTTTCCATAAATTTATTAGGAATTCCAAATTTTCCTCAAACGTCAATGCATGATAATAATACTCATTCTTTTATGTGCACATCGAACTGGCCGTTGCTACAATCCTCCTGTAAACAACCACAGCAAGGATTGGCCTTAAGCCATCCTTTTTATGAAAAAATTGCTCAATATCTATCTCAAGACTATGCTGTAGTGTATATTGTAGAGAATAACACCACCCAAGTGGTGAGAAACTTATCAAAAATGGGCTTGGCCGTTGAGGACTTTATTGAAAATGGCATACTGACAATCATAGATGCTGATTCGTTTTACTCACCATTGCAGACAAAGCTTGACTACAAGATACTGTTGACTCAATGGCAAAAGATCGTATCATCAGTATCGAAAAACGGCAAGTTCAAAAGAGTTATCCTTATGGGCATGCCACACCAAGCGTTTTTTGAAAGCAAGGAAAATCAAAAAAAGCTTGTAGAATACGAAGAAGAAGCCGCTAAATGCCATGATGGCAGTTTTCAGGTGTTTTGCTGCTATACAAAGGAGCTAATAGACAAACTCCCGCTGAGCCATCTTATCCGCCTAGTAATTGCGCATCAAAATATCGTTAGTAGTAATAGCAACAACGATAATCAAGAAGCAATAGTATCTAGGATCGTCGACATTGTTGAAGAAGGGCTGACAAAAGCGCTAGGATCAGAGACATCCATCCTAGTCCTCAAGACGTTGAGGCTGATCTACAAGATCGATAAAGGCGACATTAAATCAAACCCCGAACTTTTTGAAGAAAAGCTAAAGAGAATAATCGGAGAAGAAGTTGCCGGTCTGGTATTAAAGATCATTGCAGATCGAATAAAGGATGAGATAGTGTTTTATTAGGTTATTATTTTATCATAGCTACTACCTCATACCATACTTTCTCAGAATCTTCATTATACGATCAATGCTTGAAGAAGATGTATTGTTATTATTATGATGGCGGCCATCATCACTGTTCTGAGATAGTTTGTCTTCTGATATTAGCAAAAGAGTCTTGACTTCTTTGTCTAGCGGGATGGTGTACTGGTTTATCTTGCCATACTCTGCAAATGCATAGTTGATGCCGCCAAGCTTTTCAAGAAATTCCTTTCTTGTGCCCATTCTAATGGCGGCTTTAAAGAGGAACGCCTCGTATTCCTGCCTTGATAGAAGCGGTTGTATCTCATCTTTGTAGCTTGAAAATAAAATACTGCCTTTCATTGATATTACAAAAGCGGACCTGATGCCCTCAAGCTCCAGTAATTCATTGCACAATTCTCCGTAAACTCGTGGCAAATCCGGTTATGCTAATTTTCTGATAGCTGAATCATATTAGTGTTGTCAGATTTAGCAAAAAGACCATTTTTTATGCTAATTATATAGTGTTTGTGTTTTTTCTATGCTACACTTTCCTGATATGGCAGCATGATGTCGTAAATACTCCCAGCAGTAGATTGTGCACTAGCTTATTCAATACAAATTGTCGCGTGACTAGAGCACAGCTTCTTCATAGGCCGGGTTTGTCAGGAGGAACGCGTGTTCTACTGAACAGCAGTTGCACCTTTCTTCGATGCATGTCCGCGTGTTTTGGTGGTTGCAAACGCTGCACGCGCATGCGGCCACCTGCTGCCTGCTTTCCCATAATGCCTGCGTCATATACTAAAAATGATGGTCGACATTTTATTTATCGATTAGATCAAACAAACGCGTTATATTTTATTCTGCCCGGGTCTTGGCTGCCTCTATCTTCCAGAGCTTCATTATGTCCGGCTCCCACGGCCCGCGCCCATCATAGCCCGCAGGGCTCTGCCCTACCAAAAAGATCTCTGAGAGCTCGGCAACCTGCTTTGAAGACACCGGCCCCCAGCCGCACTGCTGGATAAGCGCAGACTGGAGCGCCTGAGGCTCAAACCTGATCCCATTCTGGACGAGGATGTGCAGCGTCTGGCACAGCGCAGCCCTGTACTGGGCAGGCGTCTGAGGTGGGGTTTCGGTGAATGCAAACCTCAGGTGCTTGAACGCAGTGATCGCAATGTCGTCGACATAGATAGATGGCAGGTCGGGGTTATCCAAATCTTTTGCAAAGTTCCTCTTGGCCCAGTTGTCGACTTCTTGCGCAAGGAACGGGATCACCAAGATCTTCTGTATGTTTGGAACGCGCTCTAGCGCCGAAAGAAAATCCCCGGTGGGGTGGAAGACGAGCATCGGCCTGCCCCGGCCGTCTTCAGGGACCGAGAACCTTGTGACAAGCTCTATCATGCAATCAGCCAGCAGGGTCCGGTTCACGCCCCGCTTGTGGAATATCGCAAACCTTCCAAAGCCGGGGTACTTGGCAATGTTGCCTATGCTTTCCCTCTGGTTGACTGCGATCCAGGCGCTGCCGCCGCTCTTTGCTGCATTGTCGATAAGCCATGCCAGCCCCTGTTGGAACAGGACAGGGTCAGGCTTTTCCAGACCGATAAAGTAGCATTCAGTAGCTGCCAATTAGTTATTATTATCTTGCTGCCTGGCATGCTAAAACTGTTGTGTAGCTAAAGACTCATTTTTTGACATTGGCAACTTTGTGCAAGATGGCCAGTAGATTGAGAAGGAATTTCGAGACGATCTCCCTTTTAGCAGAACCGGAAGATATTGCGAACGATGAAGCAAGCATGAGATCCTCTGCAGCAAATCTATAACAAAGATTCAGAAAGTGCTATCTAAATAAATAGCAGGAACGCGATAGTTAACCAACTAAAAGTGACAAAATCTACAGCCAGACAATTTGAATCCTTGAAAATCTGGGAATCATTCAAAGACAGGCTGCCGTGGTATTTTGCCGTATCGACAAACCACATGCCTGCCAAGTACTTGATTGCCAAATGCATACCATCTAATCTCGATCGCCTTTCATCTGCAAACGAAAAGGAGCTGTGGAATGAACACATTCTGTTGACTGAGGTTTTTTTGGATAAATGGAAAAAAGTTAGGACCAGAGAAATGCCAGATCTTTCTAAGGCAGTAGCAGGAGGCCATCATCCCTCTCTTTTGGACTTGAGCGTTGAGCTAGCTAACCGCATGTTGACACACTGCAACTTTTGCCGCTGGAACTGCAAAGTTGATCGTTCCAAGGGAACGAGGCATGGGACCTGCCAGCTTGAATCAACATCAAGAGTAGGCAGCTACTTTCACCATCGCGGAGAGGAGCTTATCTTCAGGGGTATCGGCGGCTCTGGCACAATATTTTTCACCAGCTGCAATATGAGATGTTCATTCTGTCAAAATGGAGACATAAGTACAGACAAGGATAATGGAATCCCGATAACTCCAAGTGCTCTTGCTTTGATGGCATGGCAGCTTAGGATGGAAGGCTGCCATAATGTAAACTGGGTAGGCGGCGAACCCACAATACATCTACACACGATTGTAGAAGCAATAAATCTGCTTGATTCTTTTACCAAGCCTGATACCAGGCAGCTGAAGTACATACAATCTGTCAAGTCTGATGATGGTAATTATTATTTTGATTCTTGGCAAACAAATTCAGAGCACGCCTTCTACCAAGGTCAGTTATTCAACTGCCCCCAGCTTTGGAATTCAAACTTTTTCATGAGCCAAGAAGCAATGCATATCCTCCGTAACATCATGGATGTGTGGCTGCCAGACTTTAAATTTGGTCCTGGCAAATGCGCATTTGATATATCGAGAACTCCTTGGTATTGGGAGACTGTAACCGGCAACCTCAAACTTGTGCATGAATGGGGCGAGGATATGGTTATTCGACACCTGATAATGCCAAACCATATAGAGTGCTGCACCAAGCCGGTGCTGGAGTGGATTGCAAAGAACATGCCAGAAGTACCAGTCAACATCATGGATCAGTACCATCCTGACAACCTTTGTGATCCAGAGTCGTCAAAGTATCGTGAGCGCTACAACGATATCTCCCGTGCATGCGCCCCAGAAGAAATATCTTTGTCATACCAGTATGCAAAGGAGCTCGGCCTCAATTTTGAGCCACTATTGTATGAAAAATCTGCTGCTTTTTATGAACTATAACAATAAAATGAGGCTCTGGTAACTTGACAGGCTATCGCCATGAAGAAGTTCCTTCTCTCAATTTACTGGTCATCCACTGCAAAATTATATACCCGTATTGGTTATTATTGCTCATCAAAGCCCCTGCATATTGGGGAGAAGATTTCCTGTCTGATGAGGATTCTTTAGGCTTTGATGCAGCAATCACTTCATCGATACGTAGCATCATGCATGCGGCCTCTGTAGCTGCATTGATAACCTGCTCCTTGACTGCAAGTGGCTCATAGATGTTCAGCCTTGATATGTCTGCAACTTTTGCTCCTAGCACGTCTATGCCATACTTTATGCTACTACTATTTGCTGTAATCTTTGACCTAAGTTCAACCTGTTTATCTAACAACAACTACCACCACTAATAACGATGGTTTGTAATGACAACACATATGCATCACCTCCCCACTCCTAAGCCTAGAACAATCCGCCTGCAAGCTATTTTGCGAGATCTTATAACGTAGTTTCATTCCAATATCACAATGTACAAGCCGCCCCCGACAATCAGCATTTCTCTCAAAGATGTACGGAACGACAATAGGCGACCTTGGCAATCTCCAAATGCCATTGGCGTAAACTTTGCAGTTCAGGCAGCCTACTACCAAAATCGACCAAACAAAAATCTGCCTTTATTTTATGTTGAGGATTCCATGAAGATCTTCCGTCTGGTTGGGATCCCCACGATCCGGGTTCCATTCTATTGGGAGAGCTATGAGCGAAGCCGTCAGGAATTCTACAAAGACTTGTTTCACATTCTAGAACAAGCGAGCATCAATGACTTGCAAGTTGTCCTAGATAACCATCAGTGGGAAACAGGCAGCTGGCTTGGATGGGGGCCTTGGCTTTCCTGATTCCGTCCTGTCAGCATGTTATCCCAAAGGTTCTGGGCAACCAAACTATGATCATGCCAGGGACTTTTGGTTCCGATTTTGGGACAGGAAGCCAGAGACAGCGAGGGCCATGATGCATGGGAACGGCAAGCCGAATTCCTCAGAGGTTGTTACCCTGACAAGGGATTATCCCGCCGTCATTGCATACGAAATACTGAACGAGCCGGAGATATGGCGTAAAGCAGATTATTTCAAACTATTACAATGCTTTTATACTTAGCCAGCTACGGCCGCTGGTACTACGGAGACGGCACAAGTTTGTTATCTCTTGAGCCTTGCCAAGGGGAGCGTAACAGACACCGCCGGACACCAGAGGAACCAGTTTACAGGCCTGCCTGATCTCCGGGATCTGATCTACTATGGCCACACCTATCCGCCGAACTGTTTCCGCTTTTCTTACTTTCGCTCTATCATTGCCCCATTGGGCATCCGCTATTGATGGGTGAATTCAATTCCGGGTTCACTGCTGGGGCCACGCTTGGCAGGGAACAGCTATTTCAGCACATACGAAGATTCAAGAACGCCGGCATTTATGGCTGGCAGCTATGGAAATTAGATTATAGGTTTGATTCTAACATACCGACATTTAATTTAGCTCAGACAATTAACAATAGAATCAAATTTGCAGAACCCTTTTATCATTTAGCAGAGGCAATCAGCACCATTAAGCCATAATATACCTCTATAGTGAGCCTTGGACACGTGCACTGTAGCGCATTAGCATCGATTGAGCTAGATGATATAAGATAAAAACTCTAGCCGCCGACAAACAAAATGTAGAGTATGACAGAAGAGATATTATATTATGTTTTATTGGATTCTACCTCTGTTTTACCAATTCCGATACTATCAGAACTGCAGCAAACACATCTGCTACTCCAAGGATTATGAAACCCGGTGACCTAACTTCATTACAGGTTGTCAGATTACCAAATGCAGGTTGCGGCCCTTCTTCTTCCTCCTCCTTCTCTTCCTCTTCTTTCATATCAACGGTAGCTGGAACACATGGTATCATAAAGATGGCCGTTACAACCAGAATATTGACTATAATTCCTGCCACAAGCACAATCAATGCTATTGCAGCTTTGCGCAACACTCCACAAAATACAATCAAGTTATAGAAATGTTTCTAAGGACACTTCGGGATATACTGTATTAATATCACAATGTTATGGTCTTTGATGCTAGTTATATAATACTCGTATGAATGGGCTGCAGATGGTCCTGCATTGAATATGACAAAACAAAAAATGGCGGCGTAGCCTCACGCGAGGCTTTTTATGGCGTGACCGTGACCTTGGCTGTTGACTGAACCATGGTTCCTGCCACAGTCGCAGTTATCGTGCCACTTATGTTGGAGCTTACAACTGCAGCCTTGAAAGTGGCCTTGGACGAGTCGGTTGCTGACGGGGTGAGAGTTCCAACGGCAGTCGAGTTCAACGACCATGTGAAATCTGCATCAACCCAGTTGCCATAAGCGTCATAGGCTGTCGCGTTAAAGTTCTGGGTTACGTTTGATGGCACGGTCACGTTTACAGGCATCACTTTGACGCTTGCAGCAGCCGCCGGGACAACGTTGAACTTGTTGCTCGTGCCTGTCTTGCCGCCAGAGTCAGAGACGGTTATTATTGTAACGTTGCTCTTGGCATTGTACAGCTTGGCGGTAAACGTGTGTTGCCCATTGTCAGCCGTTGCATTGAACGTGTACGGGTTTGGCGCAAAAGAGCTTGCATTACCCATTGGGCTTGAGCCGTCGTTGGTCTTTATCGTGACCGTTCCGTTGTAGTCTTTCTTGACGTGCCCATTAGTATCTATCGCCTTTACCGTAAAGGTAAACTGGTTGCCGGCAGTCTGGTTTGCTATGTGGCTTATCTCAAAGTGGGAAAGCTGGGTGTTACCGCCGCTGCCACCTCCGGTGTTGCCGCTCAAATGCATCTCTCCAATCAAGTAGATCTTGATGTGCGATCCGAGCTTGGCAGTCGGCATGGTGGTGACTATCTTCCATTCTCTACTCTGGGAAGATGGCAATATCGTCGCTTTGAGTGTGAATTTGTCTCTATCGTCATCATCATCCGTCCTGCCCTTGATCTCCAGCAAGCCCGTGCCTTGGCCGGATCTGGAGAGCTTGACCTTGCCCTCTGCATCTATCTCATACTCTTGACCGTCAATGTCTAGGGTGCCATTGAACATGACCCTGACATGGCTCCCTTCAACCTTGAGGATGGAGCCGGACATGTCAAGCTTGGCATCAGCAACCCCGGTTCTGCCGTTGTTGGATCTTTCTACTGCAAGACCGCTGGCATTCACGGTCAAGGTGCCTGAAGACGGCAGAATGGTCTTGGCATCATTATTGAGCTTCTTTAGGATACTGGCAACCCGCTCTAGCTTCTCATTGCGTTTTTCCTTTTTGTCATCTTTGTCCTTGCTCTTATTTTTGCCATTATCATCATCCGTGTCGGCATATGCGCTTGGAGATACTGTTGCTGACATGATGAGCATGGCAGCTACTAGTAGTGCGCCTGCCAAGATTGCAAATGCGTTCTTGCTTCTCATAAGGGCAGACGATACAAGTTTACTAAAAAGCCCTATGTAGGCGCAAACTAGAGCCGAACACTATTGTGGGAACTACGACACACAACAACAATCCTTAAAAATAGGATAAAGAACCGCGTGTGTGCCATAAGATAGGCAGGACACGCCGCGGTCATACCGACTCTACTATCTTCCTTGATAGGCAGTTGAATACTACGAGCTATAGCTAGCACTTTATCTTCTTATTATTACTTTTTATTGTTTTTGTCCACATGAGGGGCAGAACTTTGCCTCCTTTTGAATTTGACTGCCGCAATTCATGCAATATTTTGTATCAGTGCTGACATGAACTTGCTCAAGGTCTCTTAGGCCCTTATCCTCTCCGGCTATTTCGTTGATGCCGGCCAGAACTCCTCGGATTATGTCGTCATTTAGGTTGAGTACGGGCTTGATGTTCTTGCCGTTTTCGTCTTTGCAATGAAGCTGGATCATCAGATCATTTTCGTGCAGACCCTTCTTTCTCGAAATTATAGTAGCTTCTGCTATATTCTGAGCGGGGATGACGATCTGCCTGCCATCTTGGGACTTGAATACCAGCCTGTTTTTGCCTCCTTTTTCCCTGAAAAGAACCAGCTTGCCACCTTCTATCTGTTTATTCCATCCTGGATAGCCTTCTATATAATCACAATCATACGATCTGCTATCTACTCCAACGGTGGTCGTCGCATCTGTTGTTGTTGTCGTTGCTCTCTTGGATGCAGATGATGCACTTGCCTCAAGGAACTTGGCTTGGTCTCTAATATACTTCCACAAGCCATCCTCGAATTTCTTTGCAACATATAGCTTTGCCACCGTAGCGGATATTCCAACTATTGGAACTATAAATAGGGGCGCGGATGTAATGATATTCTTGCCCCATTCTCCTGTGCCAACACTAACTTCAAAGTTGTTTGGTTCTCCTCGAATTGTAATGTCTGTGCTTCTTCTTGCACCGGCAGCAGTTCTAAGGGCACCTGCCTTCCTTGCCTGAATAAAAAACCACGATGCTGGCTCCGATGAGTCTTTTGAAAATGCCACTTCGAACTTGTTCTCTTGCAAATACGTTTCGATTCTTGTAGCGAGTCTTTCCAAATCAACATCCAGGTTTGTATACCGTTCTGTTTTAGCCATATCATTGATCCTCCTATATGGGAGATTATATATGATTTATGTAAAAGAAAACTTTGCAGTGTGGGCAACCACCAAAATGCAGCAGCAACAACAACAACAAAACTACTAAACCAATAACAGTCTTGTGAGAAAAGGGGGAAAAGAGGAAAAGATGTGGGAGGCTTTTTTACTCCATATCCATTCCGCCCATTCCGCCACCACCCATACCTCCTCCGCCTGGTGGGCCGGCTGGCATCTTTGACTTGCCTGAGGCGATCACGTCGTCGATCCTCAAGATCATGGACACTACCTCGGTGGCAGACTTGATTATCTGCTGCTTGATCACCAGCGGCTCAAGCACGTTCTGTTTGTACATGTCTGTAACCTTGGTGTTCCTGCAGTCTATGCCTGTCCACTTGGCTCCCTTGCTCTGGCTTGCGCGAAGCTCTGTCATGGTGTCTATCGGGTCCATGCCAGCGTTCTCGGCAAGGTTGAGCGGGATGGCGTCCAGCGCATCGGCAAACTTTTGCACCGCCAGCTGGGCGCGCCCTTCTTGGCTGCTCGCCCACTGCCTAAGCTCGTTTGCAATGTAGGCTTCGGGCGCCCCTCCGCCTGCAACTATGGCCGGGTGCTCCAGCACGTCCTTCATGACCATGAGTGCATCGTGAATTGACCTATCTGCCTCATCAACCACCCTCTGAGAGCCACCCCTAATCAAAATGCTTACAGACTTGGGGTTCTTGCAGCCTTCGATAAAGACCCACTTGTCGGTCTCTACCTTGCGCTCTTCAACAAGGTTGGCAGAGCCCAGATCCTTTGCCGTGAGGTCGTCAAGGTTGTTGACGATGCGCGCGCCAGTTGCGCGGGACATCTTGGTCATGTCAGACTCTTTTACGCGCCTTACCGCCAGTATTCCTGCCTTTGCCAGATAGTGTTGCGCAATGTCATCGATTCCCTTCTGACACAGCAGGACATTGGCACCAGATGACTTGATCTTGTCTACCATAGATTTCAGCATGCGGTTTTCCTCCTCCAAGAACATCTGCATCTGATGCGGGTCCGATATCCTGATCTCTGCGCTCATTTCTGTCTTTTCTATCTCAAGAGCGGAATTGATAAGGGCGATCTTGGCGTTTTCAACCTTCTTTGGCATGCCTGCATGCACGACTTCCTTGTCCAAGACGATGCCCTTGATCAGCTTTGTGTCGCGCATAGAGCCGCCCGCCTTCTTTTCCACCTTGATGTCATCAAGATCCACCTTCAGGCCGCCGCTCTCTGTCTTTTCGGCAACCTGCTTTGTGGCTTCAACTACGATCTGGGCGAGAACCGGGCTATCGTCTGATACCAGCTTGGAGTCCATGCTGGTCCTCGTGATCTTTAGCAGCATGTCCTTGTCTGCAATGTCGACCTTGACTGCAATCTTTTCCAAAAGCTTCAGTGCCTGATCCGCCGCTGCGTTGTACCCGTCGACAATTACTGACGGGTGAACGTCCTTGTTGATAAGCTCCTCGGCCCTTTCAAGCAATGCGCCGGCAAAAACAACTGACGAGGTAGTCCCATCGCCTACTTCGTTGTCGACCGACTTGGCCACCTCTACCATCATCTTGGCTGCAGGATGCTGCACATCGATCTCTTTTAGGATTGTAGCGCCGTCGTTTGTTATTGTAACGTCGCCAAGCGAGTCCACGAGCATCTTGTCCATGCCCCTTGGACCCAAGCTTGTCTTTACAATTTCCGCGATAAGCTTGGCTGCAGTGATGTTGTTCTTCTGTGCTTCCTTGCCTTTGGTCTCTTTTGTCCCTTCCTTTAAAATCAAAACTGGCATTCCGCCAGCGGTTGTTTGAATTGATGCCATTCTCTCATATATCACCTGTATATAGAATAGTTACACAACTCCTTATGCGTCTTTTATAGATTTTGACGGTGGGCCGGGTCGGATGAGATTTGAATATCTGAACTCTCTCTGCCCACCAGGTATTTCAGATGTTAAATAGCAGACCTAAAAAACAGACGATGTCGTACTCAACTACAAGTTCCGTCTCCATCCAACAACAAAGGAACAGAAGCTTGTACTTGAAAAGACTCTGGATGGCTGCAGATTGGTCTCTACAACTACTTTCTATCCATTAGACCAATGTCAGAGTATGACATGAACTATGCTCTCACAGAGCTAAAAGAACAGCACCCTTGGCTTCGCAAATACTACCATTCCAAGATGCTTCAGATGGTAGCAAAGCAGGTTGCAGCAGCTGCAAGAAAGGCTGCCAAGACAGGCAGGTTTCTTACAAGGATGCTAAAACCGTTGAGGAGGGCTCAC
>FWWM01003754.1_pt1 | contig 37016 bp, 38 predicted proteins | sample 2228351 | NCBI WGS metagenome assembly FWWM01 (sample SAMEA103939774, study PRJEB20133) | metagenome
GTACGCCGCCCAGGCCGGAGGTCTACAATTAACCGCCGCCTGATCTGTCCACGAAAGAGGGGTGCACTACACGCCCGTTGTTCCGCCTCCAGAAGCTCCTGGAGCACCCGCTTGGCCCCGAGCTTGACGACCAGCCCGCGCAACTGGCCCATCGGAAGCTCCGCTTCTCCCTCCAGGAGCTGGGCGAGCTGCTGAGCCGCGCGTGCTGATGGTGCTATCCTTTTCATGGCGTTTCCGGTTCCTTTCTCTCTGTGTGTTTCTTGCTCAGAAAGGTACCGCGAACGCCCTTCGCTTTTGCAGGAAATCTAGGACATCACCATGGCCGTCGGCAGTATCCCGGCGTACATCCTCGACACGCTCGGTGACGTAGGTCGTGGGGACCTGCTTCCGGGCCCGCGGGCAGGCGAAGTCGGGGCCATGAGCGCATGATCGCCAGAACCGTCTATCGTAATTGGCGTAGCGCCTGTGGCAGAGCTCGTGGACCACGACGTAGTCGAGGACCGGCGGCGGTGCCATGATGATGCGCCAGTTGAAACGAAGGGCGCCGTCTGGGCTGCAGCCGGCCGATCGCTTGCGAGAGCGCGTGGCCTTCCGTTCCTAGTCGGCGAAGGCGATCACCTGGCGCTCCGCCAATTGGGCCAGTCGTCCCTCGTCGTAGCGGAGGAGGCCGGTGAGCACATCCCGTGTGTGCTGGCCCGGCAGGGGCGGCGAGTGGTACCGAGCCCGCAGCGAGCTGGAGGTGCCTGACATCCGGACCGGCACGCCCACGAGCCGAACCTTTCCGCCGCGCGTATGGGGCACCGACGGCAGCATCTCCGTCGCGTCGACCTGGGGGTCGCTGAGGGCGGTGGGCAGATCGTTGACCGGAGCGCAGGGCACGTCCGCTTCCTCGAGGCGCGTGAGCCAGTCCGTCGTGCGCCGCCGTGCGAACGCCTTCTGCAGCTCGCGGTCCAGCGCGTCGCGGTTGAGCGCGAGCTTGTCCATCTTGTCGAAGCGCTCGTCGGTGACCAGCTCCGGGCGGTCGATGGCGCAACACAGCGCATCGAATCGAAAGGGCGCGGCGATGGCGATCCAGCCGTCGGCCGTCCTGTAGATGCCGTAGGGCAGCGCGACCACGTGGCTCGATCCGATGTTGCGCTGGACGTGGCCGGTCACGGTGAAGAGGGCGATCTCGTAAGCCATCTGGTAGAGCGTCGCCGCGAAGAGCGACGTCTCCACGCGCTGGCCGACCCCGGTCCGCTCGCGCTGCCAGAGGGCGGCGAGCGTCCCAGCGACGGCGATGAAGGCGGCGCCCTGGTCGGCGACGGGGATGGCGTTGCGCACCGGGCGCTCGCCCTGGTTTCCCCCGATGGACACGGCCCCGGTGAGCGCCTGGACCGTGAGATCGTAGGCGGGACGGTCCCGGTACGGGCCGGCGTCACCGAAGCCGGTGATGGACGTGCAGACGATCCGCGGGTTGATGGTTCGCAGGGTCTCGTAGTCGATCCCGAGGCGCGCCGGGACGCCGGGGCGCGCGTTGTCGACGACCACGTCTGCGATGCGGACCAGATCGCGCAGCACCTCGCGGCCTTCGGGGCGGCGGATATCGAGGGCGACGCTCTTCTTGTTGCGGTTCACGCTCAGGAAGTAGAAGTGCATGCCCTGGAAGGCCATCGGGCCCGCGACGTCGCGACGCGACCCCGGCGGCTCGATCTTGATGACTTCCGCCCCCAGGTCGGCGAGGAGCATGGTGGCGAAGGGGCCAGCCAACGCCTGGGTGAAGTCGAGGACGCGGATTCCCTGCAGCGCAGCTTCCATCTCACTTCTCTCCGGTGGGAACCTGCAGTCCGAGGATGCGCTGGGCGTTCTTGTACAGCACCTTGTCGATGACTTCCAACTTGTACCCCTCCTGTTCGAAGTCGTTGAGCCAGCGCTCCAAGGGCACGAACGGATGGTCGGAGCCGAACATCACCCGGTCTTGGAGACGGCCGTTGATCTCGCGTTTGAGGGAGTCGGGGAAATACTTGGGCGACCAGCCGGACAGCTCGATAAAGACGTTGGCTTTGTGCACGACGATGGCCAACATCTCCTCCTGCCAGGGCCAGGCGGGATGAGCTCCGACGATGGTGAGGTCCGGGAAATCGGCGGCCACGTCGTCCAGATGAGGGATGGGACGGGTGTACTTCAGGTGAACGCCGGCGCCGCCGGGACGACCCGCTCCATAGCCCGTGGTGCCCATGTGGAACAGCACGGGCGCCTTGAGAGCCGAGAGCGTCTCCCAGAGGGGATAGAACCGTCGGTCGTTGGGGTAGAACGCCTGGGCGGCGGCCTGAAACTTGAGCCCCAGGAGGCCCAGCTCCTTGATGGCCCGCTCGGCCTCTCGCACCGCGGCGCGCCCCCGCCAGGGGTCGACGCAGCCCCATCCCGCGATGAAGACGTCGGGGTACTGCTTCACGTATTGCGCAACGGTCTCGTTGCGCAGCGGCGGCCGGCCCGTGCGGGACTCTTCGTCCCAGGCGATGGGCATCGCCAGGACGTCGTTCCGCCGGTAGAGGGAGACGATGTCCTCGACGTTGACCATCATGTCCGGCCCGATCCCGAGGTGGACGTGGACGTCGATCGCCTTCATAGCTTGTCTGGTTCCCCTTTCTCGATGACTCTGGCTTGCTCGAGGGTGCGGATGGCCGCCTCAATGCCCTCCGGGACAGGGAGCGGCCCCACCCGCGCGGCCATCAGGCTGGACAGCGCCATGGCGGCGCGGATCTCCGGCGACGGACTCGCCGCGCGCATGGGCACGACGCCGATGGGTTTGGGCAAGGTAAGGCGTTCCAGGCGACAGCGCGGCGCCAACGCCGACCGCTCGCCGATCCCGACGTCGTCCAGCGAGAGCGTGCCGAGGGACGCCCGCGCGGCCCTGAGTCGCGCCGCCACCGTCGGATACGCGGCGGGGGCGTCATGGGCGGCGGCGAGGACGAGGGGCAGGGGCGCCGCCACGGTCTCGCGGACCCCTCCGCGCTGTCGGACGACCGAGAGCTCGGACCCGGCCAATTCGGCCGCCGTCGCATCCTCCACCAACGCCCAGCCGAGCAGCTCCGCGGCGTATCCGGGCAGGGCGCCCGTACCCACGTCCTCGCTGCGGCCTCCGCAGACCAGCAGGTCGACGGACTGGGAGCGCGCCACCGCGGTGAGGACGGTCGCGGTGACGGGGACGTCCCCGTCGACGAGGGCGTCGTGCCACAGGGCGACGGCCTCGGCCGCGCCCAAGGCGAGGGCGCGTCGCAACGCGGGCTCCGCGCGCTCGAGGGGGGCGACGCTCACGGCGACCGTCGACGCCGGCGCCAGGTGGACTGCCAGACGGACGGCCAGGTCGAGGCTCGGGTCAGGGGCCGACCCTTCGCTGGGCGCTGGTGCGCCCGGAGGGAAGCCGCTGTCAACCACGGCCCGAACGGCCAGGAGCGCCTTCATGGGAGGGACTCCAGGAGCCTCGCCGGCGTCGGCCTGCGCTGGCGAACGGCGCGGATCAACGCCGGCAGTACCTCGCGCACGTCCCCGACGATAGGCACGTCCGCGAGCCTCATGATGGGCGCCCCGGGGTCGACGTTGACGGCGATTACCGTCTGCGCGCCGCGCATGCCCGCGAGGTGCTGGGGCGCGCCGGAAATCCCACAGGCGATGTAGACGCGCGGGGCCACGATCGCCCCGGACTGGCCCACCTGGCGATGGGCGGGCAGCCAGCCGCGGTCGACCACCGGGCGGGTGGCGGCGACGGTGCCCCCGAGGACCTCGGCCAGCTCCTCCAGGAGGGCGACGTTTTCGGGCCCTCCCAGGCCGAGCCCACCGGCCACCACCACGGCGGCCTGAGCGAGGGGGAACTCACGGACGGCCAGGCGCTCCCGGCGCAAGGCGCGGCAGCGCTCTTGCAGATGGGGCTCCGTCAGGGATTCGACGGCCCCCGTCGTGCCCGCCTCGTCGGCCGGCGCGAGGGCCTCCTCGAGGATAGAGGCGACGGCTGGCGGGGCGTGGGGCCGGAGGGTGGCAGAAGCGGCGTTGCCGTAGACGGGCCGGCGGAAGAAAAGCTGGCCATCGGCGTCGACGCCCACCGACGCGCAGCCGGTGAGGGGAGCGGCGTCGAGGCGGGCCGCCAGCCTCCCGGCGAGCCCCCGGGCCGCGTCCTCCACGAGGACGAGCGCCGCGCCGCGACGGCGGATGAGGTCGGTAGCGAGCTGGACCTGGCCGTCGGGGCCCAACGCCGGGGCGAGCAGCACGTGGTCGACCGCGCGGCCCAGGGTGGCCGCGGCCTCGGCATCCACGCCGAACGCCAGCGCGACGGCCCGGCCGCCCAGCGCTGCGCTCAGGCGGCGGGCCTCCGCCGCCAGCGCCACGGCCGGGGCGGGCAGCCCCGCAGCGCTGCCTCGGAGGATCGCCCACGCGTCGCCGCCGCGGAAGGTGCCAGCGCTCATGGCCAGAAGAGCCGCTTGGCGGCCGCCTCCAGCTCATCGCGGAATCGGGGATGGGCGATGGCGATGAGCGCTTGGGCCCGCTCCCGTAGCGTCTTGCCCTGCAGGCTGGCCACCCCGTACTCGGTCACTACGAAGTCGACATAATTGCGGGGAATGGTGGGGACGGCGCCCGCATCGAACTGGGGCACGATGCGCGACACCGTTCCCTGACGGGCGGTGGAGGGGAGGGCATGGATGGAGCGCCCCCCTTCCGAGAAGTTGGCGCCCACCACGAAGTCCAGGCTGCCCCCGGTGCCGCTGTAGGGGACGGCGCCCAGGGTATCCACGGCCACCTGACCGGTGAGATCGATGGCCAGCGCGCTGTTCACGGCGACGAAGTGGTCGTGGGCCGCGATGCGCGGCACGTGCGTGACGTAGCCGATGTCGTAGAGCTCGACGTCGGGATTGCCGTCGATCCAGGCAGCGGCAGCCTTCTGTTCCTCGGTGCCCGGCCAGAGGATGTAACAGGTGGCGACCATCTTCCCCGGGTGCACCGTCTTGCGGGCGCCGGTGATGACGCCCGCCTGGGCCAGCTGGACCATCTCGTGGAGCAGCAGCTCGCTGTGCACGCCCAACTCGCGCTTGCCGCGCAGGAACTGCAAGACGGCCTGGGAGGCGACGCCCACGCCGACTTGGAGACAGTCCCCATCCTCGATGAGTTCGGCCGCCAGGGCGCCGATGACGCTGGCGGCTTCGGCTTCGTCCTCGGGAACCGGCGCCAGCTGTCCCGTCAGGGGCCAGGGTTGGCCTTCCACCAGCCGGTCGATGCGCGACACGTGGATCCGGTTGTCGCCTCCCGTCCGGATGAACGTCGGGTCCACCTCGGCCAACACCGCGCGCGCGTGGCGGGCGGCGGTCGGCGAGTACCACACGGAGTGGCCGAAGCTGCACCATCCCTCGTCGTCGGGCGGCGAGACCTTGACCAGGAAGACGTCCGGCCGCGTGTAGGCGCCCCAGCGGTCGCACCACTGCTGTCGGAGGGAGGTGCCGTAGCTCCACGGAATGTAGTCGAGCCAGCGGCCGGCCGCGGCGCTACGTTCGAAGGGGCCGATGTAGATGGAGCGAGGCGAGAAGGCCTCGCTGGGCGCCTGCAGCCAAGGGTAGGGGCTGTTGGCGACCGCGTGGAGGATGCGCACGTCGCGAAGCTCGGCTGCCCGCCGGCCCAGCGCTTGGCCCAAGGCAATGGGTTCGCCGCCCGCGCCCAGCGCGAAGACCACGAGGTCGCCCGAACGGACGAGGGAGACCGCCTCATCCGGGGTGGCCAGCTTGTCCCGGTACCGCTCTTGCCGGGTCATCCTCCATCCTCCAAGAACCGCGTGCGGATCTCGCGCGGGAAGTTCACCATCCGGAACTCGGAGACGACCGCTTTGCCGAAGAGCTCGACGGCCTCGGCGACACGGTCGGGGGACAGCCCGGGCAGCGCCATGTGGCACACGACGTAGTTGACGCCCAGGTCGTCGCGGTACCTCCGCAGCCGCTCGATACACGTCTCCACATCGCCGACCACCCCCCAGTCGTCCAGGGCGCCGGCCGCGGCGGTGTCCGGGCTGGAGCCGTCGGCGGGCGAGAAGCGCTGGTAGTAGGACCGGAGCGCCGGCCCCGCCCGCTCGCGCGCCTCGGCGTCGGTGCGGGCGACGAACGCGTGGCGCACCAGGGCCACCATGTCGGTCGGACGGGAGGCCCGCCGATCCCGGTAGGCGCGCACCGTGGCCTCGAGCTGCGCCATTGACGCATCGGCCGGCAGCATGATGTCCAGCCCTTCCTCTGCGGCCAGGGCGGCAAGGTCGACGTCGTCCACCCACACCCAGAGGGGCACGGTGAGCTGGGCGGGCTTGGGGCTCAGCGAGACCTCGGCCTGCCCGCCGGTGAACACGTTCTCGGGCAGCCGGGCGGGGACGCGGAAGTGCGCGCCGTCGAAGCGGAAGGGCTGTGGGGCCCAGGCTCGGCGGAGGATGGCGAGGCTCTCCCGGAAGCGGCCGCTCCGCTGGAGCGCGGCGACATTGTATCCTCGCCAGGTCGCCTCGTCGCTGGGCCAGCGGGCGGCCAGCACGAGCCTGCCGCCGCTCAGGTTGTCCAAGGTCGCCGCGTCTTCCGCCACGTACACGGGATGAGCGAGCCCGAGCTCGCACACGACGCCGATGCGGATGCCCTGCGTGCGTACGGCCACCGCCGCCGCCAGCGGGAAGGCCGCGGAACAGGCGCCCCCCTCCGAGAAGTGCCGCTCGCCCACCCACAGGGAGTCGAAGCCGCAGTCCTCGGCGCGGACGGCGTGCGTGAGCACGTCGAGGTAGGCGGCGCGGCCGCCGTCCGCCGTGCAGGGAAGGTAGGGGCCGAGGCCGAACTTCATGGGCGGGCCTCCTCGGCGCGCAGCGCGGGCAACACCTCCCGCGCGATGAGCTCCATACAGCGCCGCATCGCCTTCCGGGGCGCGCCGTCGAAGCGGACCCGCAGGAAGAGATGGGGCGTGACGCCGGGAGGGCACCGGCGCAGCCGTTCCCGTAGGAGGCGGATGGCGGTGTCGGGGTTGCCGGCGATGGCGGCGTTCACCGCGTTGGCCGAGATCGCCTCCAGGACCTGCGGCTGGTCGAAGAAGACCTGCCTGCCGGTGGCGGGATGGGTGAAGAATCCCCACCCACCGATCTGGTCGTAGTAGAGGTAGCGGGCGATGGGCAGCAGGTAGGCCTTGGCCGCCTCCTCGTCGTCCTGCACCCAGATGTCGCCGCCGATGGTCATCTTCACGCCGGACGGGTCGACGCCCGCCGTTCTCGCCTCGGACTCGTACACCGGCCAGAGGTCGGGCGCGGCGCCCATCAGGTAAAGCCCTCGGCGTGCCGCCCGGCGCACGACGGGCTCGGCCCAGCCGCCCATCCAGATGGGGATGGGCCGCTGCACGGGCTTGGGCGCGACCCGCACGTTTTGAAAGCGGTAGAAGCGGCCCTCGAAGGAGAACCGCTCCTCGGTCCAGGCCAGCCGCAGGATGTCCAGGAGCTCCTCCATGCGGGCGCCCCGCTGGGAGCGGGGGATGCCGACGGTGTCGTACTCGATGTCGCGGTAGCCGACGCTGACCCCCAGGTCGAGCCGCCCGTTGGAGAGGACGTCCACCACGGCGGCGGCCTCGGCGACGCGGAGGGGGTCGTGCTGGGGCAGCAAGAGGGCGCTCGTGCCGATGCGGATGCGCTCGGTGGCGGCGGCCAGGGCCCCCGCGACCGCGAGCAAGGAGGGGACGTAGCCGTCGTACCAGACGTGATGCTCCGTGAGCCAGAGGGTGTCGAACCCGAGCTCCTCCGCCCAGCGGACCTCCTCGAGGAGCTCCCGGTAGAGGGCGACGTGATGGCGGGGGTGATAGAGGTACGCCTGCATGCCCCAGAGGCCGAGGCCGCATTCGAGCTTCACAGCTTCCTCCCGGTGATCTCGCCGTCCCAGATGGCGTGCTCGACGAGGCGCGGGGCGGCGGCGTCGCCCACCCGGTAGAGCTCCGGTACGCGGCCCTTGAGCTCGTGGTACAGGCCGTCGTTGGGGCGTCGGCCGGCCACCCAGATCACGGCGTCCACGTTCTCGATGCGCCGCTCGGTGCGCAGGCGGACGTGCATGGTACGCACCGCGCGGGGCTCGATGGCCAGCACCTCGGTCAGGGTGAGGACCTGGGCGCCGGTGAGGTGGAGCTGGGGGATGGCCACCATGAGCTCCATGGGCTCGATGCTTGCGCCCAGAGTCATGGCCGGCGTGATGACGGTGACGCGGCAGCCCCGCTCGGCGGCGTACAGCGCGGCCCCCAGCCCTCGCCAGTGGCCGTCCTGGTCGACGACCACGACGTGTCCCGCCAGGGGGAGGCGAGCGCCCAGGAGCTCCCACACCGTGTAGACGTTGGGGCCGTCGGCGCCGGGGACGGCCACCTCCTCCAGCCTGGAGGGCGAGAAGAAGGTGCGCGTGGGCAGACAGCCGGTGGCGACGACGACCGCGTCCGCTTCCTCGGCGAGGACGTCCTGGGCCGTGAGCGCGCGGCCGGTCACGATCGGGACCTCCAGCTTGCGAAGCTGGACGGAGAGATAGCGAAAGACCTCCTCCCATTCGGAGCGGCCGGGCAGCATGGCCGCCAGGCGGACCTGGCCGCCGATCTCCCGCTCCCGTTCGTAGACGATGACCCGGTGGCCCCGGCGGGCGGCCACCTCGGCCGCCTTGAGGCCAGCCGGTCCGGCGCCGACCACCAGGACCCGCTTGCTGCGGGGGGCGGGCTTGAGGGTGCCCATCCCCAGCCACTGCTCGCGCCCCGCCGCCGGATTGTGGATGCAGCTGATGGGGAGGTTTTGGCGCAGGCGGCCCACGCAGGCCTGCAGGCAGCCGATGCAGTGGCGGATGTCGTCCAGCCGTCCCTCGCGGGCCTTCCTGGGCAGCTCGGGGTCGGCGATGAGGGCGCGGGTCATCCCCACCATGTCGGCGCGCCCCGAGGCGACGATGCGGTCGGCGTGCACGGGGTCGGTAATCCGGCCGACGCAGAAGACCGGGATGTCGACCACCTGCTTCACCGCCGCCGCGAGGTCCACGAACAGGCCGGGCGAGAAGGCCATGGGCGGCGTAATCATCGGGCCGACGCTCCAGTAGGCGCCCGCGCTCACATCGATCCAGTCCAGCTTGCCGGGTGCCGCGAGCAGGCGGGCGATGGCGACGGTGTCCTCGATGACGAGGCCGCCCGGCGCGTACTCGTCGGCGGTGATCCGGATGCCCACCGGGTAGTCGGGGCCCACCGCCGAGCGGACGGCGTCGACCACCTCCAGCGGGAAGCGGCAGCGGTTCTCGAGGCTCCCGCCGTATTGGTCGGTGCGGCGGTTGCTGATGGGCGAGAGGAACTGGCCCAGGAGGTAGCTGTGGGCGGCGTGGATCTCCACGCCGTCCAGCCCGCCGGCCTTCATGTGGAGGGCAGAGCGGACGAAGCCTTCCAGGACCTCGGTGAAGTCCTCCGGTTCCATGGCCCGCGGGATGCCGTAGAGGCCGAGGCCGGGGACGACGGCGGGGGCGAGGACGTCGTGGTAGTGGTCGATCTGGTCGCCCGCGGTGTGCATGCCGACGTGGCAGAGCTGTCCGAAGATGAGGGTGCCGGTGCCCTGGCCGTGCACCATGTCGGCCACCAGGCGGTAGCGCTCGACGGCCTCGGGGCGGTAGGCGTGGGCCAGATTGACGATGCCGCCCGTGGAGGTGGGGTGGACCATCTGATACTCCATGATGAGGAGCCCGGCCCCGCCGGCGGCGCGTTCCGCGTGGTAGTAGGCGTTGCGGAGGCTGGGCAGGGCGAAACTGCCTCCGTCGAGCGGGTCGCCGGGCACGTAGTCCTCGAAGCCCTTGGCGTGGGCCGTCTGCAGGTTCCGGTTGGGCACCAGCGCCCGGTTCAGGGCGAGGGGGCGGAAGAGGTGTCGGAGAGCGGTCATCGCGGGTCTTCGTCCTCGTTTACCGACTGGACGGTAGAATTCTCTTGACGGCGGCGCCCTCTGGGCGTAGACTTTTGACCCGTCGCCACGCTCATCCGAGTCCCAGGAGGCGGGTCATGGAGTTTCGCTTCACACCGGAACAGGAGGCCTTCCGGCAGGAGGTCCGACGCTTCATCCAGCGCGAATGGCTGGACGTGGCCGACGGCGGCGACGGGGAGCCCGAGGGGTCGTGGCTCCGCATCCGGGCCTTCACCCGCAAACTGGCCGCGCGCGGCTGGCTGACCCTGGCCTGGCCCGAGGCCTACGGCGGCCAGGCCGCGGGCCACCTCACGCAGCTCGTCTACAACGAGGAGATGGCGTACCACGGCGCCCCCGCCACCACCCAGGGCGTCGACCGCGTGGGCCCCACCCTCATCCTGCACGGCTCGGAGGAGCAGAAGCGGCGCTTCCTGCCCCTCATCGCGCGCGACGAGATCGTCTGGTGTCAGGCGTTCTCCGAGCCCGAGGCCGGGTCGGACCTGGCCTCCCTCCGGACCAGGGCGGTGCTGGATGGCGACGACTTCGTCATCGAGGGCCAGAAGATCTGGACCTCCTACGCCCACCATGCGGACTGGTGCATCCTGCTCGCTCGCACCGATCCCGACGCCCCGAAGCACCGGGGCATCAGCTACTTCCTGGTGGACATGCGCTTCCCCGGCATCACCGTGCGTCCCCTCCTCAACCTGGCCGGGGGCCACACGTTCAACGCCGTGTACTTCGACCGGGTGCGCGTCCCTCGCGAGAACCTGGTGGGCGAGCTGAACCGCGGTTGGTACGTGGCCACCACCACCCTGGACTTCGAGCGCTCGGGCATCCGGATGGTCATGCCGGCGGTGCGCGCCGTGGACGAGCTGGTCCACGCCGCCCGCGGGCTGCGAGGCCGGCTGCCGTCCTGGGCGCCCGTGCGGCTGGCGGAGCTCCGCATCGAGGTCGAGGTCGCCCGGTTGTTGTCGTACCGGGTGGCGTGGCTGCAAAGCCAGGGCCAGGTGCCCAACTACGAGGCGTCCATCGCCAAGCTGTTCGGCACCGAGCTCCAGCAGCGGGTGGCCAACGCCGGCCTTCAGCTCCTGTACGCGGCCGGGCAGTTCGCGCCCAGCGCGCCGTTCCACCGGCTGGCCCGCCGCACGGAAAGCTACTACCTGCATGCTGTCGCCCTCACCATCGCCGCCGGCACCTCGGAAGTGCAGCGGAGCATCATCGCCCTCCGCGGTCTGGGCATGCCGCGGGCCTAACCCGCGGCCGCGCTCTTGCGCTCCCGCCCGGGGACCTCGACGTCCTCGCCGGGGGGCGCGGGGTTGGTGACGCCTGCCATGAGGTGCCGCGGGACCATTCGGGCCAGCTCGGCCGGCGTCCACAGCCCCGGTTTGACCACCGTGCGCACGGGCAGCTCGGTGCCGGCGATGGAGACCTCGCTCCCCTGCACCCAGAAGACCTGCCCGTTGATGTTCCACGCCTGGTCGCTCGCCAAGAACACCACCAGCGGCGCGACGTGCTCGGGCGCGAAGGGATGCACGCCGCTGGGCTCGCCTCCGGGGGCGTCGTTGGCCGGGGGGGCGGCGCCCGCGGTCACGCCGCCCAGGCTGGTGGGCGCGGCGATGCCCCGCTCCCGCCGCTTTTGGAGCGCCTCCGGGCTCACCGTCGCCGTCATCCGCGTGAGGGCGGCGGGGGCGACGGCGTTGCAGGTCACGCCGTACCGTCCCAGGTCCCGGGCCACCGCGCGGGTGAAGCCGGCGACCCCCGCCTTGGCGGCGGCGTAGTTGGCCTGGCCCGAGGACCCGCGGAGGCCGGCGCCCGAGGTGAAGTTGATGATGCGGCCGTGGCGCTGCTGACGCATGAGCACCGAGGCCGGCTTCGTGCAGGCGAAGTGCCCCTTCAGGTGGACCGCGATGACCGCGTCCCACTCCTCCTCGGTCATGTTGAAGATCATGCGGTCCCGCAGGATGCCGGCGTTGTTGACGAGGATGTCGATGCGGCCCCAGGTGTCGACCGCCTTCCGGATGATGCTCTCGCCCCCCTCCATGGTGGCGACCGAGTCGTAGCTGGCGACGGCCTCGCCGCCGAAGGCCCGGATCTCCTCCACCACCTGGTCGGCCGGGCCGTTGTCGTGGCCGGTGCCGTCGACGTTCACGCCGGCGTCGTTCACCACGACTTTGGCACCTTCGCGGGCGAACAGCAGGGCGATGCCCCGGCCGATGCCGCGGCCCGCCCCGGTGACGACCGCGACTCTTCCTTCGAGCGCTCCTGGCATCGAGTTCACTCCCTATGCGCGGCTGGGCAGCGCCACGGTCGCCGTACCCGGCGATGTCTTCTGCCCCTCCGGATTCTCCGTCCAGATATCGAGGTCGACGAGGTGCTCGCCGTTCTCCTCATACTTCCGCGTGATCACGCCGCGGCAGATGATGTCCTGATTGGGGTAGTCCATGCCGCGGTAGCTGCACCCGAAGCGCTTGATGCGCCCCCGCTCTCCGACCCAGTCGTGCAGGAGCTGGCCCAGGAAGGCGTTCTTCAGCGCCCCGTGGACGATGATGCCCTTCAAGCCCGTCGCTCGTGCGAAGTCCTGGTCGTAATGGATCTGGTAGAAGTCGCCCGAAGCCGCGGCCCAGAGGACGAGCTGCTGGGTCGAGCAGTTCTTCTTGAGCTGCGGAATCTCGTCCCCTTCCTTCACATCTTCCCAGTACACCTGCTGCGCCATGTCGATCCTCCCCGGGCCGTCAGTACTGAATGACGGTGCCGTACATCTTGCCGACGACCCTGCCGTCGCTCTTGCGAGTGTAAGTCGTCTCCCGAGTGGTGATGAGCATCGGCCCGATGCTACCGACCCGCTCCTGAAAGCCCGTGATCTTGGTTCGCGCCTCCAGCACGTCGCCGGCGCAGACGGTGTCGAAATACTCGTACTCGGTGCCGCCGTTGAGGACGCGCTTGTAGGGCACGCTGAATCCCCGGCCTCCCATCTCGGCGTCACCGCTGCGCGCACCGCCGGGCCGATAGACTGGCGTTCCGAAAAACCCCGGAGGCGCCACGATACCGCGGTAGCCCTTCGACTTCGCGTACTCCTCGTCGTAGAAGATGAGGTCGGTGTGGCCGACAGCGCGAGCGAACATGCGGCAGCCGGTCTTTTCGACCTCGAGGATGGTGGGCTCACCTTCCTTGCCGATGAGCGCGCGCATCTCGTCGGTGACGACCGACGGCGCCTGCTGAGTCATCCGCGCACCTCCTGAAGTCCCGGTGGGTTGACGTTTGCGTGAGGGTTCACGGGCGACGGTGATGATACGCCCGGCCCGATCCTTGGTCAAGGGAAACGTGGACGGACTGAGCGCTACTTCACCCGCGCCGCTGTGAGGTCCACCGGCCGGAAGCGACCCGCCTTGAGCTCTTCGATGAGGTCTTCGATGGTCTCGATGTCTCGCTCGAAGTACGTCGCGCATCGGCCGATGTCCGACCGCGCGTGGGAGTCGGTGCCAGCCGTGCCTGGCATGCCCATCAGATCGCACAGCGCGGCCGAGAACGCATTCTCCTTCTGCGTCCCCCGTCCGTTGATGCGCTCGAGCGCGGCGCAGAACTGATACGCGGGATTCCGTGACGCTCGCACCAGCGCCTCCTGATAGCGCTGGGGGTCGTCGGCCTGCCAGGGCATCTGGTTCCGGTACGGATGGGCCGCTACCATCGCGCCGTTCGCCTGCTGCACGTGGCGCGCGAGCTCGTGCGAGCGGTGCATACCGTACACGTACTTCGACAGACCGTACACAAGGATGTGGCCGTCGTCCGTGTTGATCTCGATGGCTGGCAGCACGAGAAAGTTGTGGCGCTTGGCCAGCGCCCGGACGTCCTCGGGCTTCCAGAAGTAGTCGTGCTCCGACAGGCAGAGGCCGTCCAGGCCGGCGGCCTTGGTCCGCTCGATGAGCTCGTCGGGTGTCAGGTACGAATCCCAGGAGAGCGGTCGAGTGTGCGTGTGCAGGTCGATCAGCACGAGACGGGAAGCCTCCGATCAGCGGTGTCAGCCTATGAGGTATCGGCCACATGCGCAACGCCTGCCGCCTTCGCACGCAGACAGAAGCGCTCGGTGCCGCTAGGATGAGGAGCCGATGCGCGTCGTCATCGTCGAGAGTCCGGGGACGCTCGCCGTCGCCGCCGCCGACGTGGTCGCGTCCGTCGTTAGGGCGCGACCCGATGCCGTCATCGGCCTCCCGTCGGGAGAAACGCCTCTTGGGATGTACCGCGAGCTGGCGCGACGCGTCGACGCAGGTGAGCTCGACCTCTCGCACGTCACCGCCTTCGCCGTCGACGAGTTCTACGGCGTGCCTGCGGGGTCGCCCGGGACGAACGCGGCCTATTTCGCGACTCACGTCCAGTTCCCCCTACACGCCCTGCATGTCCCCCGGAGCGACGCGCCGGACCCCGATGGTGAGTCCGCCCGGTTCGCGGCCTTGCTCCGTGAGATCGGACCGCCCGACCTCGTCGTTCTCGGCATCGGGACGAATGGGCACATCGCGTTCAATGAGCCGGGCGCGCCGTTCGACAGCCGGGTGCGGCCGGTCCATCTCACGGAGGAATCCCGCCGGGCCCATACCGACGCCTTCGGCGATCTCGATCGCGTCCCTCGCGCAGGGCTGACCATCGGCATCGCTGACATTCTCGATGCGCGCCGTGTCCTGTTGCTCGCATCGGGCAGCGCGAAGGCGCCCATCGTCGCGCGGGCCCTGCGTGGGCCGGCGACAGCCGAGGTCCCAGCTTCAGCCTTGCGAAGCCATCCGGCGCTCACGGTCATTGTCGATCGCGCCGCTGCGGCTGAGCTGCACCGTCATGAAGGGTCGAGTCCTAACGCCTGACGGACGGCGGCGGGGAGACGCAGCGGCACGTCCATCTTGTCGATGAGGACGACTCCGAGCCGCTCCGCGCGCTTGCGGACGTCGGCGTATCGGGCTTCGCCGGTCTGCATGATTACCGGCAAGTGGGCTCCACGGTGAATGCGGAAAGCGTCGATGACCTCCCACCCCGTGCGAAACGGCATGTCCAGGTCGGTCACGAGCAGATGCAGCGGAACGGACGGGTCCTGGACGATTTCGATGGCCGCCCGGCCGTCGCCGACGGCGATCCAGTCGACGGGCAGGTCGCCCAGCAGCGCGAGCAGCCTCCCCCGGAAGTCGGGGTAGTCCTCGGCGAGCAGGGCAGAGAACCGCGGCGCCGAAGGCTCGTTCGTCACGAGGGGCCGTATCCCGCGAGGATCAGGTCGAGGTGCAGCATCAGAAGTTTGTTCCACGCGACGGCCGCGTCGAAGGCCCGCTCCGGCCCCAGCGCATCGCGCAACACGCCCGCCACCGCCGCCTGCGCGAACGCGATGGTCGCGACCATGAGCGATGCGGGAATGGGGCCCGCGGGCGTCGCCGAGGACGTCGCGTGAACGCGTCCGATGCGGACCAGAGCCACCGCCGTGTCGTCGCCGAGGTCGCCCGATGCCACCAGACCGAGCCAGTCAGCCAGCGTTCGGCGCCGTTCGGCTAGCGCCGCCTCGTCCGGAGTGCCGTCACCACGCAGGAACCAGCGCGCCGTCTCGGGGATGCGCAGCAGATGCTCGTAGACCGCCGCGGCAGCGGCTTCCCGCGCGGCGACCACCGGAGCGGCCGTTTCACGGACGAGCGCCAGGTCGGCTTCGCTCAGTCCTGCCACCTTCGCGGCCACGGCCAGCCGGCGTGCGGCATCGGATGCGGGATTCGTGACGAGGTTCACGACCGTATGATGGCGGGACGGCGCGTCGGGCGCAAGCTCAGGGCCGCCTCATCGCGTGCGCAGTTCGTCCAGATACTGGGTGAGGTCGATGTAGTGGTCGGCGACGTTTCGCAGCTCCATGGACGTGCTCGCGGCAAACGCAACGACCTCGACGCGCACGCCCTTGCTGGCGACCATCTCGACCAAGCGCCGGAAATCCCCGTCGCCGGACACCAGACAGACGACGTCCAGGCGGTCGGACATCGTGAGGACGTCGATGGCGAGCTCGACGTCGAAGTTGGCCTTCATCGACCCGTCGGCGAACCGCTTGAGTGGCTTGGTGACGATGCGATAGCCCTTGTTCACGAACGGCGCGACGAACCGTTGCTGCTCGACGCGGGCCTGGGGATCGTCGCTGATCGGCGCGTACGCGCTCGCGCGGACGAGCTCGCGGTGCTCCGACAGCATCTCCCGAAGCTTTCCGAAGTCGATGTTCACACCGAAGCGCTCGGCCGCGTACATGATGTTGGGCACGTCGACGAAAATGCCGACGCGCGGGAGCTGCGTCGGCGGATAGAGGGGCCCGGCGCCAGCCAGCCGGTTCTCGATCGCCGAGAGCGAGCCCTGGATCCCCTTGAGTAGCCGCGTCTCCTCGGCGGTGAACGTCTCGAGAATGTGCGCCTGGCGCGCGATCAGCGCCTCCAGCGTAGGCGGCGTCTCGGGAGCAGGCGGGGCCCCCGGCTCCTTTTCCTCCGTCTTGCGTCGGCGGCGCCCGCCGCGTGTGCCCCGACGGGTCTTCTTAGGAGGCGCGGCCGACGTGACCGCCTCGGACGTGGAGGCCTCTGTGGGCGACGGGAGGACCGCGATGGACTGACCCGTGAGCGCCGCCTGCACGTACTGCTCCTCGGCGGTGGCCTCGCCGCCCCGCCGACGGCGTCCACCGCCCGACGAGCGCGTTCCGCGCTTCGTGCGCGTCACAGCATTCCCCGATGGTCGCGAACGGGACGAACGCGAACGGGACTCCGGTTGGACCGCTTCGGTGGACGGCGGTGGGGCTGCGGGCGGGTCGGGGTCGCTTCGCGGGGCGATGGGGGCTTCCTCCTTCGGCTGGCGACGCCCGAACAGACGTAATGCCACGGTGGCTACGGGCCTCCTCCCGCGTACTGTAGCACACTGCACCTCGCAGCCACCTGCTCCGCCAGGCGCATGAATGCCTGCGCTTGGGGCGAGTCGGGCAGCGCGTCCACGACCGGTCGGCCCTCGTCAGCGCCCTGCCGGGTCGCCGGATCGATGGGAAGCTCGCCCAAGAACTCCAGCCCCAGCTCCTCAGCCGCTTGTCTGGCGCCCCCGTGTCCAAAGATGTCGGTGCGTCCGCCGCAGTGCGGGCAGACGAAGTAGCTCATGTTCTCGACGATGCCGAAGATCGGGACGTTCAGCTTTTCGAACATCGTCACGGCCTTGGTCGCATCCTCGATGGCGACCTCCTGCGGCGTGCTGACGATGACGACGCCCGCGATCGGCGCCTCCTGCGCCATGCTCATGGAGGCGTCGCTGGTTCCCGGCGGCAGGTCGATGATGAGGTAGTCGAGCTCGCCCCAGTCGATGTCGTGCAGGAGCTGACGAACGGCCGTGCCGATCATCGGCCCGCGCCAGACCGTCGGCGTGCCTCGCGGCAAGACAAAGCCGATGGAAACGACCTTGACGCCGAAGCGCTCGGTGACACCCAGCCCGCGACGCTCCTCGGCCATGAAGCCCGCCCGGAATCCCATCATCGTCGGAATGTTCGGACCGGTGATATCGGCGTCGAGCAGGCCGACGCGCGCTCCGCGCTTCGCGAGAGCGACCGCGAGGTTCACGGCCACCGTCGACTTCCCTACGCCACCCTTGTTCGACGCCACAGCGATGATGTTGCGCACGCCTTCGACCGGACGCGGTCCCCCGCGTGGCGTCGTGGCCCGGACCTCGGCGTCCATCGTCAACTCGACCCGCTCGACACCAGGGAGGGCCTCGATGGCTCGGGTGACATCGGCGCGGATCTGCTCGTTCAGGGGACAGGCAGGGGTGGTGAGCACCACGCGCAGGGACACGGTACCGTTCTCCACCTTGAGATCACGGACCATGCCCAACGAGACGATGTCGCGATGGAGCTCGGGGTCGTGGACCCGCTTGAGAGCGGCCAGCACGTCCTGTTCGCTGGCCTTCTTGCCAAACATGCGGTTCCTCGTTTCCGTCTGCGACGGCGCCCGCAGGCGCGTTTCACCGTACCGGCTGCGTCGCGGGCGCGCCAGAGCACATCCAGTCGGCTCGCACCGACGTAGCACGATGAATGGCGGGCGCGGCCCGATTCCAGTATAGGCGCCCGTCCGGCCATAGAACCAGTGTGAACGCTTTTTTCGGTTTCTTTGATTACATTCACGGAAAGCTTGACCTCCGCCCGGGATCGCGGTACGATGGGCGGCTCACGGGGGAGCTGCACCGACGAGGAGGTGTCCCCATGACGCAGAGCGCCACACCGGTCACCGGCGACGAACGCCAGGAAGCGACGACCTGCCGGCACCACTGGATCATCGAGGTTCCCAACGGCCCCACCAGCCGCGGCGTTTGCAAGCGCTGCGGGGCCGAACGCGAGTTCAGGAACTCCTCCGAGGACTACATCTGGGACCACGACGCCCTCGCCAGTCAGGCAGGGCGCTGGCGGAGCCGCGGCAGTTCCGCCGTCGCTGATCCGGCGCCGCCGCGCGACGACTGGTAACTCGTCCCGCCTCCGGTTCGACGCGGACGCCCCGGTGTGTCACCGGGGCGTCCGTTTGGTTTCGCCCTTCCGGGGCCTACGCTGCGTCTTCCCTTTGCAAGGCGTACAGATCGGCGAGCGTCGTGATGGGCACCAGATGCTCTCGTGCGGCGCGAAGCAGCTCCCCCGGTCCAACGCCATCGCGCCCGAAGCGCGATCGGCCCACACGCAGGCGCAGGGGATGCTTCGGGTCGCGCTGCGCGTTACGTTCGAGGGCCGCGAGGACCGCCTCCACCACGAGCTCGGTGACATCGGGTCCCGTCGCCATCTGCAGCACCGCGAGTTCCGTCGGCCCGATGACCGCCACCACGTCGCTCGCGCGAATTTCGCCGGCGATGACCCGACCGAATTCCCGGAGGACCTCCGGCTTCGGCGGGCGAACGTGGCCGACTTCGTTGACCTGGTTCGTCTCGATGCTGAAGAGCACGACATCGAAGGCCGCGCCCTGTTCGGCCGCTCGCTGCGATTCGAGGTACAGGCGGTCCAGGAAATATCTCCGGTTGCGCAGACCGGTGACCTCGTCGAAGACGCTCGTCCAGGCCGTCAACGCCTCACGCTCCCGCTCGACAGAGGCTCGGAAGAACAGCGCGACGACGCCCGTGAACCCTAGCGCGATCACCAGGACCATCGTGAGGCTGAACTCCCGCGTGTAGTCCTCGAAGTCGAGGCCTACCTGCATCCATGGGATGGCCCAGGCGAGATAGACGACGAACAGGACGAGGAAGGCGAACGTCGTCAGGCGCGTCCACTTCAGCAGCCTGAAGTAGCGCCGAACCGGGTTCGGCTGTTCGGCTCGCTTCTTCCTCAATCCCCGCACGCGGCTCTCCCGGCGACGCGAGGCGCCACCCTCTCTCAGTGAAGGAATCGGACGCAGCCCTCGGTGCGTGAAGCGCCGCGGCGTCAGGCCATCTCCAGGCCGAGCTCTCGGACCTGCCGCAAGGTGCGCTCTCGCAGCGCGCGGGGATGCGGAAGCGACGCTGTGAGCCGTCCACGCTCGATGAACGGCTGAAGAAGCGGTGAGCGGGCGCCGCCACAACCGCAGTGCGTCCCGTCCTCTCCCAGGGGCAGAATCGCATCCTCGTGACACGCGGCACAGCGCCACACCTGCTTGCGCCCGCTCCACTTTCCCCGCTTGGCGATGGCTGTGCCGTCGATCTCCATGATGTCCATCGCGAAGTCGACGATGGGCGCGTCAGCGATGTGCGTCCCGATGCCGAACCCGTCCACGAGATCCCGCAACGCCCGCACGTCCTCTTCACCGATACCGCCGCTCACGAACAGGCGTACGTGCTTGAAGCCGCGCAGGTCGAGCTCCCAGCGGACCTCTTCGAGCAACTGCCGGAAGTTGCCCCGTCGCGACGCCGGCGTGTCCAGCCGGACGCCGTAGAGCCGCTCGCCCAGGGCCTCGGCTACGCGAATCGCCTCGAACTTCTCATCCTGGAATGTGTCGATGAGGGCTACCCGTGGAACGCTCGGGGCGATGACCTCGTCGAACGCCCGGACCGCCTCGACCGTGTCGCCGAATTGCAGGATGAGCGCGTGCGGCATCGTCCCGGTGGGGTCGGCGTCGATGAGCTCAGCCGACTCGATGACGGAGACACCGTCACATCCCCCGATGAACGCGTTGCGCTCGATCATCGGGGCGATGACCGGATGGAGGCGCCGTGCGCCGAAGCTGAGAACGATGCGCTCGCCGGCGAGCAGCTTGCAGCGAGCTGCCGCCGTGGCGACGCCGCTGGCCTGACACAACAGTCCGAGCAGCGCCGTTTCCAGGACACCGAACGCCAGATACGGACCGCTGATCTCGAGCACGGGCTCGAATGGCCGGAACGGCGTGCCTTCGGGCATGGCGCGGACGTCCACCGGCACGCCCTCCAGAACGTGGGCGCACTCTTCGAGCCCCGCCAGGACAGCCCAGGGCCAATCGTGTGGCAGCTTCTTGCAAAAGAACTCCGCCCGTACATGCCGGTTCATCCCCTTCGCCTGCAAGATCTGCGCCGTCCGGGCGAAGTACACATCCGTCACTCGTCCAGCGCGGATGTCATCGAGCGTCGCGACGTGTAGCGGCATGGGCCACCTCCACCTCTCCAGGCGGCGCGCCGCCTCCCGAGCGGCCTCGCCAGACGAGCCGTACGCCTGCGCCGAGGGCGAGGGCGACCGCACCCCAGAGGAGTTCTTCGATCTTCAGGTAGCTCACCATGAGAAACGTGCTCGCCAGACCGGCGAGGGGCATCAGATCCAGTCTGCCGACACGAAACGTGATCTGGAATCGGCCCGGCCGGGGCGGCGTGCGCCAACGCAGCGTCAGGAGGGCGCCGTTCACCGCGATGAACGAGAGGAAGATCATGAAGTTCGTGACGCCGGCGACCATTTCGATGTCACCCGGGGCAACCAGCGCCGCGCCCGCGCCGCCCACCACCATCGTCGCTACCCAGGGCGTCCCCCGACCCGGCAAGAGACGGGCGAGGGATGGGGGCAGCGCTGCTTCCTGAGCCATACCGTAGAGAATGCGCGACATCGAGACGATGAGCAGGAGCACGGTGTTTCCCGTCGCGAACAGCGCGATGACCGCCAGTGCTCTCGAGCCGCCGTCGCCGAGTCGGTCCCGTACGACATCTGACAGCGGCGCGTCCGATGCGGCCAGCGTCTCCCAGCCGCTCACGCTCACGGCGGTCACCGCGACCAGGCTGTACACGACGGCCGCCACGCCCAGCGCCAGCCCGACCGACATGGGAATCACGCGCTCGGCGTCTCGCGTCTCCTCGCTCAATTTCGTGATGTGCTGAAACCCGATGTACGCAAAGAACACCAGCGCGGTCGCCCGCAGCACACCCGGCAGGGCATGCGGACTTTCGAAGTAGTCCACCTCGCCGACGTGGGGGAGCCCCACAGCGATGACGAGCGCCAGGCCGCTGAGCTCGATCAGCGTGAAGACGACGGAGAGCCACACCGACTCGCGCACCCCCCAGAGGGCGACGGCCACGCTCGCCGCGATCAAGGCCCAGGCGCCGGTCCGCGCGTCGACCGGTGTGAGCGACTGGAGATAGCCCCCGAAGCCGAGTGCGACGGGAGCCACCGCGATGACGCTCCCCGCGATCACCGCCCAGCCCGTCAGATACGCGAGCCAATCGCCCCACGCAGGCCGGACGTAGTCGTACTCGGCCGCCGCCTTCGGGATGAGATTCGAAAGGGCCGCATAGCTGAGGCCCGTGAATGCGGAAGCGGCAGCCGCGAGGAGGAATGCCAGCCAGAGGGCGTTGCCGGCGTCCTCCGCCGCAACGCCGACGAGCGCGTAGATGCCGGCGCCGAGGATGATCCCGACCCCGCTGAGCGTGACCTCGATGAGGCCGAGCTCACGGCGCAGCCCGGCGCCCGCCGTCACGTCGCACGCTCCGCCATGACGTCATCATACGGAGCGCGCGTGACAGGGGCCACGCGATCGTCGGGAGGCCTGGGATCAGGAGGAGGCGGACGGCTCGTCGGTGTTCTTGAACCGCCGCTCGTCGACCGCGCTCAGCGAATGGGGCGCCGAGCCGTGAAGGATGTACTCCTCCCAGGCGAGTTCACCTTGGCGGAACTTCTCGCGAAGCCTGTTGAGCGATCGGGCGACGGACCGGAGGTCCGGCACCCTCGTACCGCGCGACCGCAGCAATCGCTTCATCCTTCGATGCGTCTCCGTCCCGTGTCGAGGGCGCGTGTGCACGCCCGCGATGCATCTCATGTTGGTATCGGACGTCGGCATCGCTTTCTGAGCGGCGGACGGGTGACAGCCCCATCGCACATCGTTCATCTGCCTGCAACATGGCGTTAACGAATCACGGCTAGACTGGCTCGTGAGATACGGAACAAGGAGGAAGGAGGTGACGTAGCCATGCTGCTCGTGATGCCTGAGGATGCTGCCGCTGTCCTCGCCGAACGGGAGGCCGAAGCGCGCCGTATCGCCGCAGCCATCGCCTGGGAGCGCGCGGCCGGACGGTCTGGGCCCGGCGTGACGGGCGCTTTGAAGCTCCTGGCGCGCGAGCTCCTCTGGACGCTCGTGGGCATCGACGTCCCCACCCGAGACCATCAGCGTCCGTCGCATACCCTCCGGAGGACAGCGCCCCACGGCGCCCGTTAACGCCGCTCAATCTTGTCCTCCGTGCGGCCGATTCCTTTAGCAGACACCAGACGTGATGCATTCGCATGGAGGAGAGCCGGTGGGGCCTTCACACAGCGCTGAGGAGACACGGGAAGCATCGGCTGACATCGAGCGGCTGCATGAGGAAGCGCGAAAACGGCCCGACCGCGCCGACGGTTGGTACGAGCTCGCGGCCGCCCTGCAAGACGGTACGACGGCCCGCACGGCCGCGCAGCGCCAACTCGTTCTCGACGCGCTGTCCCGCTTTCTCGACCTCGCCCCGAAGAACGACCGCCGTCGCGCCGACGCCCTCGAACGCTTCAATGCGGAGATCAAGCAGGAAGCCCGGCGGCGCTACGACGCGGGCGACCTCACCGCGCCCGTGATTTGACGGGGGACGCCTTCCGTGCGGAGGTGGCGAAGCCCTCGAGCGCCAGCAGGTGCAGCTTGATATCGAGCCCGCCCGTGTAGCCACCCATGCGCCCGCCAGTCGACACCACCCGGTGGCACGGCACCACGACCGGCGCCGGATTGCTGGCCAGCGCGTTCCCGACCGCCCGGTACGCCCGCGGCTTGCCCACCCGGCGCGCGATTTCCGCGTAGCTCACGACCGAGCCCGCCGGAACCCTGCGAGTCTCCTCCAGCACCGAGCGGGTGAACGGCGTGAGCCGTGAGAAATCGACCTCCACGTCGAAGGACCGTCGCTCGCCGCGAAGATACTCGTCGATTTGCGACAGCACGGGAGCGACCGCGGAGGGATCGCGAACGGGCTTGTAGCCATCGCGCAGCAGCGCCTCAGCGAACGCCTGCTCCGACTGTCGCATCGAGACACGCACCACCTTGCCGCCGCTGACGGCGACCAACACCTTCCCGAAGGGGGCGTCCAGGCTTCCGTACCTGACGACCGGCCGATCTGACATCGCACCGCCTCCGATAGACGCAAGGCTGCCACTGTGCGGGGCCGCCTGTCAACCGGTGCGCCGCCATCCACTTGCGCACCTTCGGCCGCTACGCTAGCATAGCGCTAGCACTCTCGGCGCGAGAGTGCTAAACTAACGCCTAGCCGACCGTGACGTCGGCACCCCCAGACGCTCAGCATCACGCAACACACAAGGAGGTTGGTTCCTGTGGCAAAGGCTGCGACCGCAACCGCGACCAAGCTGGTTCCACTGCACGACCGCATCGTCATCAAGCCCATCGTCCAGGAAGAGGTGTTGGCGAGCGGCATCGTGATCCCGGACACGGCGAAGGAGAAGCCTCAGCAGGGCGAGGTCATCGCCGTCGGACCCGGTCGCCTCGATGAGAACGGCAAGCGCGTGCCCATGGACGTGAAGGTCGGCGACCGCATCCTCTACGCGAAGTACACCGGCCAGGAAGTCAAGATCGACGGCGAAGAGTACATCGTTCTCTCCGAGAAGGACGTACTCTGCAAGCTGGAGCGCTAGCGGACACACCGGCGCCATACGCCGGGTGGTTCCGCCGCCCTCCGGGAGGTAGGCATGGCTAAGCAACTCCTATTCGACGAAGAGGCGCGCCGCGCCCTGCGGACCGGCGTCGACGCTCTGGCGGACGCTCTCAAGGTCACCCTCGGCCCGCGCGGGCGCAACGTCGTCCTCGAGAAGAAGTTCGGCCCGCCCGCGGTGGTCAACGATGGCGTCTCCATCGCGCGCGAGATCGAGCTGAAGGACCCCTTCGAGAACATGGGGGCCCAGCTCGCGAAGGAGATCTCGACCAAGACCAACGACGTCGCCGGTGACGGGACCACCACCGCCGCCGTCCTCGGCCAGGCCATCGTTCGCGAGGGCCTGAAGAACGTCGCTGCCGGCGCCAACCCCATGGCCCTCAAGCGCGGCATCGAGCTCGGGGTCGAGGCGGTCATCAAGGCGCTCCGCGAGGAGGCCGTACCCGTCTCCACCAAGGAGCAGATCGCGCAGGTCGCCACCATCTCCGCAGCCGACCCTGAGGTCGGGCAAATGATCGCGGATGTCATGGAGAAGGTGGGCAAGGACGGCGTGATCACCGTCGAAGAGTCCAAGGGCCTGCGGTTCGAGACCGAGTTCGTCGAAGGCATGCAGTTCGACCGCGGCTACGTTTCGCCCTACTTCGTGACCAACACCGAGCGCATGGAGGCGGTCATCGACGACCCCTACATCCTGATCACGGACAAGAAGCTGTCGTCCGTGGCGGACATCCTGCCCGTCCTCGAGCGTGTCCTTCAGGTCACGAAGAACCTCGTGATCATTTGCGACGACTGCGACGGTGAGGCCCTGGCGACGCTGGTGGTGAACAAACTCCGCGGCACCATCAACGCGCTCGTCGTGAAGGCGCCCGGGTTCGGTGACCGCCGCAAGGCGATGCTCGAAGACATCGCCATTCTCACCGGCGGCACCTTCATCACCGAGGAGATGGGCCGCAAGCTGGAGAATGCCCAGGTGACCGATCTCGGCCGCGCCCGCCGCGTGGTCGCCAGCAAGGAGGAGACCACGATCATCGAGGGCGCTGGCTCGGACGAGGCCATCCAGAACCGGATCAAGCAGATCAAGGCGCAGATCGACGAGGCGTCCTCGGACTTCGACCGCGAGAAGCTCCAGGAGCGGCTCGCCAAGCTCGCGGGCGGCGTCGCCGTCATCAAGGTCGGCGCGGCCACGGAGGTCGAGCTGAAGGAGAAGAAGCTCCGCGTGGAGGACGCGCTGTCCGCCACGCGCGCCGCGGTCGAGGAAGGCATCGTGCCAGGCGGAGGCGTCGCGCTGTTGCGCACGCTGCCCGCGCTGGCGAAGGCCCGCGAGAAGCTCGAAGGTGATGTGGCCACCGGCGCCGCCATCCTCGAGCGCGCCCTCGAAGAGCCGATGCGCATCATCGCCGAGAACGCGGGCCAGGAGGGCTCCGTCATCGTCGAGCGCGTGCGTTCCGACAAGAACCCGCGCTTCGGCTACGACGCCGCCACCGACACCTTCGGTGACATGTTCGAGCGCGGGATCGTCGACCCCGTGAAGGTGGTGCGCGCGGCGCTCGAGAACGCCGCGAGCATCGCCGCCATGGTGCTCACGACGGAGTCCCTGGTGGCGGAGATCCCGGAGCCCCCGCCGGCAGCGCCCTCGCCGCCGCCGATGGAGTACTGATCCAGGCCTGTCGCGAGACACAAGACGCCGCCTCGATGTCTCGGGGCGGCGTCTTCGTACGCCCGGCAATCGGCGCGCCATATCGGCCCGATAGATGCTACTATGCACATGCCACTGACCACGCGCCGGGAGGCCAGCGAAGATCGACCGGAGCGGGCCGCACGGCCCGCGCGACAGCGGAGGCGCACGAACAACATGACCACGGACGTAGCGACAGGCCTGAAGGGCGTCGTTCTATCCAACAGCACGATCAGCTTCATCGACGGTGAGGCGGGCAAGCTCGTCTACCGCGGCTACAACATCCACGACCTCGCGCAGCACGCCACCTTCGAAGAGGTGGCGTACCTGCTCCTGTACGGGACGCTCCCCAACCGCGCCCAGCTCGCCGAGTTCGACCAGCGGCTCAAGGCCGCGCGGACACTGCCCCGCGACGTGACCGAGGTGATCCGGCTCACCCGCCGGGGCCATCCGATGGACATCCTGCGCACCGCCGTGTCCGCGCTGGCGGCGTTCGAGGAGGACACGTCATCGGTGACGCGGGAGGTCGCGCTCGCCCAGGGGATCCGCCTCACCTCGCAGGTGGCGACCATCGTCGCGTCCATCCATCGAATCCGGAACGGTCTGGACCCCGTGCCTCCGCGGGAGGACCTGTCGCACGCGGCCAACTTCCTGTTCATGCTGTTCGGCCGCGAGCCCAGCGAGGACGAAGCGAAGATCATCGACCTTGACCTCATCCTCCACGCCGAACACAGTTCCAACGCGTCCGCGTTCGCCGGGCGGGTCGCCGCCTCCACTGCGGCCGACCTGATTTCGAGCGTCGTCGCCGCCATCGCGACCCTCAAAGGCCCCCTGCACGGCGGCGCTGCCGAAGGTGTCCGCCACATGATGGAGGAGATCGGCGACGCCGAGAAGGCGGTCGAATACATCCAGACGAAGATCGCGCAGGGCGAGAAGGTGATGGGCTTCGGGCACCGGGTATACAAGTCGGAGGACCCCCGGGCCTTCGAGCTGCGGGACGTGGCCCGTAGCCTCGGCGAGCAACGCGGCGACCTCCACTGGTTCCAGATCGCGCAGCAGGTCGAGCGCGCGATGGAGCCCTACCGCGCCAAGGGCATCTATCCGAACGTCGACTTCTACGCCGGTGTCGTCTACTCGCTGCTCGGTATCCCGGACGAGCTGTTCATCCCGATGTTCGCCGTGGGGCGCATGCCGGGCTGGGTGGCCCACATCCTCGAGCAATACGACGACAACGTGCTCATCCGGCCGCTCCTGCAATACACCGGCCCGCGCCATCTGCGGTACGTCCCCATCGACGAGCGGTAACCGCGGCGGAGCACGAACGAGGGACCGAGTCCGTGGGCATACGCGGCATTCTGTACGACGCGGGACACACCCTTCTGAAGCCGCGGGCGGACCGCGAGGAGGTGTGGGAGTTCCTCGCCCACCAGCTCGGCGTCGACATCGCCGTCGAGCGGCGCGGCGAGTTTCCCGAGGTCGGGCCCTTCTACTACGCGCGCCTCGGGGGCGCCGGGCTCGGCGCCTACTCGTCGGACGAAGAGGCGCGCCGCTTCTGGAGCGAGTACTACGCCCACGCCCTCCGCGAGGCAGGCGTGGACCTGCCCCGCGAGGAGCTCCTCTCGGCCGGCGAGGCCGTGTACGACTGGTACAAGGACCCGGCCCAGTGGGAGCCGTTCCCCGACGCCCTCGAAGCGCTCATCGCGGGCGAGCGCGAGGGATACATCCAGGGCATCGTCTCCGACTGGGGCACCGACCTGCTGGCCATCGCCCACGCTCATGAGCTCACGGACCATCTCGACTTCGTCGTCGCCTCCGCCAACGTCGGGGTCTCGAAGCCATCGCCCGAGATCTTCCGGTTCGCGCTGGAACGCGCCGGGCTGAAGCCTTCGGAGGCGGTGTACGTGGGCGATTCGTACGTCGCGGACATCCTGGGCGCCGAGGCGGCCGGCATCCAGCCGATCCTCATCGACCGCGAGGGGAGAGCGCCACGCGTACCGGTGCCCGTCGTGCGATCACTCACGGACGTGCTGCCGCTCATCAAACGCCTCTCGCAGCAGCGCCGCGCCGCGGCAGCCCAGGGCGCCACGCCTCGCCAGAGACCGGGGGCCACTTCGGCTTGAACGAGGGCGCGCGGTCCGCGTGTTACCGGGGAAGCTCGTACACCAGGACGCCGCGCCCACGGTCGACCACGTACAGGCGGTCGCCCTCGATGGCGAGCCCAGACGGATGCTCGGCATCACTCGGTGCCAGGAACGAGTTCGGGTCGGCCCGGCCAATGAGCCCGAGGGGCTCGCCGTCTGGCGTGTAGACCTGCACCCCAGCGATCAGGTCGTCCGCGATGTAGATGCGTCCCTGGCCGTCGACGGCGACGTCCGTCGGCCGGAACACGCCCCCGACCGGGTCGTCGGGCCGCGCGAACGTGCGCACCGGCTCGCCATCGGGACGCACACGCACGACGCCCGGGCCGAGCACGTCCAGGGCGAGGAGATCGCCGTTCGTAGCGAGACCGACGCTTCCGGGCCTGCCCATCGTCGCCACGCTGGACAGCTGCGGCGCGCTCGATAGCACCATCGGGCTGTCGTCCCCCTGGGGCATCGCGAGCTGCCATGAGCCCGGAGGACGCACGATGGTGCGAACCAGGTCGCCCGACGGCATGAGCTCGAGCAGGCGGTGGTTCTGACCATCGGAAACCACCAGTCCGCCGTCCGGGCGCAGTGCCAGCCCCGTGGGGACGGTCTGAATGCCCTCGAACGGACCGCGGGGCAAGACCAGCGACGCGCGAAGTCCGCGGTCAGGGTCGAGCACGTAAATGCGAGGCGGGAAGGTGTTCCCGATGTACAGATAGCGCCCGTCGCTGGCGATGGTGTGGGGGTGCCTCAACTCCAGTCCTGGCGTGTTCCCGGAGTGGTAGACGCGCACCAGCCGGCCGTCCGCGTCCACCTCCACGACCTGCTGGAGGTTGTGGTCGAGCACGAACATGCGCCCGTTCATCGCGGCGACGTCGAGCGGCTCGACCCAGGAGCCCCCAACGGGCTCATAGATGCGCTGCACGAGCCGCGCCGGGAACACCTGTCGAACGAGCGGCAGTGCCTCCGGTCGGCTCTTCGCTCCGAGCTCTAAGAGACGCGGCTCTCCCGGCAAGGCGAGCGCCCCCAGGAGGAGCGCACCGGCGACAGAAGCGAGCGCGCCGAGCGTCAGCTTCAAGCCGACGTACGCGGGCCTGCGGGGTGCGGGCTCGTAGGGGGAGAACGTGTTGGCGTACACGACGCGGGGGGAGAGCTCCGCGACGCCCGCCGCCTCTGGCGCCTCTTCGGCGGCTTCGGCTGGAACCCAGGGCGGCAACAACCGGGCCAGGGCGGCGAAGAGGAAGAACGGCAGCGTCAGGATGACGCCAGCCATGGCGACACCTTCGCGCCCGCCCCAGATCCACTCGTACTCCACGTAGCCCCGCAGGCTCTTGGAAATGAGCTGCCCCCCGACGACCACGTTCCAGCGCATCGCGAAGACGCCGATAACGACCAGGGCCGCAGCCCCGGTCGCGATGATCGTGGCGGTGCGGCGCGAGGGCGCCATCAGCGAAACGTATCCGAGCAGGATGAGCGGCACGGCTGCCCCGAGCAACAACTGAATGCCGAAGAAGCTCACCGCGATCCGGTCGAACAGGCCGCGGACCACTTCCCAGCTCTCCTCGGCCTCGTAGGCCATGCTCAGGATCTCGAGCCCTTCCAGCGCCAGGTCGATGAACAGGAAGCCGAACAGCCAGGTGGCCATCGCCTTCATGCAGTCGTGGTCGATGGGCCGATGCAAGAGCTTCATCGACACGGCGTAGAGCACCATCAACAACGCCATGCCCGAGACGATGGCCGAGAGCAGAAAGATCACCGGCATGAGCGGCGTTGACCACCACGGATTCGCCTTGATGGCCCCGAAGATGAATCCGACGTACCCGTGGAGCAAGGCGGCCGCCGGGATGCCCACGCCCGCGAGCACTTTGATGACCCGGTGGTCTACCTCGAGCGCCTCCTCCGAGACGTCCTCCACGCCCAGGGTCAAGGCGCGGTACACCAAGCGCAGGGGTCCGCGCGTCTCGGCTGCCGCCCGGACGATATCGGCCCGGAACACGAGCCACGTCTCGACCACGACGAGGATGAGGTAGGAGAGCCAGATGAACCCGAAGCCGGCCATCGCGGAGGTGAAGTGCGGCGTCAGGAAGATGAGGAAGGCGCGCTCCGGCCGACCCAGGTGCGCCTGCAATGGAAGCGGCGCGACGAGCAGGAAGGCCAGCGCCGTCAGGAGGGCGAGCCTCGCCACCGGACGAAGCACCTTCACCCCGAACACGTGGTACAGCGACGAGACGACGAACGCACCCGCCACGAGGCCCGTGATGAACGGGTACAGGACGATCAGGATGCTCCACTGGAGCTCGGCTTCGTTCGGGTAAATGAAGCCTTCCATCAGCGCACTTCCTCGTCGAGCTCCGTGTAGTGCACTCTCGGCTTCGTGCCCAGATCGCCTTTCAGCACGTACAGGCGAAGCTCGTTCACGATGCGCGATACCTCGCTGTCAGGGTCGCGGAGGTCACCGAACTTGCGCGCGCCCACCGGACACACCGTGACGCAGGCAGGAAGAAGCCCGCGCGAGATCCGGTGGTAGCACCAGGTGCACTTGTCGGCGACATGTTCGTAGGGGTCGAGATACCGCGCGCCGTACGGACACGCCTGGATGCAGTACCGGCAACCGATGCACTTCTGCCGATTCACGAGCACGACGCCATCTTCGGTCTGGTACGTCGCCCCGACCGGGCACACCTGGACGCAGGGCGGATTCGCGCACTGATTGCAGAGCTTCGGCACGAAGAAGCTCTTCACGATCTCCAGGCCTTCGTACTTGCGATTGACCTCCCACGAGGCGAACCCGTGAATGCCCGCATCGGGCGAATCCACGTAGACCTCGCCGTCCGCCGTCTGGACGTAACGCTCGATCCACGTGCGGTTGCAGTCCGGCTCCATGGGTACGCCGTTTTCTTCCTTGCACGCGCGGACGCAGCGTCCGCAGCCGATGCACGCCATCGTGTCGACGATGAACGCCCATTCGTGCGCGCGGGGCGTATAGTCCGCCGGCGCCGCGTCGCGATCCGGTGTCGGACTCCCGACGCCGAGACGACTCAGGATGGCGGCAGGCGCGCCGTAGATGACCATCGACCCCACGACCACGCGGCCGCTCAGCGCGAGAAACGCCCGTCTCCGGAGACCGCGGCGGGTATCCTGGCTCATCGTTCGCCCTCCGGCTTGTGGCAACCGAGGCATACCTCCACGGGGCGGAAGGCGTGGTTGGGAGGCAGCCGCGCAATGCGAGGATCACCGTGGCACGCCAAGCAGTCCTCGCGCCCCTCCGCCCGGTGCGGGATCAGCGGGAACGCGGCCGCCGGGCTGTGCGGGTTGTGGCAGTCCGTGCACGCCTGAAACGGATAGTGCTCCTGTAGGTCGACCTGCGGGAACGACTTCGGCCGGCCGGGGATCGTGGCATGACAGGTCGAGCACAGCTCGCGCGCCGGCCCGGTCACGAACCCGCGTTCGATGTGCATGTCGCCCGCCCCGTGACATGCTTCGCAGCTTTGCCCCGTGTGCGCCGAACGCGACCACTCGAGTTCGACGTCCTGATGGCAGGAGACGCAGCGCTGCGACGGGCCGAGGCGAGGCTCGAGCGAGGCCCACTGCGCCGCGTTGTCGCCTCGGACCAGCCCGATCAGGCTGATGGTGGTCCGGCTCGACGCGTATCGCACGAAGGCGAGCGCGGCGAGACCTGCCAACAACAGCAGCCCCAACCGCGCCAGGTGCGTCATCGATCGCTCCTCTGCTCAGCGGAGGACTGGGGGAGCGGCCGGGTCGCCTCGCCGCACGGCTTCTCGCCCACCAGCCGGGCGATCAATTCCTCGACCGTGGCCCGAATGACCTCGTGCCGCTCGTAGACCTCCACAAGGTTCTCTTCCGGGTCGATCACGACTGTCAGGGTGGGGGCGATGTCGACCAGCGACGCCTTGAGCGCATGCGCGAGCGCCCCCTCCTCCACGACGATGGCATCAGAACGCAGTTCACGCAGCTTCGGAGCGGACTGCCCGTCGATCTCGAGCGTCGTCACGTCGAGGCGACCGTCCTCCCGTAAGAGGCGGGCGATCGCCTCGCCGAACAGCCGATGATGAAACAAGACGGCGATGTGTCGTTTGTCCATGGCCGGCATCCCCCCGCCGGAGTGAGCGCTTCCTCGCGTCCCACCATCCGGCGATCCCATGCTAGGTTCCTTCTCCGCCATCGGACATTGCCGGGCCGGTAGATTCGGGACCTTCCCATCCGGTCCCCGCGGATAGAGGACGAACGAAATGACACCGGCTCCGGTCACAGGAGCCGGTGTATCGTTGGACACAGACCGATCGGGTCAGCGCCGGGGCGGAGGCGAGGCGATGCCCTCGCGAAGGGCGTAGGCTGCGGCCTGCACGCGGTTCTGTAGATGCAGCTTTTCCAGGATGTTGTGCAGGTGGTTCTTCACCGTGCCTTCCACCACGTAGAGGCGGGCGGCGATCTCCGCGTTGCTCAGGCCCTCTGCGACGAGCTGCAGGATCTCCTGCTCTCGAGGTGTGAGCACCTGGCTGGCGGCGGGTTCCTCGTCACGGCGCGGCCTGCGCCGGAACTCGCCCAACAGCTTCGACGCCACCGCAGGTGACACCGGCGCCTCGTTGGACATGACCCCGCGTAGCATCTGCGCTAGCTCTTCCGGCCGGAGATTCTTGAGCAGATAGCCTTCGGCGCCGACCTTGATGGCCTCGAAGAGGTCGTCCTCCTCGTCCGACACCGTGAGGATGACGACCTTCACGTCGGGGAATTCCGCCTTGATCTGTCGCGTCGCCTGGATGCCGTCCATCCCGGGCATATGGATGTCCATGAGGACGATATCCGGGTTGTAGACGCGCACCTTGTCGACCGCCTCTTGGCCGTCGCCCGCCTCGGCCACGACCTCGAAGTCTTCTTCGCTGCTCAACAGCGCCCGAAGCCCCTTCCGAAAGAGCAACTGATCGTCAACTAACAAGACTCTGGCGGCGGACATACCACCCTCCTTCCTCTACAGGCAGTCGCACGATGACCCGGGTGCCCTGACCCGGGGCAGAATCGATGACGAGGTCGCCACCGGCCCGTTCGACGCGTTCGCGCATGGACTGCATGCCGAAGCTGCGGCCCTCCTGTCGCTCCAACCGCGACGCGTCGAACCCGCAGCCGTCGTCCTCGATGGTGATTTCGAGGTGGCCGTCGCGATTTTCCAGGCGCACCGTCGCGGTGGACGCCCCCGAGTGCTTCCGCACGTTCGTCAGCGCCTCCTGGATCACGCGCACGAGCTGCACCTCCGCCTCGGGACGCAGCGTCGCGTTGACGTCGCCGACTGGCACGAGGCGCGTCTTGATCCCGAACTGTCGCGAAAACTTCTGAAGGTATTGACGGATGCTGCCGACCAACCCTTCGGCAGGAGCCACCGTCTCCCGCAGGCCCAGGATCGCCTCCCGCACGTCGATGTACGCCTCGTGGGCGAGGTCCTCCATCTCCTGCAGCTCCTCCTCCACCTCCGAGAGGTCGCCCGAGGCCAATCGGCGTCGCGTCGTCGCCGCCTTGAGGTGGAGGTACCCCAACACTTGCGCGAGCGTGTCGTGCATCTCCCGCGCGAGGTGGTCACGCTCTTCGAGGACGGCGAGCTGGCGCTCGCGTTCGCGGAGGCGCGCGTTGTGGATCGCGATGGCTGCCATGTCGGCGAGCGCAGCCAGCAGCGCCTGATCCTCGTCGGACGGGGTACGACCCTCCGCCAGCGCCACGCACAGCTCGCCCACCACCTGACTTCCCGCGATGAGCCGGGCACGCGCGAGTCCCCGACGCAGCGGTTCGGCGATGAGGGGGCAGCTACGCAGATCGGAGGTCAGCACCAAGGGACCACTGTCATGCCCGTTGGCGTGAAGCGCCCTGCCATCGAGCACGCTGTCGCCCACGACCTCCGCCAGACGCAGGCGCCCGGTCGATTCGTCGCTCAGGCACAGCGCAGCGCCACGGGCGCCCAGGAGATCGCGTGCGTTCGCGGTGATGCGCCGCAGCACCCGTGCGAGCTCCTGCGACGTGGCGACCTCGAGACCGATCTCGTAGAGCGCCCGGGCGCGTGATGCCCTCGTCTTCACGTCGTCGAACAGCCGACAACGCTCGAAGGCGGCCGCCGCGTGGTTGGCCACGCCCTGAAGCAGCCGTCGTGGATGCGCGAGCGTCGCGTCGGCCTGCGCTCCCAGCAGGGCGTGCAGATACAGCGTCGAAGCGCCCGCCACAGGCACGCTGAGCAGCACCGCCGGCTCGCCTCGCCCCGTGACGGTCTGGCGCACGGCGTCGGGTTCTACCACTCCGGCCTCGCGCACCGCGCGCTCGAGCTCGGCCAGCTCGGGGCCAGCGCCCCGCCACAGGGTGCGGACGCCTCCGGCATCCTCCGAAAAGCCGGCCGCCTTGGGTTGCAACAGCGTACGCACGGCATCGAGCAGTAGCGCCGCCGACTCGTCTCGATCCACCGACTCGGTAAGCCGGCGCCCGAGCTCATTCAACGCGCCGAGCTCATGCGTCCGGGCGAGGATGGCCGCCTGGCTGCGTTCCAGCCAGCCGAAGATGACGCTGGCGAACAGGACGACACCGAACGTAAACAGTGCGGCGGCGAAGAGGTGCCCCGGCCAGTAGCCCACCCGGGGTACGAAGATGCTCTCCGTAGCGAGCTGGAGGGTGAGAACGAACGCTACGGGAAGGGCGATCGCGACCCACTTGAGCCGCCTGAGGTTGACGTCCATCGCAGACCCCTCCATCCAGACAGCGCGGGGCGGCTCACCGACACCTGTAAGGTAACGTAACGGTAACGAACCGCATCACAGACAACCTGCCCTAAGGCGTGTGCCAAATGTACCAATTTTCACGAATCTAGCTTGGGCCCACGGGGCGTCAAAGGCCCTGTACCCTTCGACCAAATCGCCCGTCATGCCGCCTGTGTCCAACATGTCACAGGCGATACTGCCTGAACGAATCCCCACACGGCACGATGAGCCCAGAAACCTGAACTCGAGAGGAGGCGCCGTGACCGAACAACGTCTCGCGCGACCGGCGCGCCGCGCTTCCTGGCTCGGCCCCGTCATCGCAGGGGCGGCGCTCGTACTCGTGGCGTACGGCATCGCAACGTTCGTCGCCGACGCCGGACCGGAGACGTCGGCGCTCGACCGCATGATCGCCGAGCTGGAGGAGCAGGTCCGCGCCGACCCGGGTAACCCCGACCTGCGCGTCGCCGTGGCAGATGCGTACCTGAAAGATGGCCGCGCGAGGGATGCGCTGACCCAGTACGAGGAAGCATTGCGCCTCGACGACAAGCGAGTCGACGCCCTCTATGGAATGGGCCTGGCCTACTACCAGCTCGGAGAGCTGGACCAGGCCGGCGCCGCGTTTCAGACCGTCGTCAAGATGAATCAGGACAATCCCATGCAGGCGCTGGATCGCCGCGTGCAGGGAGCGCACTACTATCTCGGCCTCGTGCTCCGGCAGCAAGGCAAACTCGACGAGGCCATCAACGAGTTTCGCATCGCCCTCGGTCTGAACCGCGCCGACGCGGACACGCTGGTCGAGCTGGGCCGGACGTTCGCCCTGAAGGAGCAGTGGGAAGACGCGGTCGCGGCCTTCGAAATCGCTGTCGCCTATGTTCCCGACTACGTGGAGGCGTATCGCGAGCTCGAAGCCGCGGCTCGTGCGCTCGGCGACGAGGCCAAGGCGACCTACGCCCGCGCCATGATCGACGTCGTCCAGGGCAATCCGAAGCGAGCCGTGGAACCCCTCCGCAAGGTCGCGGAGGAGGGCGAGAGCTCGCGCTACTGGTGGGCGCTAGGCTTCGCCCTGGAAGAGACCGGTGACATCGAAGGAGCCAAGCAGGCGTACAAGCGCGCGACCGACCTGAACCCGGGCGAGCTGCTCGCCGCCGACGCGCTGCGGCGCCTCGAGGAGACGACCGAGCCATGACTCTCGCGGAGCAATCACCGGGCACCCCGGCAGGGGGATTCAGCAAGCGTTGGCCCCTGGCCATCCTGTTGCTCTCGATCTTTCTGCTCTCCCTGGGGCTCTTCATCTACCTCATTCGCCAGGAGCGCGTGCCACGCGTGGGAACCGAGCTGCCAGGAGCCCTCGGCATCACCCGACGGGAGCCTCCGAGCTTCGACCGCACGCTCGCGACGGCGAGCCGGCCGTCAGCACCGATGGCGAGCGCATCTACGTCGCCGAGGGTGGCGGCGATTACGCCGTGCGTATCTTCGCCCCGGATGGGACGCTGGTCGGGAACGCCACGCCTCCGCACACCACCTCCACCACCCGCAAGCCGATGGACCTGGCGGTCGCACCCGACGGCACCGTCTACGTCGTCGATCGGCTGCTCCGGAAGCTCCTGGCCTTCGACCCCGACGGCACGTTCCGGCAGGTGATCGAGCCCAAAGGGATCGAGGACTGGGCGCCACTCGGCGTCACCGTCGACGAGAACGGGGTCATCTATGTCGCCGAGGCCAAGGACCTGCCTGACTTCCAACGGCACCAGATCCACATCCTCCAGCCCGACGGGACGGTCCTCCGGTCGTTCGGACAGAAGGGCGACGGGGCGGCCGACCTGATGTTCCCCGCTCATGTCGCGGTCGACGGCCGCGGGCGCATCTGGGTCGCCGACATGACCGGCGTCAAGGCGTTCGGTCCCGACGGGACGTACCTGTTCTCGCTTCCGTTCGAAGGGGAAGCGGGCGTCGGCCTTCCCGGCGGCCTCGCCTACGACGACGGCCTCCTGTACGTCACCGACGTCACGAATCACCGGACGTTGGCGTTCGACGTCACCGGCGATGAAGCGAACCTCGCCTTCCAGTTCGGACGCGTTGGATTCGGCAGGGGTCAACTCCGGTACCCGGAAGGTATAGCCGTTCGGTCAGGGCACATCTATATCGCCAATCGGGAGAACAGCCGGATCGACATATGGACCCGCTGAGAGGGGCACCGTTACATAGAGCGGGTAGACGGGCACGCAGCTATCTGAACGAGAAAGGAGGTGAAAAGGAGCGACATGGTGAAACTGGCTATCAGTGGGATCCTTGCGGCCATCCTGACCGGCGTCGTCATCGCGCTGTACGCCGCGCCCACGTCGGCCAACGCCGGACCGCACGGCAACTACACGCTGACGACCAGCGCCTGCGCAGCGTGCCACCGCGCCCACACCGCTGTGGGCGAGGAGCTCCTCAAGGAGGAGAACGTCTACGCGCTG
>FWWM01003760.1_pt1 | contig 36965 bp, 36 predicted proteins | sample 2228351 | NCBI WGS metagenome assembly FWWM01 (sample SAMEA103939774, study PRJEB20133) | metagenome
TCCACCTCCTATAGAAAAGTTGATAGCCTATGATACCCCAGACCGTTCGTTTTGTAAAGGTGCGTTATGCCGGTGCGTGGCAGCCAACGTTACACGTTGCTAGACATGAGCGTTCCAAAAATGTCTCTTGATTTTGCACTAGGCTACAAGGTGAAGGCCGAAGCGGACATGGCGGCCGAGGCTCGCCGTGAGATCCTGTCTCGCCTGGCGGCCGGCGAGATCACGGCCGAGGAGGCCGCACGCCAGTTACGGGAAGTGCGACCGTGGTAGGCCAGGCACTGCGATCGAGGGCGACCACCAGGGGCCTGCGGCCGTTCGATCCCGCTCGGGACGTGGGCCAGGTCTCAGAATTGCTGCGCCAGGTTTTTGCGGCTGAACTGAAGCCGGATGAGATGCGCATGCTGCGGCAGATGGGCGCGCTGCAATACATCGCACCCCTCTTGTGGGCCGCGAACACCTTCAGCACGGCTTTCCGGGCCAGCTTTGGGGGCTTCGTGTGGGTGGAGGACGGCCGGGTGGTGGGCAACGCCAGCCTGACCAGCGCCGATGAGGATGGACGCTACTGGGTCATCAGCAATGTTGCCGTGGCGCCGGAGTACCGGCGGCGGGGCATCGCAACCGAGCTGATGCAGGCGGCTATTGATGTGGCCAGGGAGAGGGGCGGCCGGGCGGTGACCCTGCGGGTGCGCGCAGACAACCGGGCTGCCAAATCCCTGTACGAGAAGCTGAGATTCGAGCTCCTGGACTCGACGGCTTACTTGTGGTTGGAACGGGCGAGGCCGGTGCCTGAGGTGGACGCCGGGCGCTACCGGCTGCAGCCCTGGGGCCGGTCCGGTGGGCGTAAGGCCCATGAGCTGGCCCTCAGCACGGTGCCGGCCAGGCTACAGCGCATGCGCCCGTTGTGCCGCGAGCAATTCGATGTGCCGCCGCAGCACCCGATCCTGGTGTGGCTCCTGGGGCTGGCCTGGGGCCGGATGGTTCGTGGCTGGGCCATCGAAGAGCAGGACCGCTATCGTGCTACGCTGATCGTGGAGGTGGGGGTGTGGCGCGGCGAGCACCGCATGCGGCTGTTGGTGCATCCCGAAGTGCGTGGACAGGTGGAGGGGTTGATGGTCAGCCACGCGCTCAACTTCGTCAGCGGCCAACGGGCCCGGTCGGTCGAGGCGGAGGTGCCGGCTGACCATCGGGAAGCCATCGCCGTGCTCCAGCGCCAGGGCTTCGTCATCCACCGGGTGCTGGACCTGATGGGGTTGGAGTTGGTCAAGCCGGTGACCATCAAAGTCCGTTCAAGGAACACGCATACAGACTGAGGGGAGTCAGATGACACTGGAAGAAGAGCGGATGCAAATCCTGAAGATGATCGAGGAGGGGAAGATCACTGCCGAGGAGGGTGTCAAGCTGCTGGAAGCGCTGGAAGCTTCGTCCAGGTCCGAGGAGGCGCCCAAGGCGGGGAAGTGGTTCCGGCTGCGGGTCACGGACCTCAAGTCAGGCCGCCATAAAGTTAACATAAGCATGCCCATGGGCCTGGTGACGGTGGGGGTCAAGATAGGCACCAAGTTTGCAAGCCCCATAGACCTGGACATGGAGGAGATCCTCAGCGCCATCCGCCGGGGGGTCCGCGGCAAGATCATTGACGTGGAAGACGAAGAAGAGGGCGAGCGCGTCGAAATCTACGTGGAGTAGATCAATGAGGAGCTTCCTGCTTCGCTGGTTTGTCAACGCCGTAGCCCTGTGGGTGGCTGTCCGGCTGGTGGGCATTGAAGCCCGCACGGATTTCGCCACCATTGCGGCGGTGGCGCTGATCTTCGGGTTGGTCAACGCCCTCATCGGGCCAATATTGAAGTTCCTGACCTGCCCACTGATCATCCTGACCATGGGGTTGTTTACCCTGGTCATCAACGCGGTGCTGCTCATGCTGACGAGCTGGGTGGCTGGTCAACTGGGGCTTGTGTTCCAGGTTGCGGGCTTCTGGCAGGCGTTGGCCGGGGCGCTGATCATCAGCGTGGTGAGCTTTGTGCTCAGCGTGGTGATCGGGCAGGAGAGCTGACCGGCTCGACTAAGAGCCTATCCGGAAACTCCGCTATCCGACGGCGTCCTCGGGCGACGGCAATGCCGTCGCGCACCCCGGGGCGAGCCTGTACGCGCCAGTCCCTGGCACAGGGATCGCACAGACGCGGACGCCCCTCCTGAGCGGTTTCCGGGTAGGCACTAACGTTGGATGACCACGGGCGTGCCGAGGCTGGCCCACTTGTACAGCCACGCGGCGTCGGCCACGCGCATGTTGATGCAGCCACGGCTGATAGGGTGCCCGAAGTTGTTGTGCCAGTATGTGCCGTGGATGGCGTAGTTGCCGTAGAAGTACATCACGTAGGGCACGTTGGGGAAGCGGTAGCCCGGACCGACCATGGTCTGGGCGCGGTATTTGGCCCGGATGGCGAAGCGGCCTACGGGTGTGGGGGTGCGGACCTGGCCGCTGGAGATCAGCGTCGAGAATACCGCCACGTTGCCCTCATAGGCCGTCAAGGTCTGCTGGCTCAGGTCTACCCGGATCCACCGGCCGCTCCCTGGCGCGGAGGGAGCCGTCGGTTGGCCGGGTTGCGCGGGTTGGCTGCCGCTGGGGCCGGGGATGATGAGCCGCTGGCCGACCCAAATGAAGTTGGGGTTGCGCAAGCCGTTGGCGCGCGCGATGGCCTGGACGCTGGTCCCGTAACGCCAGGCGATGTAGGTCAAGGTCTCCCCGCGGCGCACAAGGTGCACGGCTGCTCTGGAGGTGGGCGTTGTGGGTCGGCTGCCCCCGACCGGGATGCGCAGTCGCTGACCTGACCAGATGAAGTTGGGATTGCGCAGGCCGTTGGCCCGGACTATGGCGGACACGGTGGTGCTGTACCGGGCGGCAATGCTCGTCAGGGTCTCGCCCCGGCGCACGACGTGGATCACCCCCGTATCACCCACAGGTTGAGCCGCGGCGATTTCCACGCCGGTAATGAGAAGCACGACGATGACGACACTGATAAGGCCGAGGCGTCGTAAGCCGCTCATGGTCAGCCCTCCCCGGGCCCCAGACAGGGCGCACCTCGCACTGCGACTGGTATCCTCTCCCACCTAAACTATAAGCGTTATCTTCGGTCTTGTCAAGTCTTTCGCTACAAAGTGGCGTCCTCGCCACGTCCAGTCCGGCGCGAAACGAGGCGCGGACGCCCCTCTGTAGCAGTTGAGAACACCTTCAGGCCTGGTTTGCAGCACCACAGCTTGGAAAGCTGTAGCTTGAGGGCTTTGATCAAGCTACACCGTTCACGGTGTAGTGCTCAAGAACACCTTCAGGCCTGGTTTGCAACACTACAGCTTGGAAAAAGTCCTGCCGAAGCAGGCGGCGGATGCCCACGTCACCAGGTCAGGGTCTTGCGAGCATCGAGCTGAAAGGGCACGTGTTACCGGAGAAACCTGTACCACTTGGCTACCACGGCTGCCAGCCCTGCTAGTATTCCGGATAGCAATGGCAGGAGCACCCATTGGGTAGGCAGCGTTCCCCGTGCAGAGAAGCTTGATAGAACCACCGCGGTTGGGGTATACACGCTGTTTTGCACCCCTGGGGTGCTTCCATATGAACCGGTACATTCTGCCCAATTCGAACTCCCATCTCCACCTGTCGGATCCTTTTTCTCCCAAGAGATCGACTCACCTGCGTCCGAGGTCCAAGAGAAGGACGCCAAATAGCCAGCCCCGTCACTGACAGTAACAGTATCACCCTCATTTTTCAGTCCATCGCCGATGGCTGAATCATCAGTTGTCAACATCACCACTTTGTTGGGATCTGCATTTGCGTTCAAGTACGCGTTGTACTGCCCGGTATAGCTCGGATCAACGACAACAGCATACCCGCCTCCCGGAATAAATGTTCCAGATGTTCCCCAGTCATTCGCTCCTGTGAAATCGGTGATTGAATCAGTATCATTGATGTCCTTAATCGTCCAGCCTCCCACATCAACCGCGGTGCTCCCTATATTGTACAACTCTACGAATTCTCCTGTGTACTCTTCTTGTGCGTTTGCCAATATCTCGTTAAGCACAATGGCTGAGCTCGCAGCACGAGCTTCTCCCGGCAATAGGGTTGCCAAGAACAAGACCGCCACAGATACCAAGAGCTTTCTCACCATGACCTCCCCTGCTTTCGTTGCTATCACCCGGCCAGGGTTCCCCCTGCGCCGGTCGCCCGCTCACCTTGGACGCCTTGACCACCGTGCGACCAGAAGCGCGCCCCCTACACCGGCCAGGATGACCGCAACCAGGGGGCCGCTCAGTGTGTCCAGCCAATCACCCCCTTTCGCGCGCACCTCGATGGGACCGTGAAAGGTGCTCGTCCCGTCCAACTCCACGTCCTCTAGCTTGTAAAAGTACGTCTTGCCGGCCTCCACCTCCGTGTCTGTGTAAACGTAATGCCCCCCCAGCAGCGGGTCAGGCGAGCCGGGAATCAAGCGGTCGTTGATCCTCTCGAAGGGTCCGTCAGGAGACTCGCCACGGTACAGGTTGAACCCGGCCACATTCACCTCGGTCTCCGTGGTCCACTCGACGATGACCGCAGGCGTGGCCGGCTGCAGCGCGCTGCAACCGCTGAGAAGCACCGCGATGACAAGCGCAACCGCGGAGCGCCATCCGCTCTGCCACTCTACGTCGCGCATGCATGGGGTTGACATCTCGTGCATCGGTGGCCTAGTCCGGTGATGACTATGTCCATTGTATCACAATCGTGACCGCCTGTCAACGTCCGGTTGGGTGAGCTCACGGCTTTCCGGTTCTGTAACCATTCACCTTGTCACTACGAGGCGGAGCGCACCGGAGCCGAACGGTTTCCCCATAGAAGAAGCGGCTTGTGAAAGGGGTGTGCGGTGGGCGGCCCCACCGACCGCGCCCTTCCAGGGTGTCGGCTCTTTCTCGATTGACAACCCCGCCCACGCTGTGGTATCCTTATGCGCGTTATCGCCGCCCATCACCATCATCCGCCAGGCGCGAGGTTGAACTATGAGCACATTGCTGATCAAAGGCGCTGCCGTCATCACCCTCGACGACGCCGGCACCGTGTTGCCCCAGGCCGATATCGCCATCGCCAATGGAGAGATCGTGTCCGTCGGCCAGGCGCCCGAGGATTTCGCCGCCGAGCAGGTCATCCAGGCGGACGATCACGTGGCCATGCCCGGCTTCTTCAACGCCCACACCCACACGCCCATGACCTACATGCGCGGCTGGGGGGATGACATGCCCTTCGACCGCTGGCTCAACGAGCGGGTGTGGACCTCTGAGTCCGTGCTCACCAAGGAGGACGTGCGCTGGTGCGCCTACCTGGCCATCTGCGAGATGATCCGTGGTGGCACGGTGGCCTTTGCCGACCACTACTTTTACATGGATGAGGTGGCTGAGGTCGTGGTGGAGTCCGGCCTGCGGGCCAACCTCACCTGGTGCGTCTTCGGGGGCAAGGGAGACATCGGTGCCGACCTGGCCGGGACCGAGGGCTTTATCCGCCGGTGGCACGGCGCCGCCGAGGGTCGCATCCAGACGATGCTGGGCCCCCACTCACCCTACGTGTGCGAGCCTGACTTCCTGCGCACGGTGGCGGAGCGCGCCCAAGACATGGGCGTCGGCATCCACATCCACGTGGCCGAAGACTGGGAGCAGGTGTCCAACTCGCTGGCCCGCCACGGTCTCACTCCCGTGGCCCACCTGGCCAACCTGGGCGTCTTCGACGTCCCCACCATCGCCGCCCACTGCATCGCCATCAACGAAGAGGACATGGAGGTGCTGGCGGAGAAGCAGGTCACCGTGGTCCAGTGCCCCAACTGCCACATGAAGTTCGGCATGGGGGTGACGCCCGTGCCCGAGCTGCTGGCGCGGGGGGTCAACGTGGCCCTGGGGACCGATGGCGCCGGCAGCAATAACAACCTGGACATGCTGGAGGAGGTGCGCATTGCCCAGTTGATGCAGAAGCAGGCCAAGGCCGATCCCACCGCCCTGCCCGGTGACCTCCCCCTGCGCATGGCCACCCGCAGCGGCGCCGTCGCCATGGGTTTCCCCAAAAGCGGGGTTCTGGCCCCCGGCATGGCCGCCGACATCATCCTCTTCGACTTCAACAAGCCCCACCTGCGTCCGCGTCACTCCCTGGTGGGCAACATCGTCCACAGCGCCTTCGGCAGCGACGTGGACACCGTCATCGTCGCCGGCCGGGTCCTGATGCAGGACGGCGAACTGCTCACCCTGGACGAAGAGCGCATCATGTACGAGGCAGAGCGCCACGCCAACCAGCTCATCGGCCAGGCCAAGGAGATGTGGCGGGTGCGGGAGTACAGGGGGTAGGGAGCAAGGGGCATGGAGCATGGGGCATGGAGTGTGGAGCATGGCGCACGGATCAGGGGGTAAGAAGCTGTGAGCACGTGGCTGTTTGCGGATCAACTGACCTTTGGCGACGATGGCAGCCGGGTGGGGCTGGTGACCCTGTGGACTCATCAGAAGCGCTACCGGGGGCTCCATCGGCGCCTCTACCGGGTGATGGGCAACCTCTATGCGGCCGACGGCGTGAACTACATCGCCCGCAACATCCTGGCTCACCCGGCCGAGGTGCGCGCCCTGGTGGTCTGCGGCAGTGACGGGATTCTCGAGGATACCGGCGTGCGCCAGGCCCTCCTCCACTGGCGCGTCACCGACCCCATGATCCCGCCCGAGGAGGTCGCCTGGCTGCGGGAGAATGTGACCCTGAGCCAGTGCGAGATGGACCACCTGGCGGCGCACCTGGCCGCGGAGAATCGCCGCGTGGCCGGCTTGCCGCCCCTGGATAAGCCCCCGGTCACCTTCCCCTTCCCCGACCGGACCAGTGCCACGTACCCTTCCGAACTGGTGGGGATGCGCGTCCTCTGGTCCTCCATCTATGACGCCTGGATTGACGCCCTGCGGCACGTGCTGCGGTTCGGTGTGGTAGATGGCCGGCGCAAGTTCGTGCTTAATCTCGTCTCCGTCGTGGATGGCGACGACGACCGGTTGCCCGACTTCGTGACCCCTGAACAGGCGAAGGACTACGCCGCGAAATTCCTCTCGCCGGAACGAGCGCCCGAGGTTAGCTACACCTACGGCAACCGCATGTTCTCCTGGGGCGATCACGCCGGCCCTGGCATCAACCTGATCGAGGTGGCCGTCGAGAAGCTGGAGGGCGACCCCCTCAGCAGCCGGTGCGTGGTGGACCTGTGGGACAACCGGGTGGACCCGTGGTCGAACGAGCCCCCGTGCCTGACCCAGATCATCTTCAACCAGGTAGAGGGCCGGCTCTACCTGACCGGCTTCTACCGCAGCCACGACCTCTACCGTGCCTACTTCCTGAACCTCCACGCCCTGCGTCACCTCCAGCGTCAGGTCGCCGAGCGGCTGGGCTGGGCCCCCGGGAAGCTCACCACGGTGTCCACTCACGCTCACATCTACCAGTGGGACCTGGAGAGGGCCAGAGCAGCAGTCGAGGCCGCTGGGTGCCCGGTCTGCCGCTATGATCCTCGGGGCAACGTGGCCATCACCCGGGAGGATGGCAAGACCGTCCTCATCCTCTACTCACCTGACGGGCAGCCGATCGCCCGCTACGAGGGCCGGCCCCGGCGCATCCTCCAACGTCTGCTGGAAGATGACGCCCTGAGCCAGCCTGCGCATTGGGCATACGTGGCAAAGGAGTTGCTGCATGGTACTGAGTGATCGAGAGATCATCGAGCGGGTCAAGAAGGAGCGCATGATCACCCCCTTCGTGGACCATCAGGTCAGCGATGGGGTGGTTTCCTACGGCCTGTCGAGCTACGGCTATGACTTCCGCGTGGCCAACGAGTTCAAGGTGTTCAGCAACGTCAACTACGCCTTCGTTGACCCCAAGCAGTTCAACAACCGTGCCTTCGTGGACGTGGTGACGGACGATGCTTGCATCATCCCACCCAACTCCTTCGTGCTGGCGCGGTCGGTGGAGTACTTCCGCATCCCGCGAGACCTCCTAGCCATTTGCGTGGGCAAGTCGAGCTATGCCCGGTGCGGCATCATCCTGAACACGACGCCTTTCGAGCCCGGCTGGGAGGGCTTCGTCACCCTGGAGATTTCCAACACCACGCCGCTGCCGGCCAAGATCTACGCCAACGAAGGCATCGGCCAGGTCATCTTCCTGCGCGCCTCCCAGGTCTGCGCCGTCTCCTATGCCGACCGCAAGGGCAAGTACCAGAAGCAACAGGGCATAGTCCTCCCACGGGTGGGCTGACACCACATGCGGAGTACCCATTACGGGGTACGGAACAGACAGGGGGCAGGATGCAGGGTGCAAAAGGTAGGAGACCTTCAAAGAGGGCCAGCGAGGGCGCTGACCTCCAGCCGGCGCCCGGCGCCACCCTGCATGACCTGGACCCTCGGCTCATCGAGGGGTACCGGGCGGATGCGCTGGAGCGACGGCCGGACCCGGACCTTGCGGCGCTGGATGCCCCGGCCTTGCTGGAGCGCTTAGGTGCGGCGATACGCGTCCGGCGCCATCTCGTCCCCACCCTGACCGGCGTCCTCTTCTTCTGCCGCGAGCCCCAACGCTTTTATCCCTCGCTGACCATCACCTTCCTGCACTTCGCCGGCACCACCACCCCTCGCCCCGACCCCGATGCGCCCCTCTACCTGGACAATCGCGAGTTTGGCGGGCCGGTGCCAGCCATGATCGAGGCCGCCCGGGCGGCCGTCTTCCAGCGGGTGGGTCGTAGGGCGGTGGTGACAGGCTTTCGCCGGCAGGAAGTGCCGGAGTACCCCGAGATCGCCGTGCGCGAGGCCATCATCAACGCCGTGGCCCATCGGGACTACAGCCGGATTGGCAGCTTCATCCAGATCCGGCTCTTCGCCGACCGCATCGAGGTGCAAAGTCCGGGCGGTCTGGCCGGCGGCCTCACCGTGGACGACCTGGTCCACGAGCAGTACACCCGCAATCCCCACATCATGCGGCTTCTCGAGGACCTGGGGTACGTCGAACGGCGCGGCGTGGGCATTGACGAGATGATCGCGGCCATGGAGCGGGCCGGATTGCCCCGTCCGGCCTTCGAGGACCGGAGGACGTCCTTCTGGGTTACCCTCTACGGTCCACGCGCGGCGGACGTGGGTGTGGACCTGGTCCGGCTGGGCCTCAACGACCGTCAGGTCCAGGCCGTCGCCTACGTTCGTGAGCGGGGACGGATCACCAATCGCGAGTATCAGGCCCTTTTCGACGTGTCGGAGCGCACCGCGCTGTACGATCTTAGCGACCTGGTGGACAAGGGAGTGTTGCTGCCGGTGAGCAGCGGTCGCGGGCGCCACTACATCCTGCGCTCTTGATTGCGGGTTTCTTGCGGGTTTCTTGCGGGTTCTGTACTTGCAGTTCAGAATGCTAGTTCTGGATCGGGGGTGACCCGGGTGCTATTCAGGTCCGTGCAGCTTCCTCAAGAGCCTGGTCCAGGAGATCGGTTACACCCAGGGTAGCGGCCATCTGGTACATGTAACCACGGTCGAGCCGATCGCCCTGGATCTTGAGCACACCTAACACATCGCGCCACTGGCGATGGGACACACAACCGCCCATGCGGTACCACTCTAGCTTCGAGAGGATGATGTCCTCGGGGCTGGTGACGTACGCATAGCGTTGCGGGTCTTCGCTCAACAGATACAACTGTCGTCGGGCCAGTTGAGCACGGTCAAACGGGCGCGGTTTGGCCACAAAGATGTCCACTTTGAATGTGGTCTCGAAGTGAATCAGATTGAAGGAGCCGTGACGACGAATGGCATCGCGGATCATTTTTATGTCAGCATAGAATGTGTCACCTAGCTCCTGCACCAACGGCTCGGCATGTTCAATATGTATATCGGCAACCAGATCAGCGTCCATAGTGGCCCGCATGACGCCGTGGATAGCACTGGCTAACGAGCCTCCAATGGCGTAGGGCACGCCAAGGGCATCCAGGGCATCGGTCACTGTCAGTGTTACCGCAATCGGTTCTGCCAACATCAGTGTTCCTCTGGCATGGGTCCGTAGACACGGGCGGCTAGCTCGGACCCCAACAGCAGGCTGGCCAGACGGCGTTGGCGCTGGGCAGGAGTATCGTGGGGATGGCGTTGGCGCAGCCCGGCCAGTGCCAGGTCCCGTACTCCCCTGTACATCTCACCTACCAGCGCCAGTTTTTGCCGGGGCGACAACTGGCGTAACCGCTCTATTTGCATTTGCTCAATCTCCGGCGGTGTGTCGGTAGAAAGCGTGACCATAGCCCTCTCCAGTTGCAGTGTGTCTACGCTGGATCCGGTGCCCAAACCCCAACATGCCTTCCGTGTCCAACAGGATGACCAGTTGTGGAGCCTGTAGCACTCACCGTACCATCTGATGGCTGAACGCATTATACACTTTGCAAGTCAACAGGTCAAGCTTGAAAAATGGTGCGGTATGTGGTACGCAGTCGTACGCATACGTGATGTGCGGTACGAAGCACGCACCATGTGGACGCCATTTGGTGAAACCCGTGCCTGGTGCTATAATTCACTCACATCACACCGGAGGTGCACTTTGAATCAGGACATCATCAGCCGCATCGTGGTTGAGACCGAGAACTTCTCCCTGTGGACCACGACGGAGCGCGACACGGGGGAGGTGCTTTACCACCTGGAGCTTGGTGGGGTGACCTGCCATTTCACCGAGGACGAGTGGGCCGAGATCGCCACGCTGGTCCGCCGATCCGTCGGCGAGGGGCAAGGTGGGTGATCGCGGCGCTGTGGCTGCCGCCTCGACGGAAACGCGTGCCGGTGAGCTCGGCGGGGTGGTGAGAACCTTCCGCCTGGATCGCCAGGGGTTGTCCGAGATTCGGATACCGGGCGAAACCCTGGATCAGGTCGCGATGAGGCTGCCTCCAGGGGTGTACACCACCTTCCGCACTTACGAGGGCAACTTGTTCCTGCGTCTGGACCGGCACCTGGCCCGGTTGGAGGAGTCGGCCCGGCTGCTGGGTCACCCCATCCGCGTGGATCAAGAGCGCATCCGGCGAGGCCTGGTGGAGGTTCTGGAACGCACCTGTTTCCCGGAGTCTCGCTTTCGGGTGGTGGTCTCCCTGACCTCGGACGGGCGGCCGGGTGACGTCTACATCGTAGTGCAGCCCTTCAGCCCATGGCCGGACTGGCTGTATGAGACGGGGGTCAGGTGCATCACGCGCTTCATTGCTCGGCAGGAGCCCCGCGCCAAAGCCACCGGTTTCATCGGCGCATCGCGTCGCGCGAGGTATGCCCTGCCCCCCGACGTCCACGAGATGCTCATCGTTGACCAGCGGGATCGCATCCTGGAGGGCATGAGCAGCAATTTCTTCGCGGTCAAGGACGGGGTGCTGCGCACCGCCGGCGAGGGAGTGCTGGAGGGAGTCACACGCTCGCTGGTGCTGGAGATCGCGGGCGAGGTGCTGCCCGTCCGGCTGGAGCCGGTGACGCGTGCCCAGTTGCCGACGCTCTCAGAGACTTTCATCACCAGCTCGTCCCGGGAGGTGGTGCCGGTCGTGGTCATAGACGACGTGCCCGTAGGGGAGGGGGTCCCGGGACCGCTGGCCCGGGAGCTGCTGGGGCGCTACCGGGCTCGCGTTCGGCAGGAACTGAAGCCCGCGCTGGAGGAGGTCACTGTCCCATGAGGTGGTCACCGCTCACCATCATCCGGGCCTACAGGCGCAACCACGCCCTGGAGCACGCCACCATGCACCTGCTCTCGCAGCGCTACCCACATGTGCCCCTAGCCGGCCGGGCGACCCACAACGGCTTCATCATCCTGGGCGACTTGCCGACCGAGGCGGTGGCGAGCGCAGCCCAGGAAGCCCTGCGCCGCCTGCAGGCCGGCCAGTCCGACCTGGCCATCCACCCCCGCTGTGGCACCAACTTCGTGGCTGCCGCGGTGCTGGCCGGCCTCTCCTCGCTGGCAGCGACCTGGCGGCAGCCACGACGCCTCCTCTACCGGTTGCCCCGGGTCATCGTGGCGGCGACGGCCGCAGTGGTCATGGCGCAGCCCTTGGGCCTCTGGCTTCAGGAACGGGTGACCACCTCACCCCACCTGGCTCACGCGCGCATCGGGCGCGTGTCACAGCGTAAGCTCGAGGCGGCTGTCAGCGACCACGTGGAGGTACAAGGTCAGGACGTCTAGGATGTTCTACGTTTTCCACGGCGACGACGAGTTCACCCGCAGTGAGGCCATCGCTGAGCTGAAGGCCAAGATGGGCGACCCCTCATGGCTGGCGCTGAATACCATCGTGCTGCGCGGCACCGGCGTCACCCTGGGTGAGATCATCCATGCGTGCGACTCCGTGCCCTTTTTCGGAGAGCGCCGGCTGGTCATCGTCGAGGACTGGCTGGCTCAGTTTGAGCCTCGTGATAACGCCCCTCGGGAGGGGGACGGTGGATCACGCCAGGCAGAGGAAGTGATCGCCTACCTCGAAAGGCTCCCGGAGACGGCCCGGCTCATCTTCGTCGAGTCGCGGTCCCTGAGCCGCAGGAACCCTGTGCTGCGCTACGCCCAGCGGGCCAAGCACGGCCTGGTCAAGGAGTTTGCTAGGCCACGGCCGGGCGAGCTGACGCGGTGGATCCAGGATCGCCTGCGTGGCAAGGGCGGCACCATCACGCCGTCGGCCCTGGCCCAGTTGGCGGCCTTCGTGGGCAACGACCTGCGGCTCTTGGACATGGAGCTGGACAAGCTCATCACTTACGTGGGCACCGACCGGCCCATCAATGACCAGGACGTCCGGCTGCTGGTGGCTGCCGTGCAGGAAGCGAGCATCTTCCAGCTGGTGGACGCCCTGGGCCATCGGGATGGTCAGCGTGCTTTGGCCATCCTGCGGGAGCTCCTCGATGCCGGCCACCCCCCGGCCTACCTGATGTACATGATCACCCGGCAGTTCCGCATCCTGCTCCAGGTGCGCGAGCTGATGAGCCGCCACCTGGGGCCCCGGCAGATCCAGGCCGAGCTAGGGCTGCACCCCCACGTGGTGGAGAAGGCCCTGCGACAGAGCCGCAACTTCACGCCGGCCCAGATCGAGGGCACCTACGACCGGCTGGTGGAGGTGGATGAAGCCATCAAGACCGGGCGCGCCGAACCCGGACTGGCCCTGGAGCTGCTGGTGGTGAGCCTGGTCGGGATGCGCACCGTCACTCCTCGTCGCCGATGATGCGGAAGTCGCGTTCAGGGCCGGGGTAGAGGGGAGGCAGGACCTCGGGGAGCCAGTAGCCCCCGGCCCGGCCTTGAGGCGCCGAAACCGGTGGCTGGATCACGACCACCGGGGGCGTCGCTGGTTGCTGCAGCCTGACGCTGGGCTCGTCCCGCTGTCGCCGCGCCACCGCTACCATGATGAGGCCCACGGGTATCGTCGCCAACACACCGAACACCACGCCCACCACCACCGCCATCGCCTCCGGCGTCATCCGATAGGCCAGCGCCACACCGAACCCGCCGGCAAACGCCATCACCAGTAGTTTTGCCAGTGATCGCATGGCCGCACCTCACTGAGAACCTGCTCTCACGGTATTTTAGAAATGTAGAACGCATGTTCTGACCTGATTATAGTCGAACATACGTTCTCTGTCAAGTCGCGGTCGTGGTAGCTATGCGTTCAATCGCCACATACCCTGTATCCCCCTTGTCCCCCATGCGCGGGGGAGAAAGGGCGGTGGATGAGGGAGTAGTCGCCACTGTGGTCAACCCAGAGCGACGTCCAGGTACAGCATCACTAGGGCTCCCACCATCGTCCCGAAGGTGGCCATGCGCTCGTGGTTCTTGCGGTGTGTCTCGGGGATGATTTCGTCGCTGATGACGTAGAGCATGGCGCCGGCCGCGAACCCCATGGCGTAGGGGAGCATGGGTTGGGCCAGTTGGATGGCCCATGCGCCGCAAATGGCCAGGGGGATCTCCACCAGCCCAGCGCGGATTCCCGTCAAGCCGGCGTAGAAGTAGCTCCCCATCCCGGCGTTGAGGGCCGAAACCGACACCGCCAAGCCCTCGGGGATGTTCTGCAAGCCGATGGCCAGCATGAGTGCGACGGCATTGGGGATGTCTCCGCTGCCGAATCCAACGCCCACGGCCAGGCCCTCGGGCATGTTGTGGAGGGTGATGGCCAGGATGAGCAACCATACCGCCCTCATGCGGCTGGCCGGTCCTTCAGCTCCTTTCACCGGGTGGAGGTGGGGGACCAACTGATCCACCCGATCCATTACCAGAGCGCCCAAGGCGATGCCGATCATCACCGGCCAGACACCTCCGAAGTGGATGCCCGGCAGGATCAGACTGGTGAAGCTGGCAGTGAGCATCACGCCGGCTGCAAAACCCAGCGCCGCATCCAGGAACTCATCCGACGGATTCCGCCACACGAGGACCAGCAGCGCCCCGAGGGTGTTCAGCGCGGTGATCACCAGCCCGCCCAGCAGCCCCAGCAGGATGGGGTTGCCTCCGGCTATTTCCACCAAGATTCTCCCCAACAAGCTTGGATTCATGACGCCTCCTGAGGGATCACAAGGATGTAAAGGGCAACTTCCAGGCTCAGAGCATGTTGCATCCTCCCCACGCGTACCGTTAGTGGACCCCCAAAAGGGGCCTTGTCCAGCAGATGCACTGTGACACCGGGGTAGAGTCCCAGTTCCCCGAAATAACGCAGCACAGCCGGGTCATGGTCGCTCACCTCGGCAATGGTGGCTGACTGCCCTGGTTCTAGATCCTCCAAATGCACTGAAGGCACTTCGGCTACCGTCCCCTCCCGGGTGGGGATGGGTGAGCCGTGGGGACAGGTGGCCGGGTGGTTCAGCAGAGCATCCATGCGCTCCTCCAGGTCCTCCGATAGCACGTGTTCCATCCGGTGGGCCTCCTCATGAACCCGGTCCCACGGCACTCCCAGCGTCTCGGCCAGAAACCGCTCGAGCAGCCGGTGGTGCCGGATGACCTCCACGGCGATCTTCCGCCCGGCCTCGGTGAGCAGCGCTCCCTGATACGGCTCGTGCACCACCAGACCGAGATCCGCTAGCCTCTTGACCATGCCCGTGGCCGAGGCCGGAGTCACCCCTAGCCGCTCAGCCAGGATGCTCGTAGTGACCTTTCCCCGCTCCCGTTCAACCTCGTAGATGGTCTTGAGGTAATCTTCCACGGCCTCGGTACGCATTTCGTGGCTCCAAAAACCAGATTTAGGCGGCCCTAAACGCAGGGCTTAAGTATATGCAACGTCCAATGTTTGTCAAGCTGACTCGGGTGACGATTGGCGTCTCGGGCTATCTTGGCCTAACGCAGGCACCTGTGCTATAATACATGTAGGTTAAGCACCTGGAGAATGTGACCGAGCACGCTGCCAGACTTCTGGGCATCGTAGCCGAAAACCAGCTTCATACGAACGACGGCAACTGCTCGGGCTTTTTCATCACCACCCGCTGTGGCCACTACGCCGAGGGAGATCTTGACCGGAGGATGAGCGGGGGTTTTCGTTGGTGTTTGGCATGCGCTGGATAACCCAAATAGCAGACAGCGCTCTGGTTCTCGATCACGCGCTGATCATGTTGCTCTTGCTGGTAGGGCTGCTGAGCATCCACGGAGAGCGACGGCGTTATGTGTCCTGAGTGGTGCTGGCAGGGGTGGCCCTTTCCCTGTTCACCCCGGTCCACCGAAAACTCAAGGGGGATTAGGTGACAACGCTGTTGGTGGCTCTGGCCTGGGCGATGATGTTCATCGGCTTGGCAGGGACGGTGCTGCCGGTGCTGCCCGGTACAGCTCTCATCTGGCTGGGGGCAGCCCTGTACGCTTGGGCGACGGACTTCGCCCTGGTGAACGGCTGGCTGCTCTTGGGCCTGGCGGTCATCGCTCTGGCGGCCTACGGGTTGAGCCACCTGGCCGGCGCCCTGGGTGCACGGGGGCTGGGAGCTTCCCGCTGGGGGATGCTAGGTGCCGGAATCGGGGGGCTGGCCGGCCTCCTCCTCTTAGGGCCGGTGGGGGTGTTGGTGGGTCCTTTCGTCGGAGCCGTCCTCGGCGAGTTGGTCGCTCGCCGGCGGGTTCCGGAGGCCATCCGGGCCGGTGTGGGCGGCGTCCTGGGGGCCCTGGGCGGCGCGGTGGTGGAGTTCCTGGCCGGCTTGACCATGGTCGGCCTGGTGCTGGCGCAGGTAGTGATGGGCTAAGCAGTTAACCATAAGTTCTTTGAGCTTCTCCACCGCTGCAAAAGGGCCTCCCTACCCCGTTTTTCAGGGTCAAACAGCCGCTGGACGGGGCGAGCCTGTGCGCGCCAGTCCCTGGCACAGGGGTCGTAGGGACGCGGACGCCTCTTGATAGCCGTTTTAGTGCGAGGAGAAAATCCGAAGAGCTTTTGGCAAGTTGTTTAGGATTCTCGAGTTCGGGACACGGAAGTGAAGATTCGAGCCTTGATTCACCACGTGTACGGGCAGCGCATTGCTGACAATGTGGCAGCCCGGTCCCCGGACGGATGGCAGATCCACGTCCTGACCGCCCCGCGGGCGCTGCCCCCATTGTGGACGAGCCGCAGGAGTTCCTGACCCATGCCTGGCTCCATGCAGCCCACCGTGACCGAAAGAAGGCGTGGAGACCCTGATGCACCTTTCGGGTTGCATCTTCAACGAGGAGCTTGAGCGAGCTCTGGCCGATGCCGGATACAGCAAGGAGTAGGACAAGGGAGGATGTGACACGCGATGGAATGGCTGACCGACCCCCAGATTTGGATCGGGTTTCTTACGTTAACAGCTCTAGAAGTTGTCTTGGGCATAGACAACGTCGTCTTTATCAGCGTTTTGGTCGGAAAATTGCCCGACTCCCAGCGGCAACGTGCTGTGCGGGTGGGTCTATCCATGGCCGTGGTGACCCGTGTTCTCCTGCTACTGTCGTTGGCCTGGATCATCGGGTTGACGACACCCCTGTTTGCTGTGCTTGGCCGTGAGGTTACCGGTCGGGATCTGATTCTGATCGGCGGCGGGTTGTTCCTGCTGGCGAAAAGCACCCGCGAGATTCACGACAAGCTCGAAGGGGAGGAAGGCCATGGCATTGCGCGGATTGGTCCGTCCTTCACCAGCATCATCTTCCAGATTCTGCTGCTGGATGTAATCTTCTCCCTGGATTCCGTGATCACGGCGGTGGGGATGGTATGGGAAATTGGGGTGATGATTGCTGCAGTCATGGTTGCGGTGGGAATCATGCTCCTTTCGGCACAGATGATCAGCAGCTTCGTCAACCGGCATCCCACGGTCAAGATGCTTGCTCTCAGCTTCTTGTTGCTCATCGGCGCTACACTGGTCATGGAAGGGCTGGGCCAGCATATCCCCAAAGGATACATCTACTTCGCGATGGGCTTTGCGGTGTTTGTGGAGATGCTCAATCTTCGCTTGCGTACGCCACCAGCGGCGGTGCCCGTCAAGCTGCGCGCGCCGTACGTGGAGGAGAAAGCGGCTCCGTCGGCCGCGAGTCACGGCGAGTAAGATCACACCTAGCCACCCGACACTTTACCCAGCAGCCCTTTTCGCTACAAAGTGGCGTCCTCGCCACGTCTAGTCCGGCGCCAAACGGGGCGTGGACGCCTTAGTGCCTATCCGGAAACCGCTCAGGAGGGGCGTCCTCGCCCCGTCCGACGGCGAGGACGCCGTCGGATAGCAGGCTTTCCGGATAGGTTCTTAATCTGACAGAGCCACTTGACCATAGTCGCCTGTTTGCCCAGCTTGACCTATCCTTTGCATGCGAAAACAGGCCAAGAACCGGCAATTGTCGACGTAACCGTATTGTCGTCACCACGAATGAAAACGCCAATGTCCAGAACCTTAAAGAAAGCACCAATTCCAGGCAAATCAGGGTCAAAGGGTATTGACAAACGGCGCCTTTCCGGGTAAAATAACACCGTGCTGGTCTTAGCGTAGAAGGCGTGTGACCTGCGGACGCAGCGCAGTAGCGAACTGAAGCTTGACCTTCCTGACAGACGCCACAGGGGCCTTGGAAGCAGCGTGATCCGGACGGCTACTTCTCGGAAAGGGGGTGATGCAGCGGGCAAGGGTAAAGTATCATTCAATTTCCACTTCCATTAGCTTCCATTTTTCAGCTTTGTTTTCTAAGACTTTGGACAAAGTCCAAGAAACCGGGTTTCTGATCGCCGGTTAATTTGTCCAAAGTCCAATTCTAAGGAGGTCAAGCACAAATGGCAGCCGAAACGGGAGTCATTGAGGGCAAAGAAGCTCATCTGGGTACGAGCTTGAGCGCTCTGCCGCCCATCAAGTTCGCCAAGCTGCCCCCGCTAACGGTTGGCATCCTGGCTATGTTGGGCCCCGCGTTCGTGTGGGCCTCCGTCGCCCAGGGGTCTGGTGAGCTGATCTGGTGGCCGTATCTGGCGGCTAAGTACGGCACGGCGTTCATCGGGATCCTCCTGCCGGCCTGTCTCATCCAGATCTTCGTCAACCAGGAGATTGTGCGCTACACGGCGCTGACCGGCGAGGGCTTCTGGTCTGCCGTGAGCCGCATTGGGCGGTGGTACTCCGTGCCCCTGTTCATCCTCCTCTTCGTGAGCTACCTGTGGTTCGGTGGTTACGCCAGCGCCGGCGGCACGGCCATGCGCGACCTGATCGGGTGGCCGACGGATCCCCGTGCAGGTTCCCTCTTCTGGGCTTACTTCTGGATGTTCCTCTACGTGCTGGGTCTGGTGCTCAGCCCGGTCATCTACATCCTGATCGAGTGGTTCATGCGCGTCGTGGTGGTGGTGGCCATCATCGGTGCGATCCTCGCCTGTCTGCGCCCTGAGGTGCTAGCTGCTGCCGGAGCCTTTTTCGGCGCGTACTTCAACCCCTTCTCGGGCCTGGCGGCGATGCTGAACCCGTCGTCAGTACCCGGCTGGGACCCAGTAGACACAGAGCGCATCGTAACCGGCATCGCCTACGCGGGCATGGGCGGCTTCTGGAACGTGCTGTATGCCTACTGGATGCGCGACAAGAACGTGGGCATGGCTGCGCACGTGGGCCGCATCACCAGCCCCATCACCGGCGAGCCCGAGAGCATCCCGGACGTAGGCTACGCTTTCGAGGACACGCCGGAGAACCGGGAGAACTGGAGGCGCTGGCTCCAGTACCTGCGCACCGACAATATCCTGGGCGTGGTGATGAACACCTTCACCGTCACCTTGATGGCCTGGTTGGGTCTGGCGGTCCTGCACCCGGCGGGCAAGGCCCCCACGGGCTGGCGCATCGCGGTGGAGCAGGCCGCCTTCCTGGAGTTGGTGTGGGGTCCAGTCGGCCGGGCAATCTTCCTCCTGGTGGGCTTCGTCTTCCTGGCGGACACCTGGATCGCCGCCTCCGACGGCATCGCCCGGCAGTACGGCGAGTTCTTCTGGACCAACTTCGAGTGGTTCAAGCGCCGAGGGTATCGCTTCTGGTACTACGTGTTCCTGGCGTGGCTCGCCGGCGTCACCGCGGTAACGATGCTCCTGGCTCAGCCTGGCCCGCTGATCCTCATCGCCGGCGTGATCAGCATCTTCGCCTTCGTGTTGTTCATCCCCGCCATCGCCTACATGAACTACGTCAAGATCCCGGAGGTGTTCCCGGAGTGGGTCAGGCCAAGCATCATCACCATGGTGGTGTTGGGCATCGTGTGGCTCATCTACCTGCTGATAGCCATCTGGTACCTGGCGTTGTCGCCCCAGCGCTTGCCGTACTTCATCGCCATGGCGCTGATCTGGATCGTTGTGGGCGGCTACTTCTACATGAGGGATCGCGGCAAGTCCTGATCCCATCAAGGTGTTTGCTCCGAAGGCCTTGGCTTTATGGCTTTTGCCCGTCGTGAAGAACCTCACGCCGGTGGCTCCGCACCACAGGCGTGGGGTTCTTCTTTGACAGCGCCCAGGATTGGGGGAGTCGGTGTCAGGCGAGAAGGTTAAGGCAGCCGTCATCGAGGAACCGTACGAGGTTGTGATCTGCGAGTTCGACCGTCCGGCCATCGGCCCGGCGGAGGCGCTCCTGCGCGTGGAGATGGTGTCCGTGTGCGGCAGCGACCCCAGCCTGTACGTCGGCAAGGAGGTGCTGGGCACGCGCTATCCCATCATCCCCGGCCACGAGATGGTGGGCTTCATCGAGGAGGTCGGTGGCGAAGCCGCTGCTGTCTACGGCGTCACCGCCGGCGACCGCGTGACCGTTGAGCCCTACATCCTCTGTAAGCAGTGCCGCTACTGCCTGACAGGCCACTACCAGCTCTGCACCAACATGCGGTGCTACGGGATGAACCTGTCCTGTGCCGATCCACCTCACCTGTGGGGCGCTTACAGCGAGTACATGTACATCGCGCCCAACTCCAAGCTCCACAAGGTGGCGCCGGATGTGCCGGCTGAGGCGGCTTGCTTGTCTTCGGTGATCGGCAACGGCGTGCGCTGGATCATCACCAAGGCCCGGGTGCGGCCTGGCGAGAGTCTGGTGGTGCTGGGGCCGGGGACCCAGGGCCTGGCCAGCGTGGTGGCGGCCAAGGAGGCCGGCGCTCATCCCATTGTCATCGCCGGGCTGGCGCGCGATGCCGCCCGGATGGCCCTGGCGCGGGACCTGGGCGCCGACCGGACGGTGAACGTGGAGGAGGAGGACTTGGTGGCAGCGGTGGCGGAGGTCACCGGCGGCGAGATGGCCGACGTGGCCGTGGAGTGCACCGGGCATCCGGCCGCCGCCCAGCAGGGGGTTGACGTCTTGCATCCGCTGGGCCGCCTGGTGCTGGTGGGCATGAGCGGCGGCCGCGAGGTGCCTCTGCGCACCGACCTGGTGATCCGCAAGGAATTGCAGGTGCTGGGAGGGCTGGGCCAGGCGTGGGATGTGGAGCTGGCCATGAAGATCATCAACAGCGGGAAGTACCCCCTGGAGCGCATCGTGACTCACGTCTTCCCGCTGGACCGGGCAGAAGAGGCGTTGAGAATGGCCAAAGAGGTGCCGGCCGGCTTCATCAAGGCCGCCATCCGGCCCTGGGAGGCATCAGGCAGTGGCTGAGCAAACCCCCGGCGCCCTCTGCCAGGAGGGCTTGTCCCTCTACAAGGCCGGCAAGCTGGGCGCCGCCATTCGCAAGTTCAAGGAGGCGATCAAGTTGCAAGACAACTACGCCGAGGCCCACTGGTTGCTGGCGGCAGCCCTGCGACGCAAGGGCGAGGGGCTGCAGGCTCTGGCCGAAGCGGAGAAGGCGGTCAAGCTGGACCCTGAGCACGCAGACTACCAGCACACCCTGGCGCTGCTACTGGCGGAGAGCGGGCGATCACGGGAGGCGGAGAAGGCCTACCGGAAGGCCCTCAATCTGGATCCGGCCAACGCCGGCTACCATGCCAACTACAGCGCCCTGCTCCTGGGCTTGGGGCGCTACGCCGAGGCTGCTGAACAGGCGCGGCGCGCCCTCAAACTCGACCCGCAGAGCGTGGGAGCGCGTTTCAACTACGGCCTGGCGCTGGAGAGGTTGGGCCGCAAGGATGAGGCCCTAGAGCAGTACCGCAAGGCGCTGGAAGCCAACCCCCGTGACGCATCCCTGCATAACATGATTGGGGCCATTCACCTGGAGAGGGGTGAGCTAGGGCCGGCCTTCGACGAGTTCCGGGCGGCCCTGCGGCTCAACCCCCTCAACCATCGCACCAAGACCCTCTTGGCAGAGGTACTCAAGGCCCGAGGCCAGCGCGTGGCAGGCTTCGTGTGGCAGTTTGCCCTCTTCCTGGGGCGGCAGCTTCGCTGGCTACGCTGGGTGTTGCTGTTGGGCGTGTTCATCGTGGCCTGGATCGTGCGGGCGGTGCAGGTGGCTTATCCCGAGTACAGGATGGCCCTGCCACCCCTGATCCTGAGCTACGTGGCGCTCTTCGTGCTCACATGGTGGGTGGATCCGTTCTTCAGCCTGGCGGTGCGGCGCGGTTGGATCAAGTAACACGACCCGGAAGGGGTAAGGGCGAGCTTTCCAACCTGCCCTCACAACCTGGAAAGGCTGTCCTACATGGTTTTTCGGAAGGGCTTTTGTCAAGGGCCTCGCACTCGGCTGCGCGAGGATGAAGAACGCGATGTTTGATTTGACAGGAAAAGTGGCCGTCGTCACCGGCGGTGCCCAGGGGATCGGGCGGGCTATTGCTCGGGCGCTGGCGGGTCAGGGGGCGGATGTGGCTATCGTGGACGTGAACCGGGCGCTGGCCGAAGAGGTAGCCGAGGAGCTACGCGGCCTGGGCCGTCGTGCCCTAGCCCTGCAGGCCGACGTCGCCGACCTGCAGCAGGTGACGGCAGCCGTGGACTGGGTGTTGGCCGGGTGGGGCCGGGTGGACATCCTGGTGAACAACGCCGGCATTCTGAGCACCGTCCCCTTCCGCGAGCTGACTGAGGATGAGTGGGATCGGGTGATGGCTGTGGATCTGAAGGGCGTGTACAACGGCTGCCGGGCGGTGGTGGAGACGATGATCGCCCAGGGCGGCGGGCGCATCATCAACATTGCTTCCATCGCCGGCAAGCGCGGTGGCGGCTTCCTGGGCACCACGGCTTACTCGGCGGCCAAGGCCGGCGTCATCGGCTTCAGTAAGGCCCTGGCCCGGGAGCTGGCCTCCCACGGGGTGACGGTCAACGTGGTGGCGCCGGGCCTGACGGAGACGCCCATGACCGCCTGGGCCTCGTCCGAGGTGATGGCGCGCATCCTGTCCACCGTGCCCCTGGGCCGGGCGGGACGACCTGAGGATGTGGCCGCCGCCGTCGTGTACCTGGCCTCCGACGAAGCCAGCTTCGTCACCGGGGAGGTGCTGGACGTGGACGGCGGCGTGACTATGGATTGAGCACAAAGGAGTGGAAAATGAGCGAACGTGGAAAGGTCACCGTGCCGATGCTCCAAGAGATGAAGCATCGGGGTGAGAAAATCACCATGATCACTGCCTACGACTACCCCACCGCCGTGTTGGTGGACAAGGCCGGCATAGACATCGTCCTGGTGGGTGACTCCCTGGCCATGACCGTGCTGGGCTACGACACCACGCTCCCGGCCACCATGGACATCATGATCACCCATGCTCAGGCGGTGACGCGCGGGTGCAAGCACGCCTTTGTCCTGGGCGACATGCCCTACATGTCCTACCAGCCTTCGGTGGAGACGGCCGTGCGCAACGCCGGGCGGTTCATGGCCGAAGCCGGCTGCGATGGCGTCAAGCTGGAGGGTGGCGTGGCCATGGCCGACCGGGTGAAGGCCATCGTGGACGCCGGCATCCCGGTCATGGGCCACCTGGGGCTTACCCCGCAGTACGTGTCCATGCTGGGCGGCTTCAAGGTCCAGGGCAAGGACGCCCTGGTGGCCAAGCGCATCCTCGACGACGCCCTGGCGCTTGAGGAGGCGGGCGCCTTCGCCGTCCTGCTGGAGTGCGTGCCGGCGCGAGTGAGCAAGCTCATCACCGAGCGGCTTTCGGTCCCCACCATCAGCATCGGCGCCGGCCCAGACTGCGACGGCCAGGTGCTCATCTTCCACGACATGTTCGGCCTGTTCCCCAAGTTCACCCCTCGGTTCGCCAAGCAGTACGTGGACGTGGGGGCGATCATCCTGGGCGGCCTGGGGCAGTACGTCAAGGAAGTACGCGAGGGGACCTTCCCGGAGCCAAAGCACTGCTTCAGCATCCCGGATGAGCAGTATCAGGAGCTGCTGGCCATGCTGGACTAGAGCGACCACCGACCGCGGACCGCCGGCTCATGAGCGACGGCGGTTGGCCCTCTGCGGGCCATGGTCATTTCGGAAGAGGTTGATCATGAGGGTAGCGGTGGTTGGCGCCGGGGCGATGGGTTGTCTGTTCGGGGGCCGGCTGAGCCGGGTGGCCGACGTGTGGCTGGTGGAGCCCTGGCCGGAGCACGTGGCGGCCATGCGGCGAGATGGCCTGCACCTGATCGAGCCTGACGGTGAGCAGACCATCCCGGTGCAGGCTACCACGGACCCCGAGGACGTGGGGGAGCCGGTGGACCTGGCCATAGTCCTCGTCAAGTCGCACCAGACGGAGATGGCCGCCTCCATCGCCAAACAACTCCTGGCGCCGGACGGGCTGGCCCTCACCTTGCAGAATGGCCTGGGCAACTTGGAGGCGATCGCCCGGGTGGTGGGGGAGAACCGGGCGGTCCAGGGGGTGACCTCTCATGGCGCCACGCTGCTGGGGCCGGGACGGGTGCGGCACGCCGGCAGCGGTCCGACCTACTTAGCTCTCACGCCCCAGACCGAGGCTGGCGTCCGCGCCGTAGCGGAGCTCTTTCGCCAGGCCGGCTTCGAGGTGCACCTGTCCGAGGACCTGGACAGCACCATCTGGGGCAAGCTGGTCATCAACGTGGGCATCAACGCGCTGACAGCCCTGTTGCGCGTCCCCAACGGCGCGCTGGTGGAGATAGAGCCGGCCCGGGCGCTGATGCGCGATGCGGTGGCCGAGGCCGTGCGGGTGGCTACGGCGAAGGGGATCCAGCTCCCGTACGCCGACCCGCTGGCGCAGGTGGAGGCGGTGTGCCGGGCCACGGCTGAGAACCGATCTTCGATGCTGCAGGACGTGCTGCGGGGCGCGCCAACGGAGATCGAGGCCATCAACGGGGCGGTGGTGCGTGAGGGCCTGGCCGTGGGCGTGGACACGCCTGTCAACGCCTTGCTGGTGCGATTGATCAAGGCGGTGGAAGCCGGCTACGAGAAGCGGGTCGGGGTGTAGGTTCGAAACTGCCCCCGCAGCTCGCACCTCACCTACCCGCTCGCGCGCGACCCCAGCCCCGTGCATTGCTAGTTGGGGCGCTGAAACGCCCACTACGAACAAGTTTTTCGTCCAGGCGACATGGCTGTTGGTCATAGCTGAGGTAAGGAAAACTGCTTTCAGGAGGCGACATGAGAAGTGACATAATCAAACGCGGGTTCGAACGGGCACCTCACCGCAGCCTGCTCAGAGCCACAGGGGTTATCCAGAGCGAGGAGGATTGGGACAAGCCCTTCATCGCCATCGTCAATTCGTACACCGACATCATCCCCGGTCACGTTCACCTGCAGCAGCTAGGGGAGGTGGTGCGTCAGGCTGTGCGGGAGGCCGGCGGTGTGCCCTTCATGTTCCACACCATCGGCGTGGACGACGGCATCGCCATGGGGCACATCGGCATGAAGTACTCCCTGCCCAGCCGCGAGCTCATCGCCGACGCCGTTGAAACCATGCTCAACGCCCATTGGTTTGACGGCGCCATTTGCATCCCCAATTGTGACAAGATCATCCCCGGGATGCTCATGGCTGCGGTGCGTGTTAACATCCCCACCATTTTCGTGTCGGGCGGGCCGATGGAAGCGGGCGTAACACCGGACGGCCGGGTGATTGACCTGTCCAACATCTTCGAGGGGGTGGGGGCCTACAAGGCAGGCCGGATCACCGATGCGGAGCTGGAGGTGCTGGAGAAGTATGGCTGTCCCACCTGCGGCTCGTGTGCCGGGCTGTTCACTGCCAACTCGATGAACTGCCTGTGTGAGGCCCTGGGGATGGCGTTACCCGGCAACGGCACCATCCTGGCGACCGATCCCCGCCGGGAGGAGCTGGCGCGGCAGGCTGCCTTCCAGCTCATGGAGCTGATCAAACGCGACCTCAAACCACGCGACATCGTCACCGCCGAGGCCGTTGACAACGCTTTCGCCCTGGACATGGCCATGGGCGGCTCGACCAACACCGTGCTGCACACCATCGCCATCGCCCACGAAGCCGGCGTGGACTATCCGCTGGAGCGGCTGCAAGAGGTGGCCGACCGGGTGCCCAACATCTGCAAGGTGTCGCCGTCGTCCCAGTATCACCTGCAGGACGTGGACCGGGCCGGCGGTGTCAGTGCTATCCTCAACGAGCTGGCCAAGCGCCCGGGCATCTTGCACACTGATGCCATCACGGTCACCGGGCGAACCCTGGGGGAGAACGTGCGCGGCCACGAGACCAGGGATCCGGCCGTCATCCGACCGCTGGACGATCCGTACAGCGAGACGGGCGGCCTGGCGGTGCTCTTCGGCAACCTGGCGCCGGAGGGAGCGAGCGTCAAGACGGCAGGCGTAGCCCCGGAGATGATGGTGCATCGGGGGCCGGCGGTGGTCTTTGACTCCCACGATGAGGCCAACGCGGGCATCCTGGGTGGCAAGGTGAAGCCCGGCGATGTGGTGGTGATCCGCTACGAGGGTCCCAAGGGCGGACCGGGCATGCAGGAGATGCTGGCGCCCACGGCCAACATCCAGGGCATGGGGCTGGGAGAGTCTGTGGCCCTGGTGACCGACGGTCGCTTTTCCGGCGCCACCCGGGGTGGCGCCATCGGCCACGTGAGCCCGGAGGCGGCTGAGGGTGGTCCCATTGCCTTGGTACGGGATGGCGACATCATCTCCATTGACATCCCTAATCGCCGGCTGGAGTTGGAGGTGAGCGAGGAGGAGCTGGCCGAGCGGCGCAGGACGTGGCAGCCGGTGCAGCGGGAGCTGACCGGGTGGCTGGCGCGCTACGCTCGGCTGGCCACCAGTGCCAGCAAGGGTGCTGTGTTAGGTTTGTAGGCATTCGGGCACCGGGGCATCCGGGCGATAGCGGATTGCGTTGCTCGTGACGTCATGTGTAGACCTTCGTTAACTACGACCGCGCGTACCACGATCGGGATGTGCCAGAAGGCTTGATCTCCGGTGTTGACGGGGCTGGCGGGTATGCCTACCTTGAGGAGAATGTCCACGGCCTACGAACTTCTTGCCTTGACATACCCGTTCAATCTTTGGTATACTTTAATCAACTTGCTCTCACAGTTACGCATCTTCCCTTAACAAGCAGTCGGCGGAGCAGTGCCTGCGGTGTAGCAGGTTTCCTTGGGCTTCTGCAAGCTGACCGAGCTTCGTAGTCACTGTGGGTGAGCATTACCTCGTTGCGGTCAGTGAGGTTGGCCGGGTCAAACCATCATGCTGACAGGCCAGAAAGGAGGGGCGGGTCTATGAACCCATAATGAACAAAGGCTGCTTGTTTCAGAATTACAACTTAGGAGGAGATGCGCGATGTTCACAAGAGTCTCGCTTCCCGTCATTGGCTTGGTTGCAGTTGCCTTGGTGGTCACGGCCTGTGCCCGACCCACCCCAGCTCCCGGCGCTACCCCCGCTGAGGTCGTCAGACTGTCCATCGCGACCGGTGGCACGGGTGGGGTGTACTATCCCCTGGGCGGCGGTATCGCCGCGCTGCTCAGCAAGTATATACCCAACGTTGAGGCGACCGCCGAGGTCACCCCCGCTTCCGTGGACAACATGAAGCTCATCCAGGCCGGAAAGGCTGATCTGGCCCTGACCATGGCCGATGTGGCCTTCGATGCCGTAGAGGGCAGGGGTAAGTTCGTCGAGACTGGCAAGGTGCCGGCGCGTACCTTGGCCGTCATGTACACCAACTACCTGCACATCGTCACCACAGAGGCCACCGGCATCAAAAGCGTGCTTGACTTGAAGGGCAAGCGTGTGTCTACTGGTGCGCCGGGTAGTGGTACTGAAGTCAAGTGCACCCGCGTGTTGGAGGCGTACGGCCTGGATCCGGACAAGGACTTCGCCGCCCGCGAGAAGCTGGGCGCGACCGAGTCGGCGGCCGCTGTCAAGGATGGCAAGATTGACGCCTACTGCTGGGACGGTGGGCTGCCAACTGGTTCCGTCGTGGACCTGGCCACCACGCCCGGCATCAAGGTGGTCTTGGTGCCTCACGGTGATGCCATCCCCAAGATGAACGAGAAGTACGGGCCGCTCTACATCAAGGCCAAGATTCCGGGAGGTACCTATCCTGGCGTGGACGTCGATACGGAGGTGGCCGGCATTGCCAACCTGCTGGTCGTCAACGAGAACATGGACGAGACGCTGGCTTACAACATCACCAAGGTGCTGATCGAGCATCAGCCCGAGCTGGTAGAGGTGCACAAGGCGGCGGCGGAGTTGAGCCTAACCAACGCCGTCACGGGTTCGCCGATCCCGTTCCACAAGGGCGCCGAGAAGTATTACAGAGAAAAGGGGGTGCTGCAGTAGTCGCCATGCCGAGGCTCGGGTTCCGTGTCCGGCGCTGGCGCAGCCTTGCAAAGGTGGTGGGGTTCGTCCTGACCGTTGTGCTGGCTTGGCCCCTTGGGTTTGGCTGGGCAGAACCGGCCTGCTGGGTCACGCTTTCCAGTGAGACGCGCAACGACAGGGTCGTGCTCAGGCATGGCGCGACCCTGTCGTTGTCATTTGTGAACTCCATCTACGATCAGTTGGAGACAGATATCTTCCGCCTCGACCGCCAATGCCGTCTGGTGCTCACTCAATTGGCCTTTAGTGGTGGGGGTGCAGCCGACTACGGCAGCGACTATCTGTGGGACATCGGCCCGATCTCGTCCCTTGGGGTGAACCCCGCCAGCGATGAGTTCACGGCTCGCCCATCCGGTCGCACCTATGATGAGCTCGTCATCCGCGCAGACGCTATCGGCCAGTTTCAGCTAGAAGCCGGCGGACGCCGGTGGCGCCTCGACGCGTGGGCCGGCGACGGTGCCCGGGTCAAGATCCAGACAGGGTCATTGCCGGCCATACTCGCTCCTTTGATTATCTTCTTTGACTGAGGAGGAGGTCAGTGTTTAACAGGCACACCGTTCCCAAGGACGAGGCTCCGGAGGAGCTTCAAAAGAAGGCTCTCGAAATCATCGAGAAAGCAGAGGCACCGACGCGGCAACTGACAGGCCCCGCCGGATTGGCTCTGAACGGCCTCTTGCTGTTGGTCGCACTGTACGTCATGTACGGTGCCCTCAAACCCGTGATCACCCACGTCTACCGCGCGCTGTTCCTCGGTGTTGTCCTCGTCGCCATCTTCCTTCTGTATCCACCGCGCAGAGGTCAGGGTAGAGATCGCATCGGTGTCAGCGATGTTGTGCTGGCAGTGCTGGCTCTCGTCGCCATTGGCTACATTTTCATTGATTTTGAGGAGTTGATTTATCGCTCCGCGGTTCCCACCCAGATGGATGTTGTCATGGGGGCATTGCTTATCGCCCTGCTGCTTGAGGCCACCCGGCGTACCAGCGGCATGGCTATTCCGCTCCTGATCATTCTGTCAATCCTCTACACTCGCTTTGGCGCCTTCCTACCTTCCCCCTGGACTCATCGTGGATACGACTTCGGGCGAATTATTGGCCACATGTACATCAGCCTGGAGGGCATCTTCGGCATCCCTTTGGGGGTGGCGGCTTCCTTCGTGGTGCTGTTCACCATATACGGGGCGCTTCTGGAGTACTCGGGAGCAGGCAAGTTCTTCATTGACCTGTCGTTCGCCTTGATGGGGCGCAAACCCACCACCCCTGGGCGTACGGTTGCGCTGGCATCGCTACTGCTGGGCGGGCCCCAGGGCAGCGGTGTGGCCACGACAGTGACGCTGGGCTCCGTGTCGTGGCCTCTGCTCAGAAGCGCAGGTTATGACAAAGAGAGCGCTGGGGGGCTGATGGCCGCCGGAGGGATTGGCGCCGTTCTGTCGCCACCGGTTTTCGGTGCGGCGGTGTTTCTGATCATGGAGTTCCTGCATATCTCGCTGTGGGACATCCTGCTGATGACCATCATGCCCACACTGCTATTCTACTGGGCGCTCTTCGTCATGATCGAATTCGACGCGCGCAAGCGACGTCTTAAAGAAGTACCACTTGAAGTAAAGCCGGTGGGGAAGCTGCTGCTACGACAGGGATACCACTTTGTGAGCCTGGCGGCGTTAGTGTTCCTCATCGCCATCGGTCGCTCACCGGAGCTCGCCGCCATGTACACCATCGTGGCCACCGTGCTGATGAGTTTCATGGGGCCGAAGGAGTACCGGCTGGGCTTGTTACGGTTGGCTCGCGCTCTGGCGGCTGGCGTCCGCGAAGTCCTGCCCATCGCAGCCACCCTGGCGGGAGCAGGTATTATCGTGGGGGCCTTCACCTTGACCGGACTGGGTCTCAAGATGGCCGCGATCATCATCGGCTTCAGCGGAGGCTCACTCATCGTGGCCTTGATCCTCACCGCGATTGCGTGCATGGTGGTTGGACTGGCATTGCCCATCACGGCCTCGTACATCGTCACCGTGGTCATTGTCTCGCCGGCGCTCATTCATCTGGGCGTGCCGGACTACGCCGTGCACATGCTGGTGTTCTACTACTCCATCCTGTCCGAGGTGTCGCCGCCGGTGGGCCTATCCCCGTTTGCAGCCTCAGCCATCACGGGCGGTAACCCCTTCCTGACCATGATCCAGTCGTGGAAGTACACCCTGGCTGCCTTCTTGGTGCCCTTTATGTTCGCCTCGCATCCCCAGGGTCTGGCCTTGCTATTGCGAGGCACGCCGATTGAGATCGTGGTCATGTCCGTCGTGACCTTTATCGGGTTGTATGCGCTGGCCGGGGCTATCCAGGGTTGGGCCCTTGGCCCGGCCAACTGGGTAGAGCGAGCGCTCTTGCTCGTGTCGGGCATCACGGCGACCTATCCGCTGATCCCTGAGCCATGGAACCCGGTCTTGGTGATTGGGTTATTGGCCGCGGCTATCTCACTGCAGAAGCTTCGGCACTCGCGCCTGGTCCAGAGAACTACCGCCGAGGTGAATCTAGGCGGGGAAATTTCTGCTATGGGGGACTCTGGTGGCGAAGATGCTCGCTAGTCCCTGGTCCATCGCGGTCGGAGCGGTCTTTGCCTTGGCCCTGACCGCCTTCATGCGGCCGGTGGGCGCGCTGGTCGTCACCGACCCAGCTACAGGGCAGATCATGTGGCAAGCCCCAGCGTCGCCTGGTGAGACGTTGACCATCGAATACGTCAACGAGGAGTACGACACCCCCGTGGAAGAGCGCTATCAGGTGGAGTCCCTAGGACGATTGGTGTTGCGCGAGGTCGCTTACGGTTCCCTGGCCCTGACGTCCAGGACAGGCTGGCCGGCGGGCCAGGGAGCGCAGCAAAGGAGTTGGGAAGGGCTGATAATCGCTCGTGAACAGCTGTGTAGGCTGAGAGCTTAGATCATGCCATAGAGCAATTGCTGACTTGTGGTACTGATCACTCTTGTCGTAGACCGCAAGCCAGGCTCCGGAGTCTACAAAGATCCGCCTCAAGTCTTGACCTCCTCGTAGAGGTAGCGGTCGTGGTTGGCAGCCAGGTCAGTAATCCCCGATGAGCCGCACACCTCGCTGGCACCACCCCAGGCCCAAATAGGGTCGTCGGGATGAGGCTCACCGTCGCTCGAAAAGTACTCAGCCAGCGCCTGGCGTACAATTTCCGCCATGGAAAGCCCTTTCGCACGAGCCTCCTGGGCCAAATGGCTGTGCAGTTCTTCTGACAGCTCCACTTGTATGCGAACCGGATACCTGTCTAGCACGATCGGTTGGCCAATGCAAACTACTCCCTTCAAACCTATCCGGAAAACCCGCTATGCGAAGGCGCCCTCGGGCGATGGCAATGCCGTCGCGCACCCCGGGGCGAGCCTGTGCGCGCCAGTCCCTGGCACAGGGGTCGCACAGACGCGGACGCCCCTCCTGAGCGGTTTCCGGATAGGCACTTACAGCTACAGCACGAAGGCGCCCGGGTTCAGTATCCCCGCCGGATCCCAGCGTGTCTTGAGGCGACGCATCACGTCCAGCCCCTCGGGCTCATAGCCCCACCTATCCAACCCACCATCAAGGCCGTCTGGCGCGTGCATCACCACGGCGTAACCGCCGGCCGCCAGCGCCGGCTGACGCAGCCCATCAAGCCAGGCACGAGCTTCCTTCACGCTAGCCGGTGTGATGGATGCGTACACCAGCCCGCTGGCCACGTCCGCCAGGAACTGCGCGTCCGCCAGCGGGCCTGCCTGGTCTTGCAGGTAGCCGGCTAGGTCTTTGGGCGGCACGCCGGCGCGGACCAGGAGCGCCTCCTCGCTGGCCTTCCCTAGCAACCCGGCCCACAGCTCCGTCCCGGAAGGCGCATCCACTTCCAGCAGTGACGACGCGCCGGCCTCGGCCAGGGCCTGCCTCACCTGGTTCAGCTCGGCCTCCACGTCCTCCGGCCAGCCCTCGGCCGTGTACGCCAGCACGTAGGGGCTCTTGGCCGCTGCCATCTCCTCCTGTGCTGTCGTGAGGATCAGCGCCGAAGCCACTAGTGCCAGGGGCAGCACCCGCCCGGCCCACTCCAGTCCCTGCCCCAGGTCGTGTACGGGCACCAGCAGGGTGCGCCGCAGCCGGGGCAGGGGCGTGATCTTCAGCGTCACGTCAGTGATGAGCCCCAGCGTCCCGTACGAGCCTACGAAGACCTTGGGCAGGTCGTAGCCAGCCACGTTCTTGACCACGGGACGCCCGGCGCGAATCACCCGCCCGTCGCCCAGGACCACGGTCATCGCCAGCACCAAGTCACGGATGCTGCCGTAGCGCACCCTCAGCGGCCCGTTGAGATTGGCAGCTACGATCCCGCCGATGGTGCTCCCAGGCCAGGGCGAGACTAGGGGCACCTGCATCCCGTCGCGGGCCAGGAAAGACTGGAGTTCCGCCAATGGCGTGCCGGCGCCGGCGGTCACGTACAAGTCTTCCGGCGCATAGGCCTTGATCCCGGTGAGCGCGGCGGTGGACAGGACGACTGCCGACGGCCGGCCGCTGACCGCCGATGAGCCGGCGATGTGCACGGGTCGGCCAGCGGCCGAGAGCGCTGCCAGGCCCCGGGCCGCTTCGCCGGCCGTGGCCGGCGTCCAGATGTCGCCGGGGGGCTCCTCGGCCGGCGGCAGGGTCACCTCCGGCATCCGGGCTGGGAAGATCTTGCCCGGATTCATCAGGTCGTCGGGATCAAATGCCTGCTTCACATCCCACATGGCCGACAGCTCGGCCGGCGTGTACATCCAACCCATGTACTCGCGCTTCTCGATCCCCACGCCGTGCTCGCCGGTGATGCTGCCGTCCTTGCTGACCCCCACCTTGACGATCTCGTGGCCGGCTCGGTGTACCCTCTCCATCAGCTCCGGGTCTTCCGGGTCGGGGACCAGGATCAGGGGATGCAGGTTGCCGTCGCCGGCGTGGAACACGTAGCCCACGCGCAGGTCGGCATCCTCGCAGATGCGGTTGACCTCGGCCAGGGCTTCGGCCAGCCGGCTGCGCGGCACGGTGATGTCCACCAGGTAGTAGGCCGGGGCCAGCCGGGAGATGGCGCCGGCGGCGCTCTTGCGGGCGTACCAGATTCTCTCCCGCTCCTCGGCGCTGTGGGCCATCTGCAGGTCACGCCCTCCCTGGCCCCTCACAATCCGCGCCACCTCCTCGATCTGCGAATCCAGGCTGGCCTCGTAGCCGTCCACCTCGATGACCAGCACGGCCTCGGCATCGGTGGGCAGCCCCGGATGGGCATACTCCTCGATAATGCCCACGATCTTGCGATCCATCATCTCCATGGTGGCCGGCACCAGGCCGGCGGCGATGACGGCCGATACGGCAGCTCCGGCTTGCTCCACCGAGTCGAACACCGCCATCATGGTCTTGAGGCCGGGCGGATTGCGCACCAGCCGCACGTCCACTTGGGTGATGATGCCTAGGGTGCCCTCGCTGCCGCACACCAGCCCGCACAGATCGCATTCAGGGTAGTCCAGGGCGCGACCACCGAGGTGCACGATGCGCCCGTCGGCCAGCACCAGCTCCAACCCGGTGACGTAGTTGGTTGTCACCCCGTACTTGAAGCAGTGGGGGCCGCCGGCGTTCTCGGCCACATTGCCGCCGATGGTCGAGGCACGGCCGCTGGCCGGGTCCGGCGGAAAGTACAGGCCATGGGCTTTGGCCAGCTCGTCCAGCGACAGGTTGACCACTCCCGGCTCCACCACCGCACTGCGCCCGCGGGGATCGAAGTCCAGCACCCGGTTCATGCGCGAGAACTCGACGATGATCCCGCCACGGTCGGCCACTGCGCCGCCCGACAGCCCGGTGCCGGCCCCACGGGCGATGAGCGGGATGCCCTCCCGGGCCGCCCAGCGCGCCGCCCGGGCCACGTCCTCGGTCGAATGCGCGAAAATCAACCCATCCGGCGTCCCGCGATCCAGCCCGGCGTCGATCTCGTAGGTGATGAGCTCGACCGGATCGGTGACGACCTGGGTTGAACCGAACGTCTCTTTTAGCGAGCGAATTAGATGTGCATGCAGCATGCTCAGCCTCTGTTCAGCTTTATCCTTGGGCATAAGCTTCATCGAGCAGTTCCACCAGGTGAACCACCTTCGCCTTCAGCCCGGCTCGCCGCACGCCGTGGAGCAACTGCATGTAGCAGCCGGTGTTGGTCGTGACAATGATCTCAGCGCCCGTGGCGGCAATGTCGGCCATCTTGGCGTCCAGGATGGCGTTGGCCGTTTCCGGGTGGACGATGTTGTAGACCCCGGCGCTGCCACAGCAGTGATCCGGGTACTTGAGCTCCACCAGCTCCAGGCCCGGGATCATCCTGAGCAAGTCCCGTGGCTGCTGGGCGACCTGCTGGGCGTGGCGCAGGTGGCAGGAATCCACATAGGTCACCCGAGTGTTGATGGTGCCCTTGGGTGGCTCGTGAAGGTGATGGGCCAGGAACTCGCTGATGTCCTTGACCTGGGCGACGAAGTGCCTGGCCCTCTCGGCGTAGGCCGGGTCGTCCGCCAGCAGATGATCATACTCCTTCAGCGTCGCCCCGCAGCCTCCGGCGTTGTTGATGATGGCCACATACTCCCTCCCCTTTACAGGGGGAAAGTCGGGGAGGTGGTCTTCCCCTCCCCCGCGCAGGGGCGAGGGCAGGGAGGGGGTGAAAGCCTCTATGTTCCTCCGCGCCAGCTCCCGTGCCAGCTCCACCTCGCCCACGTGCAATTGCGCCGCGCCACAGCAGGTCTGGCCGGTGGGGACGTGGACCTCGTAGCCGTTACGCTGCAACACCCGGATGGTGGCGGCGTTGACGTCGGCCAGGAACGCTTCCTGGACGCAGCCGTGGAAGAAAGCCACGGTGCCGCGCTTCTGGCCCATGGCCGGGGCCAGCCGGCGGTAGTCCGGGTAGCGACCCGGCAGACGTGGCAGCAGCCCCTCCATCGTCTGCAAACGTCCGGGCAGCCGGTCCACAACGCGCACCAGCCGCTGCAAGCCGGTCACCTGGTACAGCCGCATCAGCCGGGCGGCCAGGCGCAGCCGGCCCACGTGGGGCAGCATCTCGCGCAGCACCACCCGCCGCACCAGGCGCTCCAGCGTCCCCGGCGCCCGTGCCTGCTCCAGGGCGATACGGGTGGTCTCCACCAGCAGCCCGTACCGCACCCCTGAGGGGCAGGCCGTCTCGCAGGCGCGGCAGGCCAGGCACAAAGTGATGTGCTCCTGGAAAGGGCCATCCAACCCGATGCGGCCGTCGGCGGCTGCCCGCATGAGGGCGATGCGCCCGCGCGGGGCGTCCATCTCCGTGCCGAACACCTGGTAGGTCGGGCAGGCCGGCAGGCACAGCCCGCAGTGGATGCATTGCCGGAGCAACCGTTTGAACTCTGGATTGTCTAAGGATGCAGGAGCCATGAGTCCACTCGCCCCGAATCCACGCCATCACCCGAATGGTGAACCTTACGAAGGTGGCCACATCATCGCCCACACGTACAACGCCTTGGGGCCGTGGGCGCCAAGGGTCAGCACCTTCTCGATGTCGGCGGTGCGGCTGGGACCGCTGATCAGCACCAGGTAGTCCTGCTCTTTGGCCTCGGCGAACACCTGGTGGAGGTCGGCGCGCAGGGCCACCGGGCGCATGAGGGCCAGGTGCACCCGGGGCAGCAGCGAGGTCAGCCGGGGCTTCTGCGGCGAGGAGAGCAGCCCCAGCGTGCCGGTCTCCGGCACAGCGAAGTCCACCTCCGTCACCCCCAGGTCGGCCTGGGCCAGCGTGTGCTTGCCCGCATCGTGGGGGATGACCTCCACGCCCAGGGCGCCCAGCCGGTCAGCGATCCTCCACCGGACCAGCCCCTCGGTGGCCCACAGCGTTGCCTTGCCCACGCCCTCGGCCTCGACCAGCTCTCGCAACGCAGCATCCAGCTCCTCCTCGGTCATCCGTCGCGGCACGCCGGACAGCTTCTCGATTTCGCTGAACAGCAGGTCCAGTTCCGACTCGAGCGGGCCAGCCTCTCGCGGCGGCGGGATAATGGGGCGCGTTGCGGTTATCTGCGCACCCCGACCTGCGCTCTCGCCAACTTCGGTGGTCACCCCTGAGGGGCGAGGTCGGCGGCTGGACGTTGGAGCCTGGATGGCTGAGGCGTGCTCGCGCCACCACTGCCGAAAGCTTGCGTTGAAGGCCGGGAAAGGCCGAACCATCGTCCAGCGGTTGAGGGGTGGCGGCAGGGACGGCAACCAGCCATCGCGTTGGAACGGCCTCTGGACGACCTGGAGCAGGCGGGAGCCGAGGTGGTAGAGCCACGGGGTGTTTAGGGCGGTCGCGCTCAGCCTGGCGGTCAGGCGCACCAGAGGGGAGGCTGCCGGCCTCTCCAACGCGTCACCTTCCACGATCCGGCGGCGCAAATACAGCAGGATTTGCGGGATGGGAACCTTGACCGGACAGATATCGGCGCACGCGCCGCACAGCGACGATGCGAAGGGCAGGTCTCCTGCCACCCGGCTACCCAGCAATTGGGGCGTAAGGATGGCGCCGATGGGCCCCGAGTACACCCAGCCGTAGGCGTAGCCCCCGACGTGGCTGTAGACGGGGCAGGCATTGAGACACGCCCCGCAGCGGATGCACAGGAGCGTTTCCCGCGCCCCCTGGTCGCTGCGGATCCGGCTGCGCCCGTTGTCCACCAGGACCAGGTGTAACTCCCGTGGGCCGTTCTCGGCCGGACTCCGGCGCGGGCCGGTGATGAAGGAGGTGTAGCAGGACATCTTCTGGCCGGTGGCGCTTCGGGGCAATAGCTTCAGCAGCACGTTCAGGCTCTCCATGTCGGGCACGACTTTGTCAATGCCGACCACGGCCACGTGCAGCGGCGGCAGCGTGGTGCACATGCGGCCGTTGCCCTCGTTGCTGACGATGACCAACGTGCCGGTCTCAGCCACCATGAAGTTGGCGCCGGAGATGCCCATGTCCG
>FWWM01003764.1_pt1 | contig 36931 bp, 30 predicted proteins | sample 2228351 | NCBI WGS metagenome assembly FWWM01 (sample SAMEA103939774, study PRJEB20133) | metagenome
CGATGGCCGCCTTCTGAGCAGCGTCCAAGATTTCCTTGCTGTACTGCTTCACTTGCACGCCTTGGGCCGTCAGCTTGGCCAGTGCGGCAGCGTTGCGCGCGTCGTAGCGCGCCATCATGTTCTGGTTGGCTTCCGCTGCGGCGCTCTTGATCGCCTCCTGGTAGGTCTTGGGGAGCTTGTTCCATTCGTTCAGGTTGACCTCCACCTCGAGTGAGGGCGCCGGTTCCCACCAGCCGGGGTAGTAATAGAACTTGGCGACCTTGAAGAACCCAAGCTTCTCATCGTCATAGGGGCCGACCCATTCGGCAGCATCCACAGTGCCGGTTTGCAGGGCCTGGAAGATCTCACCGCCGGGGAGCGTCTGCACCGTCACACCGAGGCGCTTCATCACCTCGCCGCCCAGGCCGGGAATGCGCATCTTCAAGCCTTGCAGGTCGCTGACCTTGTTGACCTCTTTGCGGAACCACCCGCCCATCTGCGCACCCGTGTTGCCCGCCGGCCACTGAATGACGTTGAACTTCTTGGCATACGCCTCTTGGAGCAGCTTCAAGCCATCGCCCTCGTACAGCCAGGCGTTCTGCTGGCGGAAGGTCATGCCGAACGGGAGAGCGGTGCCGAACGCCGTGATCGGGCTCTTTCCGACATAGTAATAGGAAGCCGTATGGCCGATGGGCACGGCACCCTGGGAGACGACGTCCAGGATGTCGGTGCCTCTGGAGAGCTTGCCGGCCGGGTTGGGGGTAATCTGGAATTTGCCATCGGTTAGCGCAGCGACTCGCTCGGTGAAGTACACCGCTGCACCGTAGATCGTGTCCAGCGCGATCGGCCAGCTCGTGGCCATCTGCCAGCGAATGGTCGGCGTCTGAGCGTGCACAATCGTCGGAACGGCGAAGGCGGTGGAGGCCGCGCCAACGGCTGCACCCTTGGTGGCTATGGACAGGAACTCACGACGTTTCATCTTTTTACCTCCTGGTGTCTTACAGAAGAACCCTGAACCTGGCGGGCGTTTTAGCACTTGATGGTTGAGTTTGTCAAGTTGTCGTGTCGAAATGTCGAAAGTCACGTTCCCTGACCAGAACGCGCAACGTCGTTCCCGCGGGGATGGGAACTGCGCGGGCATAATGTGCCGAACAGTGCCATCGAACCCGCTCAGCCCCCTCGCTGACGCAGCGCTTCGTAGAGGGCCACTGCACCCGCTATGGCTGCGTTCAACGATTCGACCCGCCCGCGCATCGGCAGGCACAGCACGAAGTCGGACCTTTCGCGCAACAGGCGGCTGACGCCCTCGCCTTCGCCGCCGACGATGAGCGCCAGCGCACCGCGCAAATCGGCCTGATAGATCGTCTGCTTGGCCTCCCCGTGCAAGGCTGCCACCCACACCTCGCGCTGTTTCAGCGCTGCGATCGCACGCGCGAGGTTGACTACTCGTGCCACGCGCATATGCTCGGCCGCGCCGGACGAGGCATTGACCACTGCTGGCGTCACGCCCACGCTGCGCCGCTCACCGATCACGATGCCGTGCACGCCGGCCGCCTCCGCCGTGCGGATCAGGCTGCCGAAGTTCTGCGGGTCCTGCAGCGCGTCGAGCACGAGGATGAACGGTGGCTCGTTTCGTTCCTGAGCGAGGTCGAAGATGTCGTCGAGTTCGACGTAAGGGTAAGCGTCTACCTCTAGCACGACGCCCTGGGCGTGCGGCGAGATCGTATTAAGGAAGTCGCGCCTTGCGATGGCGATCGGCACGCGCTGCGTCTGCGCCAGCGCACGAATTTCGCGGATGATCGGCGCCTCTTCGACGCCTTCGCCGATCAGCAAGCGGCGAATGACGCGCCGCCGCGCTCGAAGGCATTCGCGGACGGCGTGGCGGCTGTACAGGCGTTCCATGCGACGACGAACTCACTTGATCTCGATCGGCACGCTCAGAGCCGCATCGGGGATGGACCGGCCATCCTCGTCGAAGGCAGGCATGCGCGCGCCATCGGCGTTGTACAGGCCGAATTTAATCGTGTATCGGCCTGGCGGAAAGTCGAGCGGCAGGGTGATGGTGTATATGTCGTTCAAGATCAGGTCGCCCTCCCGCCACCAGCGCGGCGCGAAGTCGCCATTCTTGGCGCGTTGGTCAGCCTGGGGCGCCATTTTGTCCCCGGCCGCATTGAACAGCTGCACGAAGGTCGTGTAGTCCTCGGTGAAGTCCTCGGTGACCAGCCAGTCGAGCGCGAGCGTCACGTCTCGATCGGATTGTTCGGCGCGCGCGCCGGTGAGCACGGCTTTCTCGAAACGTGCCTTGAAGCGGAAGTTCGGCGCGGGCCGCGCCACGTTCAGGCTTGCGGCTTCGTAGCGCTGCCGGCCCGTTGGTCGGCCGGCCGGGTCGAAGGTGGGTAGAAAGCGCTGGGTGGTGAAGTCCCAGAACCCGACGTCGAGCCACAGCGTGCTCGGCGCGAGCTGGGTGTTGGTCAACGTGCCGTCTATGCGCAGGCGATAGCGGTCGGCGATGATCTGGTCAGGCTGCCAGAGCGTGGTCTGCCACATACCACCGCCGGGATACGTGTCCAGCACGTGGACGGGCCGATCCCCCCTGGCATACACGCGGACGAAGGCGCTGTATTTGCGATCGAGCGGCTCGCGTGCCTGCCAGTACAACGTCACATCCAGCAGGTCGCCCGGCGCGATGCGCTGCCCGGGATTGTGCACGCGAAAGCCCAGGTAGCGAATCTTGTCTTCGAAGAATAATTCCGTTTGCCGGTCGAGTGCAGGCAGTGCAGCGGCATCCAGTCGTTGCGGCAACGCGTAGGCCGGTCGGATGTAGAGGAATGGCGCCAGCAGTGTGAGGGTGGCGAGGGCGATGGGAATGATGAACATCGCGTATCGCGTATTGCGCAGCGCGCGTCTATGGGATGCGAGTTGTGCGAGGCGAGCCAGGCCAATCGCCATGAAGAGCGAGATCGGCGCGATGACGGGGAACAGCAGGCGCCCCTGGCTGGCCAGGGTGAGCGACGTCCAGCGCATCAGCGCAACAAACGCGATCAGGAAGGCCCCAAAGAGCATCAGCAGTATCGGACAGCGAGCATCGAACGCCGAGAGCCAGGAGCCGGCGTGGCGAGTCGCCCGCAGCCATTCGAGGGTCATCAAGAGCAACCCCAGGCCGGCGAGGATGAGCACGACCTCGAGCGCTGCGTAGATCCACAGATCCATCGGAATATTGACTGCGCCGAACAGCCCCCAGTACGACTTGAAGAAGCCGTCCCACTCGCCGATCAGCTCGCCCGGCGATGGGACGACTTCGCGCGGGCCGGCGATGCGCGCCATCATCGTCGTGCCGGTGAAATCGCCGTAGAGCACCTGGTTGCGCGCATACCACCAGCCGGCAATGACGAGCACGGGGAGGATGGTCGCCACGAATAGAGAGACGAGGGAAGTCGGGGAGGATTGGGTGAGCCGGCCCTGATCTTCCGCCTTGCCCTCCCCTCTCCGCGCCTGCAGGAACCGGCTTGCCAGCACGCAAGACGGCACGGCGACGGCCAGCGCCAGCCCGGAGGCCTTCGTCAGCGCAGCGCCGCCCAGCACGATGCCGAGCGCGAGTGCGCCTCGCATCGTCGCGCCACGCCGGATCATGCGCGCGCCCAGCAGCAGCGCCAGCGTCGAGAGCGTCGTTGCCAGTGTGTCGTTGTTCACCGAGGCCATGATGTGCACGAACATCGGGTTGAAGGCGACGAGAGCGGCGGCCAGCCCTGCTAGAAATGGAGCGTCGAGGATCGAGGATCGAGGAAGTGGGCGTCCCGCCCCTTCATTTTCGGTTCTCAATTCGCGCGCCAGTGCGTAGGTGCAGGCCACCGTCACTGCGCCGAGCGACACGCCGATCAGGCGCATCAACATGACGACCAGCACTGTGCCGCGCCAGGGGAAGGCCTCTGCCGGCGTGTGGACGAGCTGATTCCAGTTGTTCGTCGCGTCGGCGCGCCCTAGCCGGGCGTGCGGGTTGGGCCAGACCAGGTCGGCGTGATCGCTTCGGTCGAACGGCAGCGAGACCAGCGCCATCAGCGCGTAGTACAGTGGCGGCTGGCTCCCTTCCTGGGCGTAGTGCGTCAGTGGCCGAAGCGCCCTGCGCTCCTCCGCGTTGATCCGGCGTTCGAGCGATTCGTCCTGAATGGGCAGGCCGCGCCCCTGAGCAAGGTGCTCGACCATGGCGTAATGGCGCACTTCGTCGGATACCTCCAAAAAGGGCGCGACGAAGGCGTAGATCACGCCGGCGGCGATATAGATGAGCAGGATGGCGATGAGCGGCCAGTGGACGATGCGCTGCAAGCAGGACCTCGCCGATATCATAACGCACCCAGGACGGGCGTATCTCGCGGACGGGCGCGCCGTAACCAGAGGAGGGCTGGCGGAGGGTGCACTCCTCGCCGGGGCATCGTTTCGACATTCGCGGTGTTATTTTCTGCAAGACTTTCGCGAAGGAAGAGGAAGAAACACATGGTGCACATTGTCACCGACTCGAATGCCGATCTGACACCCGAGCTGGCCCGCGAGCTGAACATCGCCGCCATTGCATCCACCTACGTCATCTTTGGCAATAAGAGCTATCGCAGCACGGAGTTGTCGCCTGCCCAGTTCCACGCTCTGCTGAAGAGCGACCCTAACTTTCCCAAGACGTCGCAGCCCTCGGTCGGCGATTTCGTGGAGATCTACGAGCGCTTCAAGGGTGAAGAAGTCGTCTCCATCCATATCTCGCGTGAGCTGAGCGGCACCTATGCCAGCGCCGAATCGGCGGCGATGACGATGGGGGGCGACCCGGCCGTGACGCTGGTGGACACGCGCACGGTCAGCGCAGCGATGGCGTTGCTGGTCGCGGAGGGTGCGCGCCTGGCGAAGGAAGGCGCCCGGCCGGCTGACATCAAGGCCCACATCGAGTCGCTCATCCCCCGCACGCGCATGCACTTCGTGCTGGAGACGCTGGAGAATCTGAAGCGCGGCGGGCGCATCGGCGGCGCGCAGGCCCTCATCGGCGGCGTGCTGCAGATGAAACCGATCCTCACCATCCAGGACGGCAGGGTCGAACCGCTGGAACGCGTGCGCACGTTCGGCAAAGCCGTGACTCGCCTCAAGGAGATCGTGCTGCACGACCTGGACGCTTCCAGCGACCCGAAGGTGTTCTTCATGCATGCCGCGGCGCCACATCTGGCTGCGCAGATGGCGGAAGAAGTCGGCTCGCATCTGGGCATCAAGGCGCCGGTGATCCTGGAGGCCGGGCCGGCCATCGCCACGCATGCCGGCCCCGGCGCCGTAGGCGTGGGATACATCGTGTAGGGCTAGGCTGCGGCCCGCCTCGCCTCCAGCTCACGCAGCGTCTGTTCGTGGCTGGCTTTCGTGATCGGGAAGCGGGCGACCAGGAACATCCCGGCGATCAGAATCGCGGCCGCGACCGGTCCCATCATCAGCCGGATGGCGAGCAGCGCGCTGTTGGGTTGGACGATCGGCGTCGTCACCCCGGCCGGCGGCGTGATATAGCCGGTTGCGTTCAACACCTGACCGACTGCAAACAGCCCGAGCGCCAGCCCCAGCTTTTGCGTGAGCACGAACAAACCGTAGAACGCCCCCTCGCGCCGGCGACCGGTCTGCAGCTCATCCAGCTCGATCACGTCGGGCAGGATGGCCCACGGCACCAGATAAGCGGCGGCGACGCCGACCCCGGCCAGTGCTGCCAGCGCGATCACACTCCACGTCGGCCAATCGGGCTGCACGGCAAACAACGCCAGCGACGTCGCGATCCACATGGACATGCCCATGAAATACACGCCCTTCTTGCCCACCCGGCGGCTGACTGCGTTCCACACGAACAGCCAGATCAGCGCGCTGCCCTGCACTGCCAGCAACACCAGAGGCGTGATCTCCGGCCGGCGCAACCAGTAGGTCAGGTAGTACACGATCAACGTGCTCACCGTCTGCACCACCAGCCATGAGAGCAGGTAGATGCCGGTGGCGTATCGAAAGGCGCGATTGCGAAAGGTCCACCTCAGGCTCTCCAGGAAGGGCAGCGATTCAGCTTCTTCGGGTGTATGGCGCTCGTAGGTGCCCAGGAAGGCGAGGAAGAACGGCACGGCGCACACGATTGCCCAGATCAGCGCCGAGACCGCGTAGCCGGTCTGCAGGTCCGAATTCGCCGCGACGGCATCCACGATGATGGGATGGGCGACGGCTGCGATCAACCCGCCGGCGATGCTGAACGCGAAGCGATACGAGTTCAGGCTGGTGCGCTCGTCATAGTCGCGACTGAGCTCCGGCGTGAGGGCGGTATAGGGCACGTTGACGACGGTGAACATCGTGTCCAGGAACAACGACACGACCAGGTAGTAGACGAACTTGCCGGCGTCGCCGAGTTGTGGCACCTGGAACAGGAGGAAGAAGGCCAGGCCGAACGGCACCGCGCCGAACAGGAACCACGGCCGCCGGCGTCCCCAGCGCGTGTTGATGCGATCCGAGAGCAGGCCGATGATCGGGTCGTTCACTGCATCCCAGATCTTGGTGATCAGCAGGATGACCCCGGCGACAGCCGGGTCCAGCCGCGCGACGTCGGTGAAGAAGTAGAGCAAAAAGAAGCTCATGATGGCCGTCGCGACGGCCGGGCCGATGTCGCCGCAGCCAAAGGCCAGCTTGGTGCGCAGAGGCACCCTTTCGGCGTCTGGGGTGGGTAATTTCATGTGCGTTCGACCTTTCGTATGGTGTGTTTCTCGATGACGGGGATCAGTCCACGGGGATGAGGACCAGCTGGCCGGCGCTGAGGTCGGTGAGCGCTCGACGGAATTCGTCTACGTCGTCTTCGATCACGCTGAGCGTGAGCAACACCTGCGCATCGAAGCTTTCGCCCTCGGGTGATATGCTGCTGCGCATGGCGATCAGGCGCTTGACGCGCTCATAGAGCGGGTAAGGCACTTCGAGCAGAAAGCGCTTGCGCGTCACCCGCTCCGCGCGCGGCAGGACATCCAGCGCTGCCTTGAGCGCGCCGCTGAACGCCCGCACCAGCCCGCCGGTGCCCAGCTTGGTGCCCCCGAAGTAACGCGAGACCACAGCGACGACATCGCCGAGGCCGCTGCCTTGCAGCACGGCCAGCATCGGTTTGCCGGCTGTGCCGCCCGGTTCGCCACCGTCGTTGCAGCCATCAATCACGCTCGCTCCGAATCCGACGCGATAGGCGTAAGCGTGCGAACTGGCGTCGGCCAGCTCAACCTTGATGCATCGGATGAAGTCGTGCGCTTCTTCGACCGTGCGCACCTCTGCCACGGTGCAGACGAACCGCGAGTTCACTACTTGCGTTTCGACCCGCGTCCGGGCGGCCGGTATAGGGTAACGCGTGGACATGGAGAGCCCGACGGGCAAGTGTACGCAGGGGAGGCACAGATGACCAGTCGAGCGACGGTTGCGACCGGCGCAACGCGATGAGGCATTCGGCTCGCTCTGGCATATCATCGGCTGGCATGAGGCACGAGCCGTTTGGATCGCGCGGGGAATGGTGGGTCGTCGCTCAATTCACGCTCATTCCCATCCTCCTGCTCGCGACGTTGTTGGTGACCGGCCCGCCCTGGCCGCCGCTCGTCGGCTGGATCGCACGCACCCTGGGCGCCCTGATCGCCGTGGGCGCGGCCTGGCTGTTCGTGCGCGGCGCAACCGATCTGGGAAGCAACCTCACGCCCAACCCCCGTCCGGTGGAGGATGGCCATCTGGTGCAGACCGGCGCGTACGCCATCGTCCGTCACCCGATCTACGCCGGCGTGATCCTCGGCATGCTGGCGATCGGCCTCTTTTTCAACAACCTGATCGGCATCCTCTCCGCGGCCGTCCTATTCGTCTTCTTCGATCTGAAGTCGCGCCGGGAGGAGGCCTGGCTGCGTGAGAAGTATCCTGATTACGCGGACTACTGCCGGCGGACGCGCAAGCTGATCCCGTTCGTATATTGAGCCTATCCGAGGTATTTAGGGTGGACTTACAGCAGCGCCGGAAGCACGGCATAGAACCGGGTGGCCTGCACCACGTCGTCCAGCCGCACCTGGTCGAGTGTGGTGTGGGCGTGGATTTCGTCGCCAGGGCCAAAGCCGATCGAGGGGATGCCGGCGACGCCGGCCCAATACGTGCCGTTGGTGGAGAAATCCCATTTGCCGGTCGCGGCGCGTTGTCCGAAAACGAGCTCGGTCGTGCCGAGCGCAGCCTGTACGAGTGGGTGCGACTCCTCCAGCGCCCACGCGGGGAAATATTTCTCCACCGGCAGCGTGAAGCCGGTATAGCTCGGCTCGTCATACCTCAACAGCTCGAGGCGGAGGGACGATGATCCGTCTGGCGTCCGGCGTCCGGCGTCCGGCGTCTGGTCAATGATCGCCTGCACCTCGGCCAGCGCGCTCGCCACCGTGTCGCCGAAGGTGAGTCGCCGATCAACGTAGGCGGTGGCTTCGTCGGGCACGGCGTTGATGCTGGGTGTGCTTACGCGCAGGTCGCTGACGGTGATCGTGCCTTTGCCGAGGAAGTCGTGAGCACGCAGGTGTGGATCCAGGTCGCGGATGCCGGCGATGACCGGCAGCAGCTTGTAGATAGCGTTGTCGCCCAGCCAGTTGCTGGCGGCGTGCGCGCTGCGCCCTTTGGCCGTGACCTTCATTTCTACGCGGCCCTTGTGGCCGCGATAGACCTGCATGCGCGTCGGCTCGCCGATCACGACGACGTCCGGCCGCACTCCCGGATCGTACTCGACGAACGCGCGCGGAGCGATGCCGTCGCACGCCTCCTCCATGTTGCCGAAGTAGTAAGCCGTCCAACCGTCGAGCAAGCCCAGGTCGCGCGCCAGGGTGATACCGTAGATCATGCCGGGCGTGCTGCCCTTTTCGTCGCACGCGCCGCGGGCGTAGAGTATGCCGTCCTCGACCTTGCCCTCGAACGGATCCCACTGCCACTGCGACGGGTCGCCGATGCCGACGGTGTCAATGTGCGAGTCGAACACGATGATGCGCCGGCCGTTGCCCACGCGACCCAGGACGTTGCCCATCAAGTCGAAGCGCACTTCGTCGAAACCGAGTGCCTGCATCTCGTGTGCGCACCGCTGGCCGACCGCCTGAATCTGCGAGTCCACGCTGGGGATGGCGCATAGCTCGCGTATGAAGCGCACGATGTCGTCGCGATGCGACGCGAGGCGGCGGTCGAGCTGTTGTAACGTCAGGGGAGTCGGGTATGCCATCTTGCGAGGCGATTATCGCTTCGAGCGACGTGTTTGTGCAGTCGGGTCCGCTGCACAGCGCCTCGCTCAGCTCAGGAACCGACGACCCGCGCGGGTCGTCGGGCTCTTCCTTCCATCCGTGCGCTAGAATGCCCGACGATGTTCGGCACGCCGCTCATCCCTCAATCGCCGTCTTCCACTTCCCACTCCCCGCTTGCCGACACTGCTTTCGAGCTGCCGCGCATGACGCGGATAGTCGAGGTCATCCGCGAGACACCGTCGGTGAAGACGTTTGTGTTCGACAGCGCGATCGAAGCGCGACCGGGGCAGTTCGTCATGCTTTGGCTGCCGGGCGTGGACGAGAAGCCCATGAGCATCGCCGGCATGCACCCGCTGACGATCAGCGTTGCGAAAGTGGGGCCGATGACAACGGCGTTGCATGCGCTCGGCGTGGGTGATACAGTGGGTTGGCGCGGGCCGTTCGGCCGGCCCTTTCGGTTGGAACTGGAGCGGCCGGCCCTGTTGGTGGCCGGCGGTTACGGCAGCGCGCCGCTCTACGCGCTGGCGCAGGAGGCATTGGCCGCTGGCCTGGAAGTCACCGTGGCCATCGGTGCGCGCGTCGCCGATGAGCTGCTCTATGCCGACAAATTCGAGCGCCTGGGCGTGCCGGTCCTGCTCAGCACAAACGACGGCTCGCGCGGCGTGAAGGGCTTCGTCACCGATGCCATTGTTGGGAGCCCTGAACTCGAAAGGCGGAGCTGGTCCGTCTACGCCTGCGGCCCGGAGCCGATGCTTGTTGCCCTGCATCGGCTATGCCGCGAGCGTGGCTGGAATGGTCAGCTCAGCGTGGAGCGCTACATGAAATGCGGCTTCGGCATTTGCGGGCAGTGCGCGCTCGACGACCTGCTCGTGTGTGTGGATGGGCCGGTGATGACACTCGATCGGCTCGAGGGCAAACACGACTTCGGCCGGTGGCACCGCGGGCCGACGGGCAGAAAGTTTGCGGTGTAGCAAGGCCGGAGGCGTGGTGCGATGGGTGACGACAGGAAGCTGATTCGCAACGGCCGGATCGTGAGCAGCGCAGGCGTGCAGCGAGGCGACATCCTCATCGAGGGCGAGAAGATCGCTGCCGTCATCCCCGCCGGGCCGGACGCACCACAGGCGACACACGGCACAGCGCCTGCAACATACGACGCCTCCGGCTTGCTCGTCTTCCCCGGTCTGATAGACGCACACGTGCACCTGCGCCAACCGGGTGGCGAGCACAAGGAGGATTTCTACACAGGCACCTGTGCTGCGCTGGCCGGCGGCGTGACCACCGTGCTGGCCATGCCCAATACCGTGCCTGCCATCACCACTGCCGAGACGATGAACCTGGCGCTCGAACTGGCGACGCGCAACGCGGTCTGCGACTTCGGCATCTTCCTCGGTGCAACGGCCGACAATGTGCACCTGAAGGCCGATCGGCCAGACCTGGGTGAGTGTGGCCTGAAGATGTATATGGGGAGCAGCACCGGCGACCTGCTGGTGGAGGAGTTCGCGGCCCAGTTCGAGCACTTCCGCGCCTATCCGCGCGAGCGTGTGCTGGCTGTGCACGCCGAGCACGAGCCGGCCGTGCGCTACTTTGCCCGCCATGGCCTGCGTCGCCCACCGATCTGTGCCGAAATCGAGGTGAGCCGCGCCGTAGCGATGGCCGCGCACTGCGAACGACGCCTGCACATCTGCCATGTCTCCACCCGGCGCGAGGTAGAGATCATCGCCCAGGCCAAAGCACGTGGTGTGCCGGTGACGTGTGAGTTCACGCCGCACCATCTGTTCTTGAGTAATGAACGGGTGCTCGAAGAAGAGGAGGGAGTGGGCGAAAGGGAGAAACTCGCGCTTCCAACCTTTTACCCATTCACCCGTTCGCTATTCGAGATGAACCCTCCCCTGCGCGATCAGCCGGATGTAGACGCACTGTGGGCGTGCCTCGACGTAGCTGATTGCATCGCCACCGACCACGCGCCGCATACCATGGAGGAGAAACACAGCGCGAACCCACCGATGGGCACGCCTGGGCTGGAGACGATGTTGCCGCTGTTGCTGACGGCCGTCGGGGATGGGAAGCTCCGCCTGGAGGACATCGCCCGGCTATGCTGCGAGGGACCGGCGTGCACCTACAAAATTGCCGACAAGGGTAGAATCGCCCCTGGATTCGATGCCGATCTCACCCTCGTTGACCCAGGCGCCGAATGGGTCATCGGTAACAAGCTGTTGTTTACCAAATGCAACTGGACGCCGTTCGCGGGTTGGCCTGTACGGGGCGCGGTCGAGCGCGTGTTCGTGCGCGGACGGCTGGCGTTCGACAGTGGACACGTCGGCGTCGAACGAGGCTTCGGCCGGCCGATCCGCAATTGACGACGCGACGACGGACAGATGACCCAATCGCTCCACACTTCCGTAGCGAATCGCATCCTGGTGCTGGTGGCGTTGCTGGCCCTCACGCCGGTGCTGTTGCTGGTGGTCGAGCTGCCCAGCCGCAACGCGTCGCTGAACTTCCTCGGCTCGCCCCTCTCGATCAACCTCAACGCCGACTCATTGCTCATCCTGTTCTTGCCGGCGCTCGCCATCGCCGGGGTGGACTGGGTGTTGCGCGATCATCCCGACGTGCGCGCTGGCGAAGTGCCCTTTCTCTTCCCGTTCTGGATGGCGCCCGGCCTCACCGCCCTGGCGCTGGCGATGTTGCTCACCCGGCTGACGAGCTGGCCGGTGTGGATCGCCGCGCTGGTCATCGGCGCGATCATCCTGGGCGTGCTGATCGTGGCCGAATACTACACCATCTCACCCAACAACCCGACCTACCCCATCGCCCGCCTGGCTGTGACCGGGTTGAGTTACCTGATCGCGTTCGTGCTCTTCACGCTGATTTACAGCACGCGCGAGCGAAGCGTGATCACCGCTACTGGCACGCTGCTGGTGGCGACGGCACTCGCGCTGGATCTGCTCGCGCCGCACCTGATCGGGCTGCGCCAGGCGACGTTGTATGCGCTCATCACCGGCTGGCTGGTCGGCCAATCCACGTGGGCGTTGAATTACTGGAACGTCTCGAACTGGAGTGCCGGTGTGTTGCTGTTGACCGCGTTCTACGTGCCCATCGGCATCGCCCAGCAGCACTTTCAGGAGCGGCTCTCGCGCAGAGTCCTGGTCGAGTTCGCGGTCGTCACGTTCTTCGCCCTCGTCGTGGCTTGGCAGCTGGCAAACGTGCGTTGATCGGTGCCACGGGCGATGCGCTTCGAGCAATGGGCAATGGGTTTTGAGTTTCGATAGCCATGGCAAACGCAGCTCTCATCATCGGTGCAGCCAACTTCGACATCAAAGGCCGAATGTTGCACCGGCCGGTGCTCACGTCGTCGAACGCGTCGGCGATCCGCACCAGCTTCGGCGGGGTAGCGCGGAACATCGCCGAAAACCTGGCTCGGCTCGGCACGCCGGTCACGCTGCTCACGGCCGTCGGCGACGACTATGCCGGCGAGGACATCTTGAGCAGCGCGGACGACGTCGGGGTGGACGTGTCGCGCGCGCTAATCATCGAGCACGAGACGACGGGCACCTATCTCGCCGCGCTGGACGAGAGTGGCGATCTCTACATCGGCCTGGACGACCTGCGCGTGCTTCGCCACATCACGCCGGATTACCTGCGCTTTCACAAAGATGCCTTTCGTGAGTGCGACATCGTCGCCTTCGACCTGAACCTCAGCGAAGCGGCTATGCTCACCGCCATCCAGCTCGCCCACGAATACCACAAGCCGATCTGCGTGGACCCGACCTCGACGGTGCTGGCCGGCCGCCTGCGTCCGCATCTGGCCATGGTCAACATCGTCACGCCGAACCTGACCGAAGCCGAGGTGTTGTTGCGCTGTGAGCCGATCCGCACGCCGGCTGAAGCGCTCAGCGCTGCGCGCCGGCTGGTTGGCCACGGCGTCGAGATTGCCGTGATCACCCAGGCCGAGCGCGGCGCCTGTTACGCCACCGAAGAAGAGAGCGGCCAGTTCCCTGCGTTGCGCGTGGACATCGTGGACACCACCGGCGCCGGCGATGCGCTCACCGCCATGGTGATCTTCGGCTACCTGAACGACCTGCCGATCAGCGACGCGCTGCAGCTTGGCCTGCGCGCGGCTGCGTTGACGCTGCGCTCCAACGAAACCGTCGCGCCCGAACTCAGCCTGGACCGCCTGTATGGCCTCGAGGCCGACGCATATCCGGACGACTTCGCATCTCCCTGATCTGCTTGCACGCGTTCAATGACCAACTGGCTGGCCGTCGTCATCTCGTTCATCTACGTGTTCGCCGTGCTGGGTGCGGCCGAGGCGTTGCGCAAAGCGCTCAGGCTGCCGGTCGAGTTCACCCGCAAAGTCGTTCACATCGGCGTGGGGATGTGGGCCTGGGGCACGGCTGCGTTGTTCACCGACAAGTGGTTCGCCATCATCCCGCCGGCAGCGTTCGTTCTGCTGAACTACATCTCGTATCGGCGTGGCACGTTCGCAGCGATGGAGACCGGGGACAAGCGCAACCTGGGCACCGTCTACTTCCCCATCGCCTTCGTGGCGATCATCCTGCTGTTCTTTGACACCAGCAAACCGTTCATGGTCGCTGCGTTGATGCCGATGACGTGGGGCGATGCGTTCGCTGCGATCATCGGCAAGCGCTATGGCCGGCGCCACTACGCTCTGCTGGATGCGAATTCGCAGCGCAGCCTGGAAGGTTCGGTCGCCATGTTCGCCTTCTCGTTCCTCAGCGTTGCGATCGCCTTCGTGGTGTTCAGTGTGCCGCTCGAGGTGGCGATTCTGTTCGGCCTGGTTCTGGCGCTCTTCGCCACGCTCGTCGAGGCGGTCAGTCCGGCCGGGCTGGACAACCTGTTCGTGCCAGCTTCGAGCGCGCTGGTCTACTTCCTGTTTCGCCTGCTGATTCAGATGACGCCGATCAGTTGACGGACTGTCGGGCGGATGCCATGTCCGTGCTCATCGAGAACGCCACCCTGCTGCTGCCCGATCGCGTCATCCCGCGCGGATACGTCCTGATCGAAGGCAGTCGCATCGCCGCCGTCGGCGAAGGCACTCCTCCCTCTCCCCCTCTCGTCTCTTCCCCCCTTCAGACGATAGACGCCACTCACAAAGTTCTCCTGCCCGGCCTGGTCAACGCGCATACGCATCTGGAGCAAACCTTCATGCGCGGCTATAGCGCCAACCGCTCGCTGCTGGACTGGCTGCGCAATTACATCTGGAAGCTGCAAGCAGCGATGGATGTCGAGGACGTGCGCCTGGCGACGACGCTCGGCCTGGTGGAGGCGATGCGTGGCGGCGCGACCACGATCATTGATCATCACAAAGTCCCGTTCTCGAAGCGCCACACCGACGCCGTGCTGGAGTCAGCCGAGAAGCTGGGTGTGCGCCTGGTGCTGGCGCGCGCCTGGGCCGACCGTGGCGCGAACGCTGAATCGCCCGACGCCATCGTCGCCGACTTGCAGCGCTTGTTCGACGAGTGGCACGGCGCAGCGGAGGGGCGCATCCACATCGCCAACGGCCCACTTGTGCCGTGGCGCTGCTCGGCAGAAACACTGCAACGCACGACCGAACTGGCGCGCCAACATGGCGCGATCACGCATTGCCACATGAACGAGACGCAGGCCGAGGTGGCGATGACGTTGAACGAGACCGGCCTGCGACCGGTGGAGTGGTTCGCGTCGCTCGGCATCCTCGGGCCGGACTTTCACGCCGTGCACGGCGTGTGGCTGTCCGATCAGGAAATCAAGCTGCTGGCGCAGCACCGCGCGACCGTGACGCACTGCCCGGCGGCCAACATGATCCTCGCCTCGGGCGTCGCGCCGATCGCGCGTCTCCTCTCCCGCCAGGCGGGAGAGGGCCTGCGGCTCGCCCTGGGCACCGACGGCCCGGCCAGCAACGACGGCCAGGACATGTTTGAGACGATGCGCCTGGCCGCGTACCTTCAGCGCGTGATCACGCTGGACGCACAAGCCATGCCGCCGCGCGCGGTGATCGAGATGGCGACGCGGAACCCCCTCCCATCCCTCCCCCACCGAGTGGGGGAGGGTCAGGGAGGAGGTCCAGCTGACCTGGTGCTGCTCGACTTCAACGCCGCGCACATCCAGCCGGTCGGCGACGTGTTGGCCAGCATCGTGTACAACGCGCGCGGCAGCGACGTAGATACGCTGATCGTGGATGGCCGGATCCTGATCCGGGACGGGCGCGTGCTCGGCCTGGACGAAGCAGCGTTGCTCGACGAATGTCGCGACCGCGCTGCGCACCTGGCGAAGCGAGCGGGCATCGCTTGATGTAACCGTACTCGACTTCGTGAGGATGGCAGGGCATCCAGAGCCGTGAAGATCTCCGACCCGCGCGGCGACGGACTTCGCAGGAACGATGTTCGCAACCTCAGGGGATCGGCGCAGGGGATTCGCTCGGGGGCAAACGGTTAACGCCCGTATGTCCGCGTCATCCTTTTCAGCCGCGTCTTCATCTCATCGGTCAGCTGGTTCCAGGTGAAGCGCCAGGTCCAGTTGCCGTCGGCGCGGCCGGGGTAGTTCATGCGCGCCTCGGAGCCGAGTCCCATCACGTCCTGCAGCGTAACGACGACGGTGTTCGCCACCGACATCATCAGCAGGCGGATCATGTCCCACTGGATGTGGCTGCCGTCGGTGCCGGTGTAATCGAGCACCTGCTGGCGCGTCGGCGGGTCGAGCTTCTCGAACCAGCCGAGGGTGGTGTCGTTGTCATGCGTGCCGGCGTAGGCCACCGTGTTGCGCACGTAGTTGTGCGGCAGGAACTCGGATGATGTGTCGGCCACGAAGGCGAACTGCAACACGCGCATGCCGGGGAAGTTGAATGCATCGCGCAGCGCCTTCACCTCCGGCGTGATGATGCCCAGGTCCTCGGCGATGATCGGCAGGTCGCCCAGCGCCGCTTTGATCGCCTGGAACAACGCTTTGCCTGGCCCCTTCACCCAGCGACCGTTGATGGCGGTGGATTCGCTGGCCGGCACTTCCCAATATGACTCGAAGCCGCGAAAGTGGTCAATGCGCACGTAGTCGAACAGGGCGAACGCCGAGCGACACCGCTCGATCCACCAGGCGTAGCCCTGTTGCGCCATCATGTCCCAGCGATAGAGCGGGTTGCCCCAGCGCTGACCGGTTGGGCTGAAGTAGTCGGGCGGAACGCCGGCAACCACAGTGGGATTACCGCGCTCGTCCAGGTGAAATAGTTCGCGGTGCGACCACACGTCGGCGCTGTCGAAGGCGACGAAGATGGGGATGTCGCCGATGATCTTGACGCCCTTCGTGTTGGCGTAGCGCTTGAGGGCCGACCACTGGTGAAAGAATTGGAATTGGTAATACTTCTGCTTTTGGATCTCGTCGGCGAGCCGATTGCGGGAGCGTGAGAGGGCGGTCGGCGTTCGGCGGGCCACATCGTCCTGCCACGCAGTCCAGGCATCGCCGCCGTGTGCGTCTTTCAGCGCGACGAACAGCGCGTAGTCGTCCAACCAGCCGGCGTTCTCAGCGCAGAAAGCCTCGAACGCGTCGTGCTGTTCGGTGGAGGCGTATTGCATGAAGTGGATATACGAGCGGTGCAGGATGTCGAGCTTAAAGTCAATCACATCGCCGTACTCCACCCGCTCGGCCGGGAAGGCCGGCGCCTCTGCCAGGTCGTCCCAGGCCAGCGCGTTGTCGCGGGCCAGATGCTCTAGGCTGATGAACAGTGGATTGCCGGCGAAAGCAGAGAAGCACTGGTAGGGCGAATCGCCGTAACCGGTTGGCCCCAGCGGTAGCACCTGCCACAGCTTTTGCCCCATCTCGACCAAGGTGTCGACGAAGCGGTAGGCGTCGTCGTTGAACTCGCCAATACCGAAGCGACCCGGCAGCGATGTGGGGTGAAGAAGAATGCCGCTTGCTCTTTCCATGATGCTCCTGATGAATGCAGCGTCCCAGGGACGTCGCAATTGTAATCACGGTCTCGAAGGTCTTGCCCGGTCGCGCGATTCGAGCGCACGACGTCCTCCGCGCAATCTACAATATCGCCCATGCAGCTCTCTCCTCGGGCGCGCATGGCTGCCGAAGGCGATGTGGAGACAGTGGTCGTGCAGCGGGGCAAGCCGCTGTGGCGCAGTCTGCTCGAAGTCCTGGTCGCGATTGGCGTCGTCGTCTTGCTCTACGGTTTCTTCTTCGCCTCGACTGGTGTGGAGGACGACCGCATGAGCCCGACGCTGCGCGCCGGTCAGCGCGTGCTGGTCAGCCGGCTGCCCTATCGGCTGAGCACGCCGCGCCGCGGCGACGTCGTCGCCGTGCGCAGCCGCATTGATCCATCGCGCGTGGAGCTGCACCGGGTCGTCGGCTTGCCGGGCGACATGCTCAGCGTCAGAGGCGCACAGGTGTCGGTAGGCGGTCTGCCGCTGCAGGAGCCGTATGTGCTCGAATCGCACGAGCGTCTGAGCCTGGGTGTGATGACGGTCGGCCAATATCGCATCGGCCAGGATGACTACTTCTTGCTCAACGACAATCGCGCTGATCCACGCGACAGTCGCTCGTTCGGCATGTTCTCGCGCGACCAAATCATCGGCCGGGCCTGGCTGATCTACTGGCCACCTCAAAGCATCGCCGCCGTCGTCCACGCCCAGCCTGCGCGCAGCGCGAGCCATAGCGCGTATCCCTAGCGGTAGACCGTCACCGCGCGTTCTCGCACCACGAGTTGTCCGCCGGCTCCCGATACCTCCAGCCGATACCCGTGGAAGCCGCGCTCCGTCAGACAATCCTGCAGTGCGCCGCTCGGTCCTCCGAAGGCCACGACCGGCTGTCCATTCCGCGTGATGCGGACGGACGTGGCGTTGCCGCTCACGGCCCAGCGGATGGTCACGCATGCGCCCACCGGAATGCTCTCCGGCGTCACTGTGAACGTGGTGATTGTCGGCCCGGGCGGCCCCGGCGCAATCACGTTGAGGATGCGCGATGCGCGGGTGACGCTGACGCCGTATGCCTCCAGCGTGTAGGTGTTTTGGCCGGCCACCTGAGGATAGTCCTGAATCGTGCCGATCACCGGCGCGCCATCCAGGATCACCGCGTCGTTGCGCAACAATCGGACGCGATTCACCTGCCCTTGCACGTTCCAGCGCAGGGTGACGGCCTGACCGAGCGTGATCTGGTTCTCCGGGTTCAGGGTGAATTCTCGAATCACCGGCGCGCCCGGCTGCTGGTTGACCTGGATGACGATCTGTCGAATCTCGATCGTGCCATCGAACTTCGCCACGCGCAGCTCGTAAGTCGTCGTTGCTTGCGGATAGACCGTCTGCTGGCCGACCGTGGGCACCGGGTACTGGCTCCAGGGCTGGCCCTGAGCGTAGAAATACGCCGCCTGGACGCCCTGCGCATTCCAGGAGAACACGACCGGTTGCCCGGGCGAAATCTGCGTTGGGTTGGCCAGGAACGTAATGCCTGGGCTGGGCGTTTGTGTGGGGACGACAGGCTGCGGCACACGGATGCCGACATACACGCGCGCGCCGAAGCCGACGCCTTGCGCGTTGCGCATCCGCCAAAAGCCCTGATAGATGCCCGGCACGGTGGGCGCCACCAGGTCAACGTAGAAGTCCACCATCTGCCCTGGGGCGACGGATTGGGCGATCACCTGCGTCCGGCCGCCCATCTCGGCCAGCGGCGAGTTGCCGCCGTCGAAGCTGAAAGTGTAGGCCGTCGTCCACGTGCACGTGCCAGAGTTGCGCACTCGCCAGCCCTTGCGGAAGGATTGGCCGGGCTGTAACACGGGCGGGTTGGTCATATTCTGATCATCGTAGGTGAGGTCTGCCACGAACGACATGCCGTCTATGCAGGCCGGGGCAGGCTCGGTGACGATAATGATGGGAGGTGGGCCAGGGGTAGCGGTGGGCGCAGGGGTGATCTGCTCAGGTGGCACGCCTAGATACTGCGCGATCAGCCGGCTGAGCGTGCCGTCGGCCTGCATCTGCGACAGCGCCTGGTCGAACGCGCTCAGCAGTGTCGAGCCCTTGCGCGTCGCCACGGCAAGCTGTTGCACGTTCAACCGCTGGCCGACCAGCCTGTATCGTCCGCGCGAGGTGTTGACGATCTGTTCCATCGGGCCCAGGTCGGCTACGAGTAAATCAACGCGGCGGTTGTCCAGGTCGCGCACAGCGTCGTCCAGCCGGGCGTAGAGGAGGAGTTCGTTCGGCGAAATCAGGCCGGCGTCCATCAGCCTCTGGCGTAGCCAGGTTTCGTATACGCTTCCGCGCTGGGCGCCGATCCGCCTGCCGATCATGTCCTCCACCGAGCGAATGGCGGTGACCGGTGAGTCGCCGAGCGCGATGATGCCGTCCTGGCTGATGTAGTAAAAGTTGGTGAAGTCAACGATCCTGCGGCGGGCGTCGGTGACGGTGAGGGCTGCTGCCGCTGCATCCACCTGCCCGAGCCGCATCGCATCCAGCACGCCTTCGAAGGCGAAGTCGCTGAATTCCACCTGCACGCCGATGCGCCGCCCGATCTCGCGCATGAGGGCGATGTCCAGCCCATCGAGCTGGAAGTTCGACATGTTGTAGAAGGCGAAGGGCGGGTAATCGCCCGAGGTGCCGACGCGCAGCTTCCCCGACGCCCTGATGCGCGCCAGGTCGTCGTTGACCGGAATCGTCGGCGTGGCCGGCGAGACGGTCGGCACCGGCGTGGGTTGTGGGCCACACGCACTGAGCAGGATGGCAACGGCAGTGATTGCGATGCCGAAGAACGGTCGCGTTGGCTTCCTCACAAACAGAGCCCTCCTCGATTGGATCGGGCTGAATATAACCGCGTCTGTGAAATTGTCACTCCGACCGGAACAGCCTGCGTCGAGCGTATTCGGCCGCCGCTTCGCGCACGAAGGCAGCCGTCTGCAGCGCGCCGTAGTCGTGTTCCAGCGCGTCGGCGATGGCGAGCAGCTCGGCCTGTGTGGAGCGGCCCGGGCGGAGCGCTTCGTAGATCTGCAGCAGCTTGTCGTTCGGCACGGCTGCCAGCTCGGCAGCGCGGCTCAGGTTCTCGGCCAACTGGGTGAAGCCCGCCTCGCGCGCCACCGCGGCCTGATGCCGCAGCGTGTCGGGAGAGATCTGGAAGGTCATGGATTTTCGATCTTGGCTGGTTGGCGTCGCACCCTTTGGTTGCGCGTGCGATGTGTCATGCGGGGCTGATGATAGGCGAATCTCAGCCGCAGGTAAAGACACATGCGCAACGGCGCGCCTGAGCTACGGCTTGCGAACGACAGAAAGTAGGACACACCCGTGGGGAGGACTTCGAGCACCGGTAGAATGCGCGCATGTCTGACCACCTCATCCATGACCTGCGCTCTTATCTCGCTCTCCTCGAACGTCATGGGCAGCTCCTGCGCATCAAGAAGCCGGTCAGCCTCATTCACGAGGTCGCCGACATCGGCGCGACGTGCGAGCGGACCGGCGGACCGGCACCGCTGTTCGAGTGCCTGGAGGGATTTGCAGGCTGGCGCCTGTTCAGCAGCGCTGTGGCGAACCAGGAGCGCGTGGCGTTGGCGCTCGGCTGTGAGAAAGGCGATGTCACAGCGACGATGGCACGCGCGCTCGACCCGGCTAACGCCATCCCACCCGTGGTGGTGAGCGATGCGCCGTGGAAGAAGAACCTCATCACCGATCCCGATCGGATTGACGTGAATACCCTGCCCATTCCCAAACACGCCGTGGGCGACGGTGGACGCTTCATCACCGGCGGCGTGATCGTGAGCAAGCATCCCGAGACCGGCGCGGGCAACCTCGGTTACAACCGCATGGAGATCCTCGGGCCGCGCACCTTCGGTATGAATATCAACCAGTGGCGCGACGTGCAACGCGCCCACGCTGCGGCCGAGTCGAGGGGCAGGCCGCTCGGTGTCGCCGTCGCCATCGGCCTCGACCCGGCGCTGATGATCGCCGCCGGTTGTAAGTACGAGGGCGACGAGCACAACATCGCCGGCGCAATTCGCGGCCGACCGATCGAGGTGACGCGCGGTGTGACAGTGGACGTAGATACCATCCCCGCGCATGCCGAGCTGGTGATCGAAGGGCATGTGTTGCCCGGCGCGCGCAGGAGCGAAGGCCCGCTGGCCGAGTTTCACGGCTACTATGGCGAGCCGTGGGAGTCGCCGGTGTTCGAAGTCACGGCGATCGGCTGGCGCGACGCCCCCATCTTCCAGACGATCGTGCCGGGCTGGAACGAACACATCTACATCGGCAACGTGCTGCCGCGCGAGCCGCTGCTGATGCGCTTCGTCACGCATGCCAGCAAGAACGTTTGCGCCGTGCACATCCCACCCTATACCAACGGCTTCCTGGTCGTGGTGCAACTGAGCAAGAAAAGCAACATGGGCGAGCCGCGCAACGTGGCGCTGGGCGCCTTCGCGGCGCACCCGAACTTCCGGGTGTGCGTCGTCGTCGAGAGCGATGTGAACATCTACGATCCGAGTGACCTGCTGTGGGCGCTGACGACGCGGGTGGATTGGGGGCAGGACGTGTTCACGGTGCCGCGCGCGCAGGGCCATGAAATGGATCCGGCCAATGACAGCAAGGGCGTCGGCACCAAGATCGGTATTGACGCGACGTTCGACAAGGGGCGGAGGCCTTACGGCCAGCGTGTGAGCTATCCGATGGTGGAGTTGGCGAAGTACCTCTCGTAGATGGTGACTTGAGCGAAAGACCTCTGTTGGAAGCACGTGGGCGTAGCGCTCACCCTTTGACGAAGTCGCCGACGATGTGGATAGCACATCCATCGGCGACGAATCGCTCGATGAATGCGCTCAGGCGGAACGCGACTTCGTTGAAGGCCAGGTAAGTGGGATCGTGGATCGTCTCCAGCCTGCGGACCTGCAAGCCGACGTTATCGGCCAGTGTGCGCAGTGCGCGGAGCGTATTGGCCCGGTAGGCGACCGGAAAGGTGTCCATGCTTCCGCGGCCATAGAGCATGCGCACGAGCGACGTTTGCATCAGCCTGGGCGTCAGCCGATTGATCCTGGCGATGTAATTGGCGGCGTTCGGCGTCAGGAAGACGAAGTGGCCGGCCGGCTTCAACACCCGGCTGATTTCCATGAACATCCGCTCCGGTCGCACGACGTGCTCGATGACCCACGAGCACACGATCAAATCGAACGTGCCGGCGGGGAAGGGCAGCGCATCTGCGTCGCCCAAGACGCGCTGCATGGCGCCGGTGCGATTGTGGCGGAGCGAGGGTAAGTGGCGATCTATGCCGATGAGCGTCTCGACCTGTGCGCCGAACAACTCCATCACGCCGCCCGCGCCGCAGCCCAGGTCGAGCACGACGGCACCGCAGCGGATGTGCTCGCGAACGAACGATTCATAGATTTCGCCGCTGGTGCGCCAGCCGCAACGCATAGCGCGGTAGCGCTCGCGATACCAGTTTTGCTTGTCCAGCGAAAGCACAGTTGCAGCGTAACACATCAGGGCGGCAGGCATCGCGTATCATGTGCGCCGCCATGACACAACCCTCCTCGATCCTTTATGATTGGACCGGCGCGCCGCTCGATCAACTCCCGGATCGCATCCAGTACGGCGCTTCGGCGTTCATCTTGGACGGATGCGGCCACTTGCTGTTGCAGTTGCGTCAGGACAACCGTCATTGGGCCATGCCAGGCGGCAGGCAGGACGTTGGCGAGAGCATCACCCAAACCTGTGTGCGCGAGGTCTTCGAAGAAACCGGCTTCCACGTGCGGGTCAAGCGCCTGATCGGCATCTACAGCGATCCGACCCAGTTCCTGGTTGCCCGTTATCCCAGCGGCGACGTGGTGCAGATTTGCAATATGTGCTTCGAGTGCGAGATCATCGGTGGGCAGATGGTGATCTCGCCGGAGAGCCTGGACATCGGCTTCTATGCGCTGGATGCACTGCCGCAGCCGATGCTTATCACGCACAAGATACGCATCCAGGATGCGCTGGCGAACGCGCCGCATCCTTTCATTCGCTGACTGCGCGCGACCTGGCGAGAAAGTCTGGTCAAGACGTGATCGGATGTTTGCAACTCGTAATTCTCAATTTACACTTGCGCTGCTATGAGCAGCATTTCACTTCAGGACAAGATCGTCTTCATCACCGGCGCAAGCAGCGGCATCGGTGAAGCGTGTGCGCGAGCTTTTGCGGCGCAGGGGGCGAAGCTGGTGTTGTGCGCGCGGCGCTACGAGCGCCTGCAGAAGCTGGCCGAGTCGCTCCCCGTCGCGACTCACACCATTCGACTCGACGTGACCGATCGGCGGGCGGTAGAGGCCGCCGTCGAGTCACTGCCCGAGGTGTTTCGTGAGATCGACATCTTGATCAACAACGCCGGTCTCAGCCGCGGCCTGAACAAGTTTCAGGAAGGGTCGGTTGACGACTGGGAGGAGATGATCAACACCGACATCAAGGGCGTGTTGTATGTGACGCGTGCCATCCTGCCGGGCATGATCGAGCGTCAACGCGGTCACGTCATCAACCTGGGATCGGTGGCCGGCCATTACGCCTACCAGAACGGTGCGGTCTACTGCCTGGCCAAGGCAGCCATCAAGTCACTCACCGAGAGCCTGAAACAAGACCTGCTCGGCACGCCTATCCGCGTTTCATCGGTAGATCCCGGCCTGGTGGAAACCGAATTCAGCATCGTGCGCTTTCACGGCGACGTGGAACGCGCCAAGAAGGTATACGAGGGGGTGAAGCCGATGACGCCCGATGACGTTGCCGATGCGATCTTGTTCTGCGCCACTCGCCCGCCCCATGTCAACATCAACTTCATCATGATGATGGCGGTTGGGCAGTCCACGCCCACGACGGTCTATCGGCAGCCGATCCCCGGCATTGCCTGATAGCGGAGCGTTCCTCTGGCTCATGTCCGACATCCAACGCGCGCTAGAGCAGGTGCGCGAGCGAATCGCCGATGCCTGTCTGCGGGTCGGCCGCTCGTCATCTGAAGTCACGCTCGTCGCGGTGTCGAAGACCTTCCCGGCCGAAGCGATCGTCGAGGCTGTCGCAGCCGGCCAGCGCGACTTCGGCGAAAACCGCGTCGAAGAAGCGCTGCCGAAGATCGAGCGCGTTGCAGCGGCCGTTGCCCGGCTGGGTATTCCCGGCTCTGATTTGCGATGGCATCTGATCGGCCATCTACAATCGCGCAAGGCGCGCGACGCCGCAGACAGGTTCCACCTCATCCACTCGGTGGATTCGCTCAAGCTTGCCGCGAAGCTGAGCGCGCGCTGTATGGCTCAGAACGCCGTGCAGGCCATCCTGTTGGAGTGCAATGTGAGCGGGGAGGCCTCGAAGGATGGCTTCTCGCTCCACGGCTGGGAACATGATGCGGCTCGCCTGGATGCGTTCGTTGACCAGGTCGCTCGGATCGCAGCTCTGCCCGGCGTTCGGGTGTGTGGTCTGATGACCATGGCGCCAATCGTCGAGAATCCGGAAGAGGCCCGGCCGGTCTTCGCGAGCCTGCGTGCTCTGCGCGACGCGTTGTGCGCGCGTTTGCCGGGGCTGTCCCTAGGACATCTCTCGATGGGCATGACGGACGATTTCGAAATCGCGATCGCCGAGGGCGCAACCATGGTGCGCATCGGCCGGGCGATCTTCGGCGCGCGAGGATGAGCTTGGAACAACGATCCCTCTTTCGCACAACGCTCGGCGAGGCGTTCGATCGGCTTGCGCCCGTTCTACGGCGCCACTACGACCTCGCCCCAGGTCAGGAAGTGATCATCCAGGGCGCGATGGATGCCTGGAATCGCTTTGCCTGGGCGCGTTCCCTGGCGCCCTTTATGCCCATCCCCGGCAATCAGGTGCCGGTCTACGTGCGCAACCGTGGCCTGGTAGATCGCAGCGAAGTTTGCTATGAGTGGCATCGCGAGTTTCGCTACGCAGGCGGGGTCGTCATCAGCTATACGCTCACCCGTCCGGCTCGACAGGTGCCTGCAGGTCGTGGGCAGGACGGCAGCCCGTACGTGCTCGATACGTTCAACCAGCCGCCAAACGTCGGGATCACGCTGAAGCTGGAGGTGGCCACCGACGGACAATCGTTGCGCCAGACGACCGTCGGCCCGCAGTTCCTGATCCGTGGCGAGCGCTATACGGCTCTACCCGGCCTCTTCCACATCCGCAGCACTGCTGTGGAGCGTGCCGTAGACGAACACACCATCCACACCGAGGTCGTCGTCGGCCACCCTGTGTTTGGCCGGATGTTCGGCTATAGTGGAATGTTGCGCGTAGTGTGAGACGACTTGCAATCTGCAAGAACATTGTCATACTGGTGGCCGGCGAAGCGCCTTTGACTTGATTAGCACGTTCGGGTGGTCCGCTCGGTCGTGATTGCCGGTCGGTGTGCTGGGGGCCATGAAGGGGATGCGCGTCGTGTTAGTGGCGGTGATGAGCGTGGCGAGCGCGCTCGAACCTCCGGCGCACGCGCGCCGGGCGATGGATGCCTCGGTGAGCTCGACCGTCGTCATCAGCGCGCTGGCTTACTATGGCTACGACGGCAACAACGACGAGGCCGTACAGCTGACCAACCTGTCGTCCGATGCCGTCGTCTTCGATGCGAGCTGGTCATTGCGCGACGCCGGGAATCATGCGTGGACCTTCCCCCCATTCACGCTGCCGCCTGCCGGGCGCATCTGGATCGCCAACAACGCTGCGGCCTTCTCTCGTCAGTTCGGGTTCTCGCCCACGCTGAGCTACTCGGGCACGCTGACGTTTGCCAACTATGGTGGCTCGCTCTCCCTGCAACGCACCAGGCCGGAGGCGCTCGACTCGGCCAACGCCAGCGGTGGCGGATGGGACGCCGGCTCCGGCAGCCCTACCTACCGCTCGATGGAGCGCGTTGATGCCGGCGCACCCGACACGGCCAGCAATTGGGCCAGCGCAGATGTGGTGACCCCGATCGCCTTCGACGCAGCAGGCAACCCGATCGCCGGCACGCCGCGCGCGGCGAACTCCGTCGCCGTGCCCTCATCGCCCACCACACTGACCGTCGTCATCAACGAGGTGGCCTGGGGTGGCACGATGGCCAGCGCGACTCACGAGTGGATCGAGTTGTACAACAACTCGGCCAGCAGCGTCGTGCTCAACGGCTGGCAGATCGTCAGTTCCGGCGACGACTTGATCACGCTGAACGGCGTGATCCAGGGCAACGGCTATTTTCTGATCCAGCGTAATGCAGCCACCTTCTCGAGCGGCGCGGTGGCCGATCAAACGGCCAGCTTCTCGCTGAACAACTCGGGCGAGACCTTGCAGTTGATCAACCCCAACGCCGAGGTCGTGGATGCGCTCGTGTATGGCGATGGTGCCGCGGCAGGTGGTTGGATCGGTCCACCGTTGCAACCCTACACAGTGACCCAAATCATCCCCGCCGATGGGCAGGTGCTGATGCGCCGGCTATCCCCTTCGACCGGCTTGCCAGTGGCTGACACCGACACTGCAGAGGACTGGCTCAACCATCGAGGTCAGGTGGCCGATGCGCGCAAACCAATCTACCCTGGCTGGCAGATCGAGCAATTCTTCATCCCACCAACCGACAGCGGCTCGCTTCGACTCGCCATTGCCCCGGACAGCAGCTACGACATCGTGGCGCAAACACTGGCCTCGGCGGCCCGTTCGATCGACCTGGCATCATTTACCTTCGAGCATGCACGCCTGGGTGATTTGCTCGCGGCCAAGGCGGCAGCTGGGGTCGTCGTGCGTGTGCTGCTGGATGGCGCACCCGTCGGCGGACTGAAGGACCAAACCCGTTGGATCTGCCAGCGCATCACCAGCGCAGACCCATCCAGGCGAAGCGGTTGCTGGTTCATGCGTGCGTTGCCGGCCGACAAGGTGAAGACCCGCTATGCCTTCCTGCATGCCAAGTTGGCCATCGTGGATGAGGCCAGGTTGCTGATCGGGTCGGAGAACTTCGGCGTGCGCGGGCTGCCCGACGACGACAAGAGCGACGGCACGCTGGGACAGCGCGGCGTGATCGCCGTGACCGACGCGCCGGCGATCGTAGCCCGTGCGCGCGCCATCTTCGAAGCTGACATCAACCCAACGCACCTCGATATCACCCGCTGGTGTGCTACCTGCGCGCCGTACGGCCCGCCGCCCCATGGTTTCACGCCTGACTACACGTCTGGCGGCATCAGCTATACCGTGCGCTTCTCGCCCCTGGACATCGCCGGTCCGGTCTCGATGACCCTGTTCAGTTCGCCGGAGAACCATCTTGCCTCGACGACGGGCATCGTTGGCCTGATCAACCTTGCCGGCGCTGGTGACGAGATTTTGATGGAGCAATTGGATGAACCGCACTACTGGGGGGCGACGTCGAGCACGCCGGGGGACGATCCAAATCCGCGCTTGCTTGCGGTTCTGAACGCAGCTGCTCGTGGCGCGCGCGTCCGCATCCTGCTCGATGCGCACTACGATGATCCCAGACAGGCGCGCAGCAACTTCGCAACCGTCCAATACGTGCTGGAGCAGGCACGCGCCCAAGGTTGGGATATACAAGCGGCGACCGGCAACCCGACCGGGCTGGGCATCCACAACAAGCTCATCTTGCTCCGGCTGGGAAGCCGCCACTTCGCGCACATCGGTTCGTGGAACGGCACCGAAGTCAGTGCCAAGCGCAATCGCGAGGCGAGCGTGCTGGTCGAGTCGAGCGAGGCCTATGCCTATCTACGGGATGTCTTCACGCATGATTTCCAGCTTGCGCGGCCGATATATCTGCCCATCGTATCCAGGGATCATCGTCCGGTGAGCTACCCGCTCGTCAGCGAGGTGCTCTTCAACCCGTCCGGAGGCGATGAGACAGGTCGAGAGTGGATCGAAATCTACAACCCGACGCCGCTGCCCATCGACATCGGTGGCTACAAGGTCGGCGATGCGGCTACGCCTGGCTCGGCCGGCGAGGGCATGTATGCCTTTCCGCCGGGCGCCGTGCTGGGCCCCAATCAAGCGATCGTCGTTGCCCAGAACGCTGCTGCGTTCTTCGCAGATTGGGGGAGGAAGCCAGACTATGAGCTGAGCGACTACGATCCGGCCGTGCCCGAGTTGCCCCCATACACGGCGTGGGCGCGAGGGACGATCAATCTTGCCAATGCCGGCGATGAGGTTGTGTTGCTGGACAAAGATGATAAAATTCTAGATGCAGTCGTATGGCTGAGCGGGAATTTGGCTGGCATAACGCCATATCCGTACGCAATCCCAGCAGGTCACACGCTGCAGCGTTGGCCGCCAAGCCGAGACACGGGCGATTGTTCAACGGACTTTCGTGCCCAGTCGGTCCCGAGCCCGGGCGCGGTGCCATAGAGGGGCATACCGGCAACGATAAGAGGTTGTCATTCTGAGGAGCCTGGCGACTTGGAGGTCCTTCCCCTCCCCCCTCGCGGATCTCCCTGTCCGAAGGGCTTCTCAGAATGACAACCTCTCTCGTTTAAATTCCCTCCCCCTACGACTAGATAGTCGCTGACCGGATCAAGACTCTGCACATCTTTTTGCCCCAAGGCGTGGCGAATGACGGCGAAGTTTTCGGCGGCACAGCCCAGACGCACCCGCGACTGATCCTCGCGGAAGGCAATGTTCAGGCGGCAGTGCAGGCCGCTCTCCACACGCGGGTCGACCAGCGCGCTGAAGTGGGCGTGAATACTTGTGTCCACGTCGCCATCAGACCGCGTTCCGTCCACCCCCGGTTACGTGATGTGTTGCCATGTCGCTTGGGGTTGACATTCCTGCCTGGTTCGTTAGAATCGCAGACGTTGCGTATCCGCATGCGCAGCAAATCACGATGAAAGGAGGCGCAGAGATACTGATGGCAAGTATGAACATGCCGATCCGTATGCGGCTGAGCGGCATTGCCGGTTTCGCCTTGCCGCACTGCGCCTACCGCTCGTCATTCGTGATGCGCTGAGACAATCGAGCCTCCCGTTTGATCGAACCGAGCCACAGGCGCAGTCGCGCCCGTGGCTTTTTGTTGCCTCATAGCTCTGCCGGCCACGGATCCTCGCGGCACTCTCTCGCCTTCGCCTGTCGCGCACTTCGCCCGCGACAAGCTCTTCGAACGAATCTCGCTCAAGATCTGAAGATCTGCAATGGAATACTTAAAACGTTTGTTGCCTTTTGCGCGCCCTTACTCCCGGCGAATCGCTTTGGTGCTGACCTTCACCTTCGGGGCTCTGATCACCAACCTGATGGTGCCGCAGCTACTTGGCCTGGCCGTAGATCGCGGCGTCCTGATGCTCGATCTGCAGTCCACGTTGCTCTGGTGCCTGGTTTTGGTCGTGGTCGCCGCCGTGCGCAGCCTGTTCTTCTACCTGCAAGGGGTGTATCAGGGCATGGTGGGCACGGACGTGGTCCGCGATCTGCGCAACAGCCTCTATCGAAAGCTGCAATATCTGCCCTTCGCATACTACACCAAGATGCCGACCGGCCAGATCATGAGCCGGATGCTCGGTGATATGGACGCGATCGAGCAGTTCGTCGCGTTTGGGTTCACAGCCATGGTCACCGAGATCAGCACGTTTGTGCTCACGTTGATCGTGCTGCTCAGCCTGGACTGGAAGCTGACGCTGATCGTGCTGGCGCCGATGCTGCTGATGTACTTCCCGATCGCGCGCTTTCGCCTGCGGCTCGACCCGGCCTGGGACGCCGTGCGTGAGCAAATGGGTCGGCTGACCACTGTGCTGCAAGAGAACATCAGCGGCGTTCGCGTGGTGAAGGCATTCGGGCGAGAGCCGTATGCCGTGACGCAGTTTGCGCGCGAGAACGCGCTGAACCGCCGGCGGAACATCGAACGCGGACAGCTCGAAGCAAACGCCTTCCCGGCGATGGACTTCATCAGCGGCGTGTCCTTCCTGACGTTGATCCTGGTCGGATCGTTGCAGATAGTGAACGGTTCGCTGACCCTGGGCGTGTTCACGGCCTTCACCTGGTACATCTGGTCGTTGATCTGGCCGATCCGGTTGATGGGCTGGTTCATCAGCATCTCACGTCAGGCCGTCGCTTCCGCTAAGCGCCTGTTCGAAATTGCCGATGCAGAAGAGACCATTCGCGACCCACAGCGCGAAGCGATGGTTGCGCCGGTCTCTCCTCCGTCCAGGCAAGGCAGTGTGCGTTTTGAGGACGTGTGCTTCAGCTATCCCGACGATCCTGGCACGAATGTGTTGTGCGGCTTGAACCTGACGGTCGAGCCGGGTCAGACGGTGGTGATCCTGGGCGGCACGGGCAGCGGCAAGAGCAGCGTGATCAACCTGGTGCCGCGCTTCTACGACGTGAACAGCGGGCGCGTGCTGGTGGATGGCGTGGACGTGCGCGAATACCGGCTGGCCGACTTGCGCAGCAAGATCAGCATCGTGCCGCAGGAGACGTTTCTGTTCAGCGCTACCCTGCGCGACAACATCCGCTTCGGCAAGCCGGATGCGACCGACGACGAGGTAATCGCTGCGGCGAAAGTTGCGCAGGTGCACGAGTTCGCTGTGAAGTTGCCTCGGGGCTATGACACGCTGGTGGGCGAGCGAGGTGTGGGCTTGAGCGGCGGCCAACGGCAGCGTGTGGCGCTCGCCCGAGCGGTGCTGATGAACCCCAGCATCCTGATCCTGGACGAGGCCACCAGCGCGGTGGACACGCAAACCGAGCGGGTGATTCAGCAAGCCATGGCCGAAGTGATGAAGGGCCGCACCAGCATCGTCATTGCGCAGCGGCTGAGCACGATCAGAAATGCCGACAAGATCGTGGTGCTGAAGGATGGGCGCGTCGTCGAAGAGGGCACGCACGAGCAACTGTATGCCCTGAATGGCGAGTATCGCGTCCTGTACGACTTGCAGTTTCGCGATCAGGAGGTGCGTGACGTGATCGCAGAGGACATCGCTGCAAGCGCTGTCCCCGAAGCGCGTTAGGCGCCTAGACAAAGGAGAAAGGAGACATGAGAGCTGAGACAGATGCCGTTCTGTTGGCCGAGGCGCCGGCAATCGAAGGCTTGACCTTCCGCCACTTCCGGGGCGAGAGCGACTTCCCGCGCATGGCTGCCTTGATTCAAGCATGCGCCGACGCCGACCAGGTAGACGATGCGACCACGGCGGAGGAGCTGGCCAACTGGTTTGAGCACATGACAAGTTGTGATCCGCGCGTGGACATGCTGTTCGTCGAAGATGAGAGCGGTGAGATGATCGCCTACTGCCGCAACTGGTGGCGGCGTGAAGAGGCGACCGGCTACAACATCTACGGCCACTCCGGAACGGTAGCGCCGAAATGGCGGCGCCGTGGCATCGGGCGGGCGTTGCTGCATCACTTGCAGCGCCGCATCCGGCAGGTCATCGTCGAACAGGGTCAAGCGGCCGCCGGGCCGCGCTTCTTCCAATCATGGGCGGCAGATACCGAGATCGCCGCGACGAAGCTGCTGACCAGCGAGGGCTATGCGCCGGTGCGCTACAGCTTCGAGATGACGCGCCCGCTGGTTGCTGGCGAGGACGACATCCCGCACTTCCCGTTGCCGGAAGGCTTCGAAGTGCGACCGGTTCAGCCCGATCAATGGCACGCCTTGTTCGAGGCCGACGTCGAGGCCTTCCGCGACCACTGGGGCTTCACAGAGCCGACCGAGGAGAACTACAAGGGCTGGATCAACTGGAAGTGGTTCAGGCCGGAGCTGTTCCGCGTGGCTTGGGATGTCGAGCGGAACGAGATTGCCGGTGCGGTGGAGAACTTCATCAACGAGGACGAGAACGCCAAATACAACCGCAAGCGCGGTTACACCGAGGGCATCTTCGTGCGCCGACCGTATCGCAAGCGTGGATTGGCGCGGGCGCTGATCGCCCTCAGCCTGCAGATGCACAAAGACCTGGGCATGACCGAGGCGGCGCTGGGCGTGGACACGGAGAATCTGACCGGTGCCCTGCGGGTGTACGAGGCGTGCGGCTTCCGCCCGGTGAAGCGCTTCACCACCTACCGCAAGGCGGTTGAACAATGACAGCACAACTGACTTGGCGCTCGTATCGCGACGAGCGCGACTTGGACAACATCAAAGCTTTGCAGATCGCTGGCCGCGCCGCGGACAACGGCACATACTACGTGCATCGCGGCGATGTGGACTGGTGGTTCAACGACCCACCGAACGAGGAGGATCGGCGGGACAACATTCGCCTGTGGGAACAGGATGGACGGCTACTGGCGTGGTGCGTGCACACGCCTGATGATGGCACGTTCGACTTCTTCGCTCATCCGAGCCTGCGCGGCAGCGAGCAGGCGCAAGCCATGCTGCGCCAGGGTGTGGACTGGGCAACCGAGCGCGCCCGGGAGAAGGGCAACACGAAGCTGACCAATTATTGGGTATCCAACACGGATGCGGTTTCACTCGCGCAGTGGGGCGCGTGTGGCTTCGTGCCAGCGGAAACGCCGGGCGGGCCGATCTTCATGCAGTCGCTGGAACGCGCGCTTGAGCCACCGCAGACGCCGGATGGCTTTACGGTGTGCGACTTGCGCGCGGAGGAAGACTGCCGCCTGCACGCCGAGGCCACGCACGGCGCGTTCGGCAGCCAGCGGCCGTGGGATATCTATTGGCAGCGCAGGCAGAGATTCTTCAGCTCGCCTGTCTGCGTGCGCGAGCACTGCCTGTTCGTGCGCTCACCGGATGGCCGTGGCGCGGCGGCGTGCATCATCTGGCTCGACCCCGTCAACAAAGTCGGCTTGTTCGAGCCCGTCGGCACGCATCCGGCGTTTCAGAAGATGGGGTTGGGCAAGGCCGTGATGCGCGAGGGACTGCGACGGATGAAGGCGGCCGGCATGACGCACGCGAGCGTGGGCACAGGGTTTGACAACACGGCGGCCATCGCGCTGTATCGCTCGATTGGCTTTCAGGACTACGTGATGAGCGCGTTTCTGGTGAAGGCGTGGTGATGGTTCATGGACAATGCAGAGATCATCTCGGCGACCAAGCGGCACCGGCGCGTGCTGCGCGCGTTGTTCGAGCTGTACGCGCACGACTTCAGCCCGATGACTGGTGCCGATGTGAACGCGCATGGCGCGTACACCGAAGAGGACTTCTTGATGGGCTGGTGGGATGACCATGCGAATGACTTTCATCCCTTCCTGCTGAAGATCGGCGGTCACTGGGCCGGCTTTGCCTGGGTGGAGGTGGGCAGCTACATCGCGCCCGGCGCGGCGCGGCACTGGCTGATGGAGGAGTTCTTCATCTTGCGCAAGTATCGCGGCCGGGGTGTGGGCGAGTGGTTTGCGACGCAGTTGTTCGATCGCTTCCCCGGTGTGTGGGAAGTGGGCGAGATCCACGAAAACAAGGACGCGCAGGCATTCTGGCGCAAGGTGATCGGGCGATACGCGGGTGAGTTTGAAGAGATCGTGGTGAACAACGACCGGTGGGATGGGCCGGTGCAGCGATTTGAAGCTCAACCGCGAGGGTGAGCGTTCAACGCCTGTGATTGAAATCACGGGCTGGCAAAACAAAGTCGCCTGAAGGCGACTGGGCGTCTAGCCCGCTTGAGCGGGCTTTGTAGGCATAGCCCGTGGTTTCAATTACGGGTGGCCGCGCAAGCAACGCGGCCGGGAGGTTTGTGATGGCAACCGTATACGAAGCATTCGAAGAGGAACTGGAGCAGGAGGCACAGGAGAAGCCGTTCAACTACGGCTACTTCCAGCGCATGCTGCGCTACCTGGGACCATACAAGTTGCAACTGGGCGTGGTGGGCGCCTTCGTGCTGCTGGGCACGATTGCCAACCTGGTCGAGCCGGCGGTCATCGCGGTCATCATCGACCAGGGCGTCTTGAACAAGGACGTGCCGCTCATCGTCGGGTTGGCGGGGTTGTTGCTGGTCTTTCGGCTGATCGCGTGGGCGGCAGGCTACGCGCGCATCCACCGCATCAACGTCGTCAGCCAGGGTGTGCTGCACGACATGCGCAGCGAGCTGTTCACGCATATCCAGAAGCTCAGCCTGCGCTTCTACGACAACCGGCCGGTCGGCAAGATCATGTCGCGCGTCACCAGCGACATCGGCGCGATCAACGAACTGCTCAACGGCGGCCTGACTATGATCATCGCCGAAGGCCTCAGCCTGGTCGGCATCATCGTCATCATGCTGGCCATCAACTGGCAGCTGGCGCTGGCCTGCTTCGCGGCGCTGCCGTTCTTCTGGCTGATCTTCGGCAGTTTGCGCACCAAGGTGGAGACGACCTGGATGAACGTGCGCAAGAGCGCCTCGAACATGAACGCCAACCTGAACGAGAGCATCAACGGCGTGCGCGTCACCCAGGCCTTCAACCGGCAGGAGCACAACATCACCCGCTTCGCGCGCATCAACCAATGGAACCGGGACGCCAACGTGCGCGCGGTCAAGCTCGACAACCTGATCTGGCCGCTGTTCGACCTGGTGGGCGTGATGGGCACGGCGCTGCTGGTCTACGTCGGTGCAGTGCAGCTCAACGCCGGGCTGGTGAGCATCGGCGTCATCACCGCGTTCATCCAGTACTTGTGGCGCTTCTGGGCGCCCATCAGCGCGCTCAGCCGGGTGTACTCGCAGGTGCTCAGCGCCATGGCCAGCGCCGAGCGCGTGTTCGAGTTCCTCGACACTGCGCCGGAGGTGCAGGATGCGCCGAATGCCCGGCCGCTGCCGCCGATTCGGGGCGAAGTGACCTTCGAGAACGTGCACTTCAAATACGAGGCCACCAGCAAGAGCGCGCTGCGCGGCGTCAGCCTGCGCATCCAGTCCGGCCAGACCGTCGCCATCGTCGGACCGACCGGCGCCGGCAAGACGACGATCATCAATCTGATCATGCGCTTCTACGATCCGACCGAGGGGCGCGTGTTGATTGATGGCCACGATCTGCGCGACGTGACGCTAGCCTCGCTGCGTGCGCAAGTGTCGCTGGTGCTGCAGGATCCGTTCATCTTCAGCGGCACGATCCGCGACAACATTCGCTACGGCAGGCTCGACGCAACGCAGGAGGAGATCGAAGCGGCGGCACATGCCGTCGGCCTCGATGTCTTCGTGAACAAATTGAAGGAAGGCTACGACTACGAGGTGGAGGAACGCGGCGGGCGGTTGTCGCTCGGCCAGCGCCAGCTCGTGTCGTTCGCCCGCGCGCTGCTGGCCGACCCGCGCATCCTGATCCTGGACGAGGCCACATCCAGCGTAGACACGCAAACCGAGCGGTTGATCCAGCAGGCCCTCAAGGTGCTGCTCAAGGGCCGCACCGCGTTTGTGATCGCGCACCGGCTGAGCACTGTGCGCGATGCCGATGTGATCCTGGTCATGCGCGATGGGCAGATCGCTGAGCAGGGCACACACGAGGAACTGATGGCGATGCACGGCCTGTATTACCAGTTGGTGACGGCGCACAAGACCCACAGCGCGGATATCGCTCCGACGCCTCCCAATCCGCTTGCGCCGAAGGAGGCGATCTCTGCATCAGATGCGCAGCCGATGACACCTCCGTTGAAGGCAGATGCAGCCAGCATATCGGTGAATTGAGCGAAGGGATGCAAAGGAGACGTAAAGGGATGCATAGGGCGCACTCCCTTGCGACAATCCCAGTGTGTTCCGTTTTTTTGAATCAGGAGGACTAACTATGTTCGTGAATCGAAGGACGCGCTTGCAAATGCTCGCTCCACTCGCCGGGATGATCATCGCTGGCTGCGCAGCGTTTATCGCGTTGGTCACATCGCCGTCGCCCGCACAGGCAAACGAAGTTGCCGCTGCTGGCGCCTCGCAAGCTGTATCCCAGGCTGTGTCGCGCACGGTGACTTTGAAAGACATACGCATCGGTCTCGACAAACTGAAGAGCTATCGGGCGCGACTGGCCTGGTCGTTCGACGGCAAGCTTGCCAACGGCAAGCCCTACACGAATTCCTACGTCATCACCGAGTCGGTGATCCCGGCCAGCAAGCAGGGCTATCGGCTGATGGCTGCATCGGAGACGCCCCGTGCAGCCGACGACCGGCCGAGCTGGACGATCGAGATGTATGAGGTGTCGGGGATGGCCTACATAAGCGGCACCCTAGATGGTCCGGAGTCAAAGTGCGAGCCGGTACCCGTGCTCACCGGTTTATTTAACACCAGTGAGCTGATCGGCTCTGCTACCACTTCCATGCCGATCCGTGGAGTTCGGCTCGTCAAGCCGGGTGAACGGGTGAACGGCATTCTGGCCGACCAGTATGAGCTGGACGCGACCACGTTTCTCACCCGCGGCGTCAAGTCGGCTACCGGCAGCATATGGGTCGCGCGCGAGGGTGGTTACGTGGTCAAACTTGCCGTGCAAGCCACGGGCAACCTGAGCATGCTCGGTGAGGAAGAGCAGGGTGCGAGTGACGACGAGCGTAGCAAGCCGGCCGATGGCAAGTTCACGCTCGAATACGTCGTCCTCGACATCAACAAGGAGAAACCGATTGCGCTGCCTGCGACATGCGCCCCGGCCGAGGAAGCCGCCGGCGACATCCCCCTGCCCAAGAGCGCGACGGGCGTCTTCACCAAAGAAGGCACGACGATCTTCCAGAGCGAGGACAAGCAAGAGGCGCTGGTCCAGTTTTTCAGTAAAGAGCTGCCGGCCAATGGCTGGAAGGCCGGCAAGTCACAGAATATCTCCGGGATGTCTCAGATGACCTTTACCAAGGGCAGTCGCACGCTCACCGTCATCATCATGCCGAACCCGACGGGCAAGGGCATGATGGTGGCCATCACGGAATCGAAGTAATGACCGTCGGGCTTTCAGGCGCTGGGATCAACGGATGCCGGCACCTGAAGCCCA
>FWWM01001041.1_pt1 | contig 36904 bp, 33 predicted proteins | sample 2228351 | NCBI WGS metagenome assembly FWWM01 (sample SAMEA103939774, study PRJEB20133) | metagenome
GCAGCGCCTGCATCTTCAGCTCGGACTCCGCGTACTCCGCTTCAGGATCGGACCCCGCCACGATCCCGCATCCCGCGTACACCCACGCCTCCTGCTCCCGCACAAGACCAGACCGGATCCCCACCACGAACTCGCCGTCGCCCTGTCCGTCCATCCACCCGATCGCTCCCGCATACCAGCCCCGGTCCACGCCCTCCCGCCCGATCCACCGGAGGGCCTCGGCGAGGGGGAGGCCTGCGACGGCAGGCGTGGGGTGGAGGACTCCCGCAAGCTGGAGGGCCGGAACCGGCCCGCGCAGGATCCCCCGAAGGTAGGTGCAGAGGTGCTGCACCGAGGCGGTCCGGAAAACCTCCGGGCCCCTCACGGTCAGGGTCGAGCAGAAGGGCTGGATCCGGTCCCTGACGAACTCCACCACGATTTGGTGCTCCTCTCGGTCCTTCCGACTCGCCATCAGCCGTGCCCCGAGGACCTCGTCGTCCGCCCCGGACCCCCGCGGGGCAGACCCGGCCAGGGCCATGGCGTCTACCCTGCCGCTCCGCACGCGCACGAGCCGCTCGGGGGTGGCGCCTAAAAACCACCGCCCGCGGGCCCGGACGCCGAACACCGTGCATCCGGAGGAACGCGCCCGCAGCAGGCGTAGGGCCCGCACGGGATCGAACCCGGATCCCCACACCCGAACGGCCCGAGCCAGGACCACCTTCCGCAGATCTCCGCCTCGGATGGCCTCCGCGGCCTGCCGCACCAGCGCCTTCCACCGATCCGGGTCCGGGACGGGGTCCCACCGAACCCTCCCCGGGACCGCGCGCGGAGACGGAGCCTTCTCGAGCCACGTTCCTACCGCACGGGCCACGGCCTCCGGATCCTCGGAAGCCCGGACGGCCAGGATCAGCTCCGTCCTTGGGCCTGAGCGGACGAGGACCAGGCGCGGCAGGGTCAGGATCCCCGCAGGGTACGGATCCCACGCTTCGGACCGGGGTCCGTCCGGAGCAAAGGAGAACCCGCACAGGACGAGCGGGGCCTGATGGGAGAGCTCCGCCCGCCAGGCCTGGGTGAGGGCGCTGAACCGGTCCGGCCCGCTGTGAAAAAGCGTGCGCACGGAGCCCAAGGCCGCAAACTCCGGCCCATTCGGGGAACACCAATACCACACCTCACAGGGCGACTCTTCCGTCCGGCCGACCAGGTCCAGCAGGTCCACCGAAGGGACCTGCACCCGCGCAGTCCGGACTAAATTTTGGGCCTCCGCTTGAAGCCTCGCGGCCGCCTCCGCGAGGGCCGTCCGGATCTGGAGTGCCGGATTCATGCGCCCGATCCCTCCTGCCAGAACCCCACGGACCGCAGGAGCAGACGGGAGAGGGGTGCGACGAGGTCCGTGAGCCGCTCGGGCCGGCGGGTATGGAGCCACCGGACCACGAGGGCGTGGATGGCCCCCAGCCACGCGAAGGCGGCGAGCTCGGTGTCCTGGGGCGGGATCCGTCCTTCTGCGACGGCCTCGTCCAGATAGCGCTGGATGAGCCGGGCGAGGGCCGTCTCCAGGGCGAACCGCTTCTCCTCGAATGCAGGGCTCAGGCCCACCCACTCCACGAGCACCAGTCGCGTCAGGCTCTCGTTCTCCGCGAAGGCCTCGAGGGCGGCCTCGAGGGCGGCGCGCACCTTCGCCTCCCCACCCCGGGCAGAGGCGATAGCCGCGGCCACGCGCTCAGCCAGCTGCGCGCCCGCCTCCTCCACGAGACTCAAAAAGAGCTCCTCCTTGCTGGGGAAGTGAACGTAGACCGCACCCTTGGAGACGCCGGCTCTGCGGGCCACGTCCTCCACGAGGGCGCGGTGATAGCCTTTCAACGCGAACACCTCCCGGGCAGCCGCGAGGATGCGGGCCCGGGTCCGGTCCTTTTTCAGGCGCACCTCATCCTGCCGAACGACGTCCATCCTCATGAATGACTGACTGGTCAGTCATTATTCTACCAGCTCCTCCCACCTTGGCAACACGACCAGGAGCGACCTCGCGGGAGATCCGAGGGTCAGCGGGCGGTGGCGCCGAACGCCTCAAGGGCCGTACGGCGGTCGAACGCGGCCTCCGCGGCGAACTGCATGAGGCGCCGAAGGTCCTCCAGCGTGAAGTGGAGCTCCCGACTCACCTTCCGGAGCTCCAGGGTCAAGGAGGTGCCCAGGAGCACCGGGTCGTCGCTGTTGACGGTCACCGGAACCCCTGCATCGTACAGCCGTCGCAGCGGATGGTCCCGCAGGTTGGCCACGACACCCAGGCGGAGGTTGCTGGTGGGGCAGATCTCCAGGGTGATCCGGTGGTCCCGAAGGTAGGCCACGAGGTTGGGGTCCTCCACGGCCCGCAGCCCGTGCCCGATCCGAGTCGCCCCCAGCTGGTAGATGGCGGTCCAGACGGAGGCAGGTCCCGAGAACTCCCCCGCGTGCACCGTGATCCCAAGCCCCGCCTCCCGGGCGATCTCGCAGGTCCGCTTGAAGAGGATGGGCGGGAAGTTCTCCTCGTCCCCCGCGATGTCGATCCCCACCACCCCGCAGCTGCGGGCACACTCCGCGACGGCCTCCGCCACCTCCGCCGCGGCCTCGGGCCCCCGTTCCCGCACCAGGGTCACGAGGGTCCTGGACTGAATGCCGAACTCCCGCCGGGCCCGCCGCTGCCCCTCCGCCACGGCTTCCAGCATCCCCCGCACCCCTAACAGCACAAACCCCCGCCGGCCTCCCACCCGCAGCTCCAGATACCGAACGTTCTGCCGTGCCGCGTCCCGGAGCAGCTCGTAGGTGATGGTGGCGATGTTCTCCGGCGTGTAGAGAACGTCCGGGACCTTCCCCGTCCGGCTCACGTACCGGAGCCGGCGGAGCCGGTCGTACCCGGAGTACCGGTTGGGGTCGCTCACGAGGTACGGCTCGGAGATGGGATCCAGGCGGGCCCGCTCCGCCAGTTGCCGTAACCGCAACGAGGTCTCCAGGTGGACGTGGAGCTCGATCTTCGGAAGCTCCGCAAGGGCCTGCTCTGGGACGCCCACACCCATCGTTCTGCCTCCCGGCAGGAACGGCTGCCTGCATTATACTCAGGGACACGACCGCCCAACAATCCGATCGGGGGAGCCGTGCATGGACACACCGGTTCCGGGACTCGTACGCTGGACCGTCCGGGCGACAGGCCTCGTCTTCCTCGCCACCTTTGTGCGCCTCCTCCTCGCGGCGCGTCTTCCGCTTTTGGACGACGAGGCGTACTACTGGCTGTGGTCCAAGCATCTGGCGTGGGGATACCTGGACCACCCGCCCGGGATCGCCTTGGCCATCGCCGCCGCCACGGCCCTCTTCGGAGATGCGACCTGGGCGATCCGGCTTCCCTCGATCCTGTCCGCCGCGGGCAGCGCGTGGCTGAGCGGGAAGCTGGTGTGGGAGATGACCCAAGACCCCTCCTGCGCCTACCGCGCCGTCGTCCTGCTGCACACCGTCCCCCTCTTCTCCCTTGGCGCGGTGATCGCCGCGCCGGATCCGCTCCTGGGGTTCTTCTGGATGCTCTCCAGCTGGGCCCTGTGGCGGGCCGTGCAGGGGCAACACCGGTTCTGGCTCCTCGTGGGGGCCGGCGTCGGGCTCGGGCTGGAGAGTAAGTACACAATGATCCTTCTTCTTCCCGCCGCCGCGGTCCTCGCCCGACGGGACCTCCGACGCTCCGGGTATCTCTCTGCGGCTTTTGTCCTCGCCCTGCTCCTGTTCACCCCGAACCTCGTCTGGAACGCCCAGCACGGGTGGGCTGCGTTCCGGTACGCCTTCGGTCGGGCTCCCTGGGTCACCCCCGACGGCCCGATCCGAAACCTCCTCCTCTACGCGGCCGCCGTCCTCCTGTACCTCTCTCCCGTGCTCGGGATCCTCCTCCTCGTGGCCCCATGGAGACTGCCCGCGCCCACGGGGACGTTCCTCCGGTGGCTTACGGCCCCCACCCTCCTCGCCGTCCTCACCGCCGCGGGTGCGGCGAAGGCAAAACCCCACTATATCCTTCCTGCCGCCCTCACGGGGATGGTGGCGCTTGCGCAGGTGCCCGTTGACCGATGGCGCAGGGCGTGGCGGGCTGGACTGGTGATCGGAGGGGGGATCTGTGCCCTCACCGCGGGCACAGCCCTAGCCCAGGCCATCCCCGCGCCTGACCTGTACGGCTGGCCGCAGGTGGCGCAGCGGATCGCGGCGCTCACGAACGGGCGTCCCACCCTCCTCATCGCCACCACCTACCAGGAAGGCGCCCAGCTCGCGTACGCCACCCGCTACCCGGTGACGGTGTTGCCGGGAGACCACGCCTTCGGGCAGTGGAGTCCACTCAGTCGGTGGACGGGATCGGAGGGGCTTGTGGTGCACGACGCCCGGAGCCGTCCCGCGGGCGGGTACGGGCGGTGGTGCGGGCACACCGAACGGCTCCCGATGTTGCAGGTGAGCGGGCCGGGCTGGGTCCGGCGGTTTATCTTCGTGCGGTGCATGGCCCTCCGGACCCCACCCACCGAGCTTGCGGATTAGGCGGAAGGAGAGCTCGGAGCGGAGCTGACCTGCTTGGGGAGGACCGCGGCCCGGCTCCGCTGGGACCGGAAGGGCCGCACCGGACAGGCCACCCAGTGCCCCGGGCTCACCTCCTCCAGCGGCGGATCCTCCACCGCGCACCGCTCCACCGCGTACATGCACCGGGTGTGGAACCGACACCCCGAAGGCGGGTTCACCGGACTCGGCACATCCCCCGGCAGCAGGATCCGCTCCCGCTTGAGCTCCGGGTCCGGAATCGGAACCGCCGACAGCAGCGCCTCCGTGTACGGGTGCTGCGGGTTCTCAAATAGCGCATCCACCGGCGCCAGCTCCACGATCTTCCCCAGGTACATCACCGCCACCCGGTCCGAGATGTGCTTCACCACCGACAGGTCGTGGGCGATGAACAGGTACGTGAGCCGGAAGGCCCGCTGCAGCTCCTGCAGCAGGTTCAGGATCTGGGCCTGGATCGACACATCCAGCGCCGAAACCGGCTCGTCGCACACGATGAACTTCGGGTTCAACGCCAGCGCCCTCGCGATCCCGATCCGCTGCCGCTGTCCCCCGCTGAACTCGTGCGGGTACCGGTTGATGTGCTGCGGCGACAGCCCCACGATCTCCAGCAGCTCGTGCACCCGCCGCACCTTCTCCCGCCCCCGCGCAAGCCCGTGGATCTCCAGCGGCTCCCCCACGATGTCCCCCACCGTCATCCGCGGGTTCAACGAGGAGTACGGGTCCTGAAAGATGATCTGCATGTCCCGCCGCAGCCGCCGCACCTCCCCACGACTCAACGTGAAGATGTTCTGCCCTCTAAACAGCACCTCCCCGCTCGTGGGCTCCAGCAGCCGCAGCATCACCCGCCCCAGCGTCGTCTTCCCGCACCCGCTCTCCCCCACCAGCCCCAGCGTCTCCCCCTCCCGGATGGCGAACGAGACCCCGTCCACCGCCCGCACCACCCCCACCTGCCGCTGGAACAGAAACCCCCGCGTCACCGGAAAGTGCTTCACCAAGTTCCGGACCTCCACCAGCACGTCCCCCACCATGCCCCTACCTCCTCAGGCCCGCCAGCAGCCCTGCCCGCACCGCCGCCTCCCGCTCCCGCTCCGTCACGTGCTCGCTATACAGGTAACACCGCACCATCTGCCCCGCTCCCACCCGGTACTCCGGCACCTCCTCCTGGGTGCAGATCCCCATGGCGAACGGACACCGGGGCGCGAACGCACAGCCCGGCGGGAGGTCGATGAGGCTGGGCGGCTGTCCCTCGATGGGCACCAGCCGCTCCTGCCGCTCCGACAGCTTCGGCAGGGATTGCAACAGCCCCCACGTGTAGGGATGCTTGGGCTCCTTGAAGATCCGGTACACGTCCGCGTGCTCCACCGCCCGCCCCGCGTACATCACCACCACGTCATCGCACATCTCCGCCACCACCCCCAGGTTGTGGGTGATCAGGATGATGGCCATCCCGAACTCCCGCTGCAGCTCCCGCATCAGATCCAGGATCTGCGCCTGGATCGTCACATCGAGCGCCGTGGTGGGCTCGTCCGCGATCAGGATATCCGGGTTGCAGGACAGGGCCATGGCGATCATCACCCGCTGGCGCATCCCCCCGCTGAACTGGTGCGGGTAGTCCCGGGCCCGCTCCCGCGCGGAGGGGATCTTCACCTTCTCCAGCATCGCCACCGCCCGCTCCCAGGCCGCCCGACGGTCCAGCCCCTGGTGGACCATCACCGCCTCCGCGATCTGCTCCCCCACGGTGAGCACGGGGTTGAGGGAGGTCATGGGCTCCTGGAAGATCATGGCGATGCGGTTCCCCCGGATCTGTCGCATCTCCTCCTCCGAGAGCTGCAGGAGGTCCTGCCCCCGGAACAGGATCTGGCCCCCCACGATCCGGCCCGGAGGACTGGGAACCAGGCGCAGGATCGATAGGGCGTGCACGCTCTTCCCGCTCCCGCTCTCCCCCACGATCCCCAAGGTCTGCCCGGGATAAAGGTCGTAGTTCAGGCCATCTACTGCCTTGACGACCCCCTCCTCCGTGTAGAAGTACGTCCGCAGGTCTCGAACCCTCAGCAGCGGTTCCCCCATCCCTCACCTCTCATACCCGCATCCGGGGATCTAGGGCGTCCCGCAATCCGTCCCCAAAGAAGTTAAAGCATAGCACGGTTAAGAAGATCAGCAGGCCCGGCCAGAAGGCCAAAAGCGGGGTGCGCCAGATGAAGTCCTGGGCGTTCTGCAGCATGTTCCCCCAAGACGGGGTGGGGGGTTGGATCCCGATTCCCAGGAACGACAAGGCCGCCTCCGTGAGGATCGCGCCCCCTACGCTGAGGGTGGCGGAGACGATCACGGGGCTGAGGGCGTTGGGCAGGAGGTGGCGGAGCATGATCCGGGCGTTGCTGGCGCCCAGGGCCCGGGCGGCCTCCACGAACTCCTGGTTCTTGAGCCGCAGGATTTCTCCCCGCACCAGCCGCGCGGTCCCCATCCAGCCGAAGGCCACCAGGACCAGGATGATGCCTCCCAAACTCCCCCCGAAGTACCGGGAGAGGACGATGAGGATCGGCAGGTCCGGGATGGAGAGCATGATGTCCACGAACCGCATGAGGACCTGATCTACCCAGCCTCCGTAGAACCCTGCGATCAGCCCCACCACGGTTCCCACGAGCGCGCTGGCCACCGCGGCGCTGAACCCGACCGTGAGGGAGACTCGGCCCGCGTACAGCAGGCGCGTGAGAACATCGTGTCCCAGCTCGTCCGTGCCGAGGGGATGCCGCAGGCTCGGGGGGCTCAGGCGGTTGGTGAGGTCGATCTGGTCGAACCGGTACGGCGCAATCCAGGGAGCGAGGAGGGAAATGAGCACGAGGAGGAGGAGGATCACTCCGCTCGCCTGCGCCAGCCGGTGGCGGCGCAGGCGGCGGGCGGCCATCCGCCAGTACCCCACGCCTGGCCGGGCAGCTTCCCCGGTCGGAGAGGGCCTGCGGACGACGGTGAGGGGGCGGGCCACCGCACCTCCCCTCACTCGTACCGGATGCGGGGATCCAGGAGGGCGTACGCCACGTCCGCCAGGAGGTTGCTGAGGAGCACCAGGAGGGACAGGAACAGCAGGGCCGCTTGGGCCACCGCGTAGTCCCCACCCAGCACGGACTCCACCAGCAGCCGGCCGATCCCCGGCCAACTGAACACCGTCTCCGTAAGGGGCGCACCGGCAAACAGCCCCGGGATGAGGAGGGCAAACAGGGTAACGATGGGGATCAGGGCGTTGCGCAGGGCGTGTTTGGCGATGACCGTCTGTTCCGACAGCCCCTTGGCCCGGGCGGTGCGGATGTAGTCCTGCCGGATCACCTCCAGCATGCTGGCCCGGGTGTAGCGGGTGAGGACGGCCATAGACAGGAACGAGAGGACCAGCACCGGGAGGATCATGTACCGGAGGCGGTCGGCCACCTCAGGCCACCCTTCCGGAACCCCTGGGGTCCCGAATCCGCCGGGCGGGAGAAGGTGCAACTTCACGGCGAAGAGGTAGATCAGCATGATGCCGAACCAGAACGCGGGGATGGAGATCCCGAAGAAGGCAAAGAAGGTGGCGGCGTAGTCCACCGGGGAGTACTGGTGGAGGGCAGAATAGACCCCGATGGGGACCGCCACCGCCACGGCCAGGAGGAACGAGGGGATCGTCAGCCACAGGGAGTTCCCCAGCCGCTCCAGGACGAGCTCCAGGACGGGCACCTTGTAGGTGCGGGAGTATCCGAAGTCCCCGTGTAGCGCGGCCCGGAGCCACTTCAGGTACCGGATGTGGAGTGGGTCATCCAGGCCGTAGATCTTGCGTAACAGCCGGATGTCCTCCGCCCGCACCTTGGGGTTCCCGGCCAGCAACAGGTCCGTGGGGTCCCCCGGGGCGGCCACCAGCACGAGGAAAAGAATACAGGAGATCCCGAAGAGGAGCGGGATCATCTGGAGCAGCCGACGGGCCAAGTACCGCGCCATCCGCTCCTACGACTCCTTGTTCCGGCCCCTCCCCGGGATCCCCTGCCCTCCTCCGGCCCTTACTGGGCCCACGCCCAGTTCGTGACGTTCCAGGTAATGGGCGAGTCCGCGCCCGTGGGGCGGAGGTTCCGCATCCGTGCCTTCCACCCCACGTAGTCCGCCCGGAAGTAGAGGGGGATTACCGGCATCTCCTCCGCGTAGATCTCCTGGAACCGACGCAGCATCTGGGCCCGCTTGGCCTCGTCCAGCTCCTCCGGCACCGCATGGCACAGCCGGGTGACCTCGTCGTTCTTCCAGCCCGTGTAGTTCTGGCCGTCGGGCGGGAGGGTGTCCCCCGTGAAGATCCCCTCGCAGTCCGAAGTAGGGCTGAAGACCCAGGCGAACATGGCCATCTCGAACTTCCGGCTCGGGAGGGTCTCCCCGAAGTAGACCCGCGCCGGCTGGTTCTGAATGCGGATCTCCACCCCGATCTCCCGGAGCTGCTGCTGGATGATCTGCTGCACCGCCTCCCGCGTGCGGTTCCCGGCGGTGGTCATCAGGGTGAGGGACAGCCGCTGGCCGTCCTTCAGCAGGATCCCGTCCGGGCCCGGTCGGTACCCGGCTTCTGCCAGCAGCTGTCGGGCGCGGGCGGGATCGTACGGGTACTTCTTGATGTTCGGGTTGTAGCCGTAGTGCTTGGGCGGGAAGGGGCCGTGGGAGACGGGCTGCTTGCCCTCGAAGAGCTGCTGCACGATGAGCTCCCGGTTGATCCCGTACACGAGGGCCTGCCGCACCCGCTTGTCCCGCAAGTGCACGTTGTCCAGGTTCAGGTCGATGTGCTCCCACACGAGCCCCGGCTCCGCCCGCAGCGTCCACTCCCGCCCGAGCCGTCCCTCCCGCTGCAGCCGCTTCTCGAGCTCCAGGCCCTGGAGGAAGGGGATGGCGGTCTCGTCGAAGACGTCGACCGTTCCCGCCAGCACGTTGGCCACCTGGGTGTTCGTGTCCGGCACGAACCGGAACACGATGCGCCGCACCTGGGCCCGGGTCCGCATCGATCCCCCGACCGCCCCGTACGGGAACGCGTCCCACCGTTCCAGGGTGATGGAGGAGCCCTTCCGCCACTCCACCACCCGGTAGGGCCCAGTCCCTACGGTCTGCTCCGAAGTCCCCCAGGCGTTCTGCGGGAGCTTGCTGGGGTCCCGCTGGTAGGCGGGGCCGAGGATGTGGCGGGGCAGGTACCCGACCCCGTTCACCGTGAGGTTCGCGAAGGCGTACCTCCGCTTCCACTGGACCACCAGGGTGTAGGGGTTCGGGGCGAGGATGTTCTCCACCCGCTCGGAGACGTCCCGGCCCGCGGAGGGAAAGCGCGGGTTCATGTTCACCCGCCAGGCGAAGATGAAGTCCTCCGCGGTGAGGGGTCTTCCGTCCTGCCACCGTAGGCCCCGCCGGAGCCGCCAGGTGACCTGCATCTTGTTGTTCGGCAGGAGCTTCCAGTCCCCATCCTTGAGGCTCGGCAGCTTCTCCACGGCCACGGGCTGCCACTTCCACTCGTCCGTGAGCTCCACCACGGGCACAAAGAGCGGGGCGGAGATCATGGTGCCCACGAACATAGTGCACCCGTCGCAAAAGAGCATGCCGATGTTCGCGGGCTCCTGCTGGGTCCCCACCACTACCGTATCCGGGGCCACCGCGGGCCGCACCACGGGGGCCGCGAACCCGATCGCCGGCAGGACGAGCGCCAAGCCGACCGCGAGGACCTGCCAACGGTTCTTCATCGTGATCCCCCCTCTCAGCTCACGTCCTCCTCCGAGGACTTCACGATGGACCGGAGGAAGGCGGCGTTGTTGGGCGTCCGCCGCATCCGGTCCAGGATGAGCTCCGTCATGGCCACGGTGTCCAGCTGCTCCAGCGACTTGCGCAGCACCCACACCTTCCGCAGCTCCTCCTCCGTCAGGAGCAGCTCCTCCCGCCGCGTCCCGGAGGCCTTGATGTCGATGGCGGGGAAGGTGCGGCGCTCCTGGAGCTTGCGGCTCAAGTGCAGCTCCATGTTCCCGGTCCCCTTGAACTCCTCGTAGATGACGTCGTCCATCCGGCTCCCGGTGTCCACCAGGGCCGTCGCCACGATGGTGAGGCTCCCGCCCTCCTCGATCTTCCGGGCGGCCCCGAAGAACCGCTTCGGCCGGTGCAGGGCCGCCGGGTCAAGCCCTCCCGTCAGAGTCCGGCCGGAGGGAGGGATCACCAGGTTGTTGGCCCGGGCAAAGCGCGTGAGGCTATCGAGGAGGACCACCACGTCGCGCTTCCCCTCCACCAGCCGCTTGGCCCGCTCCAGCACCAGGTCCGCCACCTGGATGTGCTCCTCCGGCGGCCGGTCGAAAGTGCTCGCGATCACCTCTGCCTCCACGGACCGCCGCATGTCCGTGACCTCCTCCGGCCGCTCGTCGATGAGGAGCACCATGAGGTAGACCTCGGGGTGGTTCGCGACGATGGCCTGCCCGATCTTCTTGAGGAAGGTGGTCTTCCCGGCCTTGGGCGGGGAGACGATCATGGCCCGCTGGCCCTTCCCGATGGGCGCGAAGAGGTCCACGACCCGGGTGGTGAGGTCCCCCTGGTACTCCAGCTTAAACCGCTCGTAGGGGAAGACGGGGGTGAGCTGGTCGAAGTGCGGCCGGTTGCGGGCCTGCTCGGGATCCATCCCGTTCACGGCCTCTACCCGCAGCAGCGCGTAGTACTTCTCGTTGTCCTTGGGTGGCCGTACCTGTCCCAGGACCTCGTCTCCGACCCGCAGCCCGAACCGCTTGATCTGGGAGGGAGAGACGTAGATGTCCTCCGGGCTCGGCAGGTACCCGTGGGTGCGCAGGAAGCCGTACCCCTCCGGCATCACCTCCAGGATCCCGGACCGGAACATCAGGCCCTGCTGCTCCGTGTGGACCTGGAGGATGCGCATGATGAGCTCCTGCTTCCGGTACCGCCGGTAGTTGGGGATGTTGAGCTCCCGGGCGATCTCCTGGAGCTCGCTCAGGTTCTTCTGTCCGAGTTCTGCGAGGGACAGCGCCAAGTGTACGCCACCTCCATTCGGGGGACGCGCCTCGGCCGCGTTGCGCTCCGACGGGACATCCTCAACTTTGGGATGGTCCGAATCCCGGAAGCCGGCCACCTCGAACCCCACGCTCCCATCCGGGGTTGGGCCCTTACGGCCCCTGCGCCTCGATGTACGTCACCTCGCCCACCTCGCCGAGCACCAGGAACGCCACCTCGTCCCCCGCCTTCAGGTCCCGCAGGTCCGTAGGCCGGTCGTTCCGGTAGACGGCGACGAGGGGAGCCACGCGGAAGCTGCGGACGAGCGAGCCGTCGGCGATCTGCAGGATCACGGGGCCACTCCCCTGGATCGCGCGCAGCCGCCCCCGGACAAAATTATACCGGCCCAGGAGGTTCATGATGGCATCCAGGGCCACCGCGGCGTCCAGCCGGGTTGCCGGGTCGTTGGGCCGGATCCGGCCCTCGAGGGGACGCAGGATCCCCCGTTCCAGGGCGAGGGCCACGTACCCCCTATGCTCCGGCCGCACCTCGCCGCCATCGGGCGCCTGGAGGGGGTTCCCCCGTTTGCTGAGCGCCTCCTGGTCGAGGCCCGCGGCCCGTGCCACCAGCTCCGCCATCTCCGCCCGGCTCAGGGAGGAGCGGGGCCGGAAGGTGTTGTCCGGGTAGGCGGTGATGAACCCCTTGCTGAAGAAGATGGTCGCGGACATGGGGTTGGTGCGGGTGGTCACGATCCCGATGAGCTCGTACCGGCCTGGCGGGACCGGCCGGTCGTTCTGGTCCACTTGGTTCCACCCCAGGCTCTCCCCGACCGTGATCTGCTGGTTGGCCTCCACCTTGAGCTTTAGGCCCTCCAGGGAGAAGGCCCGCCCGAGCGACCACCGGGCCACCTCCGCTCCGTCCTGGCGTCGGACCACGAAATCGTAGGTCTGGGTCGTGGCGAACTCCAGCTCCACCGGCCGGGAGCCCACGTTCCGCACGAGGAGCTTGAGGGGGATGAGCTCTCCCGGTCCGTAGGTTCCCTTCGCCGTCTCCAGGATCACCTCCAGGGTCTGGTACCGGCGCACGGCCCGCAGCCGGTCCACGGTTCCGGAGTTCGCCAGGGCCGCGAGCAACCCTCTCGCCTCCCGTGGGATCTCCCCGAGGTCCCGGTAGTCCGGCAGGAGCCGCTCGTCCACCTCCTTGAGGCCAACGGCCCGGGCGAGGCTGAGGGCGAACTCCAGGCGGGTGATGCGGTCGAGGGGCCGGAATCGGCGGTCCGGAGGGACCTCGAACACCCCTCGGGCCGCGAGCTTATCGAGCATCCGCTGCTCAGAGCCGGCCACGTCCGTGTAGAGCTGGGCAGCGCCCGCAGAGGCGAATCCGATCGCGAGCAGAAGACTCACCAACCACGCCGCAGGCCGGTACATGGGGTTCCTCCTCAAACGGACCACGTGATCCCTACGGAGTCTGGGCGGACGGCTCCCGCGGTGCACGCAGGGCCTCGAGTTCCGCTGACAGCTGCCGGATCCGATTTTCCAGTTCGTCCGCCTGCCGACAGAGGGATACGAGCTCGGGATCCGCGAGGGTTCCGGCCCGCTGCCGCAGGAGGACCTGCTGACCGATGGCCTTCAGCTGATCCCCGAGCTGGGCCTGGAGGGTTCCGAGCTCCAGCTGCACCCGGACGAGGCGGGCCCACCGCTCGGACTCCCTGGCCACATTAACAGCCCCCTCCCGGACGGACCGGATGAGGCGCTCGAAGAGCTCCCGAGCCAATACCATTTCGGTGGGATTATACCACTGTTTTGCGGGGGTTTGTCTGGGGTCTAGGGGTCTGCTACCATGGCCGGCGATGGTGGACCTGAAGGCGCAGCTGATCCAGGCGATCCGCGAGGCGGTGGCCGCGATGGGCCTCGAACCGCCGGAGATCCAGGTGCAGCCCACCCCTCCAGAGGTCACCGGGGAGTACGGGACGCCCGTGGCCTTCCAGCTGGCCCGGGTCCTGCGCAGACCTCCCGCCGCCATCGCCGCGGAGTTGGCCTCCCGGATCGTGCCTCCCGAGGGCGTGCGGGAGGTGGTGGCCGTGGGCGGGTACGTGAACTTCGCGTACGACCCCGCCTTCCTCGTCCGGTCCGCCCTCACCCCCCTCTCCCCCTTTCCGCGCCGGCCCGGTAAGGTGCTGGTGGAGCACACCGCGGTCAACCCCAATAAGGAGCTCCACGTGGGGCACCTCCGCAACCTCTGCCTCGGGGATGCCGTAAGCCGCATCCTGGCGTACACGGGCCACGAGGTGGAGGTGGTGAACTACATCGATGACACGGGCCGGCAGGTGGCGGAGACCCTCTTTGCCCTCGAGCACTACGGCCTGCGCTACGACGGGTCCGGGAAGTACGACCACTGGGTGGGCGAGGCGTACGTCCGGCTGCACCAGGAACTCGAAGATCCCGTCCGCCGGGCGGAGCTGGAGCCCGAAATTCGGGCCCTGCTGCACCGGCTGGAGGCGGGGGAGCTGCGGGGGGAGGTGGAGCGCATTCTCCGCGCGCAGCTGGAGACCATGTGGCGGCTGGGCGCGGAGTACGATGCGCTGGTGTGGGAGTCCGACCTCGTGCGGGCCGGGCTGCTGCAGCAGGCTTTGGAGCTCCTTCGCCGTAGCCCCTACGTGTTCCAACCCACGGAGGGGAAGTACGCGGGAGCTCTCGTGATGGACACCTCCCCCTTCGTGCAAGGACTGGAGGACCCGTACCTCGTGCTGGTCCGGTCCGACGGCACCGCCACGTACACCGCCAAGGACATCGCCCTTCAGTTCTGGAAGGTGGGCCTGCTGCGGGGGCTGCGGTTTGTGCCCTTCGACCGCCAGCCCTCGGGCAAACTGCTCTACACCTCCCACCCCGAGGGCGAGCCGGACCTGCCCTTCGGAGGGGCCCAGGAGACCATCAACGTCATCGACGTGCGTCAGAGCTACCCGCAGCTGGTGGTGCGCACCTCCCTCGCGGTGGCAGGGCACCAGGAGCTCGCGGACCGGACGTTCCACCTGGCCTACGAGACCGTACTCCTGGAAGGCCGACCGATCTCCGGTCGGAAGGGGCATTCGGTCTCCGTGGACGAGGTGCTGGAGGAGGCCGTGGCCCGGGCCCGGGCCATCATCGCGGAGAAGAACCCCGACCACCCGGACCCCGAGGCGGCGGCGGAGATGGTGGGCGTGGGGGCGGTGCGGTTCGCCATGGTGAAGACCGAGCCCCGCAGGCAGGTCGACTTCCGGTGGGAGCAGGCCCTCTCCTTCGAGGGGGACTCCGGCCCCTACGTCCAGTACGCCCACGCCCGGGCCTGCTCCATCCTCCGGAAAGCTCAGGAGGCCGGCCTCACGGAGGAGGGGGTGGACTTCGAACGGATCACTCCCTACGAGCTAAACCTCGCAAAGGTGCTGCTGAACTTCCCGGAGGCGGTTCGGGGTGCCGCCCTCGAGCGTACACCTCACCTCCTCGCCCAGTATCTGTTGGACCTCGCGGCCGCCTGGAACGCCTACTACAACGCCCGCAACCCAGACGGATCCCCAGCCACTCCGGTGCTCCAGGCCCCGCCGGGCCTGCGGGAGGTGCGGCTCGCCCTCGTCCGTCAGGTCCGGGAGGTCCTGCGCACGGGTCTGGGGCTACTCGGCGTTCCCGCGCCTGAGGAGATGTAGGCCCTAGCGCGGGGGCCGTTGGCCCAGTCGGGCCCGCAGCTGGATCCGCTGGCCACCCCGCACCACGGTCACCGTGATCACGTCCCCCACCTTGTGCCGGAGGATCTCCGCCTGCAGATCCGCGCCGTTCTCGATGCGGCGGCCGTCGATCTGCACGATGATATCGAGCGGCCGGATTCCGGCCGCCTCCGCGCCGCTGTTGGGTACCACCTCCACTACCAGGGCCCCGTAGCTCACGGGAAGACCGTACTGGGCCGCGATCTCCGGGGTGATGTCCTGGGTGGCCACCCCTAAGAAGGGCCGTTGGACGGTCCCCGTGCGGATCAGCTGCTCCATGATCGTGCGGGCCACGGAAGAGGGGATGGCGAACCCGATCCCCTGGGCCTGGGGGATGATGGCGGTGTTGATCCCGATCACCTGCCCGGCGCTGTTCACCAACGCCCCACCGCTGTTGCCGGGGTTGATGGCCGCGTCCGTCTGGATCATGTTGTCGAACCGGACGCCGCTTGTCGGATCGCTGATCTGCCGGTTGAGGGCGCTGATGACGCCTACGGTGACCGTGCTCCCCAGCCCAAAGGGGTTGCCGATGGCGATGGCCAGCTGCCCCACCCGCAACCGGCTCGAATCCCCTAGCTCCGCGGCCGGAAGCCGCCGGTTCCGGGGATCCACCTTGATCACCGCCAGATCTGAGAGGGGGTCAGTCCCCACCACCCGGCCCTCCAGCTCCGTGCCGTCGAGGAGCTTCACCCGGATGTGGGTGGCGTTCTCGATCACGTGGTTGTTGGTGAGGATGTAGCCGTCTGGGCTCACGATCACCCCGGAGCCCGCGCCCCGCTGCGGGAAGAGCTGCCCGAAAAATCCCTGGGCAAAGCCGAGCGTGTTGATGTTCACCACGCTGGGCTGGACTTTCTCCACCACCTGGATGATGACGGACTCCTCGTACACGACCCGGAGGGCTCTGCCTGCCGCCGGCGTCCCGGGTGTGGGGACAGGGGCCGGCATCGCTGGCCTCCCTTCCACCAGGCGCGGCACGACGTACCCGCCCGCGGCCCCGCTGAGGAAGGCCAACAGGATCACCAGGACGATCGCCCCCGTGCCCAGGTCCCGCCGGGGAGGCGGGGAAGGCAACCCCGCGGGGGTCCCGTAGATTCGGTCTGTGGGTGTGGACATGGTACTCACCCTCACGGTCTTTCTTTGCGCCTTTTCATGATGGCACGCACGAGGACCCCTGTCATGTTCCCCGGTTGACGGCCGAATCCTAGCCCGCTAGATTAAAATCGTGATATTTTAATTTGGTGATTTACTGATGCTCGTAGCCAGGCCTCAGGCCATGGCGCTAAAGGCGAAGCTGTTCCGAGGGCTGGGGGATCCCTCGCGCCTGTCGATCCTGGAGGCCCTACGGGATGGCCCCAGGACGGTGACCGAGCTCGTGGCCGCCACGGGACTCGGGCAGTCCAACGTCAGCAACCACCTGGGGTGCCTGGTGGACTGCGGCCTCGTGGTCCGGGAACCCCGGGGCCGCTACACCCGATACCGACTGAGCGACGAACGAATCCACACCCTCCTGCGCCTCGCCGAGGAGATCCTCGCGGAGGTGGCCCGGGGGGTGTACGAGTGCACCCGCTACCCTCTTGAGTCCTGACGCCGTGGTGGAGACCCACAGGATCCTGGCCGTGTTCGGCGCCCTGGTGGGCCTCGTGGCCGTCGTCGTTGCGGGGGAGCTTGCGGGAGCCTTCCACGCGCTCGAGCGCCAGGTCCCCTGGCCTGTTTGGGCCGCCGCGATCCTGGCCGCGGGGTTTCCCGCCTTTTTGGGGGTGGTGCGGGCCGCCCTGCGGCGCCGGATCACCCCTCACACCCTCATGACGGCCGGTGCGATGGCCGCGGCCGCGGTTGGGGAGTGGTCTACGGCCTTCCTCCTGGTGCTCTTCATGCGGATCGGGGAGGCGGTGGAGCGGTTCACGACCGAGCACGCCCGCGCTGCCCTCCGAGCCCTCATGGAGCTCCGGCCCGAGAGGGGCCGCGTGGCCCGCGGGTGCGAGGAGGTGGAGGTCCCCGTGGAGGAGATCCGACCGGGTGAGGTCGTGGTGGTCCGGCCCGGGGAGCGGATCCCCGTGGACGGTGTGGTCCTGGAGGGGTATGCCGCCGTGGACCAAAGCGCCATGACCGGGGAGGCGGTGCCGGTGGAAGTCAGGCCCGGGGATCGGGTCCTGGCCACCACCATCGCCCTGATGGGAAGCCTCCGCCTCCGGGCCACCCAGGTGGGCCAAGCCACCGCCTTCGGCCGCCTCCTCCACCTGATCGAGCAGGCCGAGACGCATCGGCCTCAGGTGCAGCGGATCGCGGACCGCTTCAGCGCCTTCTACCTGCCCGTGGTGGCCGCGGTCGGCCTCAGTACCCTCCTCGTCCGCCGGGATCCGCTCGCCATGGCCGCGGTGTTTGCCGTGGCCTGCTCCTGTGCAGTTGCCCTCGCCACGCCTGTCGCCCTCTTAGCCGCCGTGGGGGCTGCGGCGCGTCGGGGGATCCTCATCAAGGGCGGGCGGTTCTTGGAAGCCCTGGCCCGGGCAGACGTGCTCCTGGTGGACAAAACAGGAACCCTCACGCGAGGGCACCTCCAGATCACGGACGTCGTACCGCGGGACGGGTGGCGGAAAGAGCAGGTCCTCGAACTGGCTGCCAGCGTGGAGCGGTACTCCGAGCACCCCATCGCCCGCGCGATCCTCCGGGCGGCGTCCGGCCTTGCGGTACCCGATCCGCAGGACTTCCGGGCCCTCCCCGGAATCGGGGTCCAGGCCCGGGTAGACGGGCACGAGGTCACCGTAGGGACCCCTCGCCTCGTCGCGGATCCGGAGGTGCAGGACCAGGTAAGGCGCCTCTCGGAGGCGGGGAAGACCGTCCTGTGCGTGCTCCGGGACGGAGAGCCCATCGGGCTTCTGGCCGCCTCGGACGAGCTCCGGCCGGAGGCCGCCCAAGCCCTCGCGGCGCTCCGGGAGCTCGGCCTGGCCACCATCGAGCTCCTGACCGGCGACCGACCGGAAGCAGCCGCCTCCGTGGCCCATACCCTCGGCATCCCCTATCGGGCCGGCCTTCTGCCCGAGGATAAGATCGCGGTGGTGCGGGACTACCAGGCGCGGGGCCACGTCGTGGTGATGGTGGGGGACGGGGTCAACGACGCCCCGGCCCTCGCCCAGGCGGACGTCGGCATCGCGATGGGCGGCGGGACGGACGTGGCCCTGGAGGCGGGACACATCGCCCTGCTCCGGGACGACTGGCATCTCCTGCCGGAGGCCGTCCGCCTCGCCCGCCGCACGGTGCGGGTGATCCGGACGAACCTCGTGTTCACCGCCCTCTACAACCTCCTGGGCCTTTCCCTCGCGACCCTGGGCCACCTCCCACCGGTGCTCGCCGCCGCAGCCCAAGTGTTTCCGGACGTGGGCATCCTCCTCAACAGCGCGCGGATCCTACGGCGCTAGCCCCTTGCCCAAAGGCCCCCCAGGTGTCAGGCTGGCCGTAGGAACCGAAGGGAGGGAGCAGCGATGGGCGAACGCGCGTTCCCGTTTCTCCCCCTGAATCCCCGACCGCCGAAGCTGCGCACCCGCGGCCTCACGGAGATCCGGGGCCCCTACTACACGCCCATGGGCCGGCGGTATCTCGAGGACCTGCTTGAGAGCATGGGCGCCTATGTGGACAGCCTGAAGTTCGCCGGCGGGTCCTTCGTCCTGATGCCCCGGGAGGCAGTACGGGAGCTCATCGAGCTCTGCCACCGCCACGAGGTGCTGGTGTCCACCGGCGGGTTCATCGAGCGCGTGCTCACCTACGGGCCGGATCTCGTGGAGGCGTACCTCCGGGAGTGTCGGGATTTAGGGTTCGACATCGTGGAGGTCAGCGCGGGGTTTATCACGCTCCCCTCGGACGACTGGCTGCGTCTGGTGGAGAAGGTCCAGCGGATGGGGCTGCGGGCGAAGCCCGAGGTGGGCATCCCGTTCGGCGCCGGAGGCGCCAGCACACCGGAGGAGTTGGAGGCGGAGGGCATCCGGGACATGGCGTGGGTCATCACGCAGGCCCGCCGGTTTTTGGAGGCCGGCGCCTACCCGGAGGTGAACCTCTTCGTGGACCACAGTCAAGTCGTGCAGCTGGAGGCCCTGCGTTCCGGAATCTGGGGAACCGCCGGCCTATGGGGGCGGGTGGTGATGTATTAAAGGGTAAAGGCGCATGTGGGAGTGGATCCGACGGCCGAAGTACGAGGCGAGTCCCCGCCGGGACATCCCTCCCGGCCTGTGGGTGAAGTGCCCAGGGTGCAACCGGCCCGTTTACCGGAAGGAGCTCGAGCGCAACCTCAAGGTGTGCCCCCGGTGCGGCCACCACCACCGCATGAGCGCCCCCGAGCGCCTGCGACTCCTCGTGGACGAGGGGTCCTTTGAGGAGTGGGACGCAGCGCTGGGCTCCACCGACCCCTTGGAGTTCCCCGGATACGCGGACCGGTACGAGGAAGCGGTGCGGCGCACGGGCCGACGGGAGGCCGTGATCTGTGGGGAAGGGACGATCCACGGGGTGCGCACGGCCCTCGTGATCATGGACTTCGAGTTTCTCGGCGGGAGCATGGGGTCCGCGGTGGGTGAGAAGATCGCCCGGGCCTTCGAGCGGGCGGTGGAGCGGGAGCTCCCCATGGTGGCCTGCAGCGCGAGCGGCGGAGCCCGCATGCAGGAAGGGGTGCTGTCCTTGATGCAGATGGTCAAGACCACCGCGGCCGTGGCCCGCCTGCACGAGGCACACCTCCCCTACCTCTCCGTCCTGTGCGACCCCACCACGGGCGGGGTGGCAGCCTCCTTTGCCATGCTGGGGGACGTGCACATCGCGGAGCCCGGTGCCCTCATCGGGTTCGCGGGGCAGCGGGTGATCGAGCAGACCATGCACCAGAAGCTGCCGGAGGGCTTCCAGACCGCGGAGTTCCTGCTCCAGCACGGGATGATCGACCTCATCGTGCCCCGCCACCAGCTCAAGGACACCGTGGCCCAGATCCTGCGGCTGCTCGGGTGCAAAGCCGGAGTGCCGGTCGATGGGCGTGCCGCCACCGGTTGAGTCCCGTCCCTCGCCCTGGGAGATCGTGCAGCTGGCCCGGCACCCCCAGAGGCCCAAGCTGGACGACTACCTGGAGGCCCTCTTCACGGAGGTCACGGAGCTCCACGGGGACCGCCTCTTCGGGGACGACCCGGCCATGTTCTGCGGCCTCGCCCGGTTCGAAGGGGAGCCCGTGGCGGTCCTCGGGCACCGGAAGGGCCGCCAGACCAAGGAGAACCTGGAGCGCCGATGGGGCATGCCGAACCCAGAGGGCTTCCGGAAGGCCATGCGGGTCATGCGCCTGGCGGAAAAGCGGGGCCTCGCGGTGGTCTCCTTCGTGGACACCCCCGCGGCCTATCCCGGGGTAGAGGCGGAGGAGCGGGGCCAGGCGGAGGCCATCGCCCGCTCCATCCTCACCATGGTCCGGCTGCGTACGCCCATCGCGGTGGTGGTGACGGGGGAAGGAGGAAGCGGAGGGGCTTTGGGCATCGCCGTGGGGGATCGGATCCTCATGATGGCGTACGCCATCTACTCCGTGATCCCGCCCGAAGGGTGTGCGGCGATCTTGTGGCGGGACGCGGCCCGGAAGGAGGAGGCCGCCAGGGCCCTGAAGCTCACCGCCTGGGACCTGCAGCAGCTCGGGGTCGTGGACGAGGTGATCCCGGAACCTCCGGGTGGCGCGCAGGAGGCCCCGCAGCAGGCCTTCGCCGCGGTCCGGGAGACCCTGCGGCGGACCCTGCACGACCTGCGGACGGTCCCGGTTGACGAGCTGCTCCCGAGACGCTACGCGAAGTACCGGAGCCTGGGCCGGTTCGTGGAGGGGACGGATGGACCGTGAGGGACCGCTGAACCTCGAGGAGATCCGGGAGCTCGTGCGGATCGTGAGCGAGGCGGACATCGCGGAGCTGGAGATCGAAACCGGGACGCTCCGGGTGGCCATCCGCAAGGGCCGGCAGAACGCCGCCTCCCCTCCCCCCGCTCCCGCGGCCCAGGCCCAGGCTCCCGCGGAGGCCCACCCGGAACCCACCCCGCCCCGGTGGATCCCCGTCACCGCCCCCATGGTGGGCACCTTCTACCGGGCGCCGGCGCCGGATGCGCCGCCCTTCGTGAACGAGGGCGACCGGGTGAGTGCGGGCCAGACCGTGTGCATCATCGAGGCCATGAAGATGTTCAACGAGATCCCCGCGGAGGTTACGGGCCGGGTGGTCCGCATCCTCGTGGAGAACGGCGTCCCCGTGGAGTACGGACAGCCCCTCATGCTCATCGAACCGGAGGCCTGAGGGATGTTCCGGAAGGTCCTCATCGCCAACCGCGGAGAGATCGCGGTGCGGGTCATCCGGGCGTGCCGGGAGCTCGGGATCCGCACCGTGGCCGTGTACTCCGAGGCGGACCGCGACGCCCTCCACGTGCGCTTGGCGGACGAGGCCTTCTGCATCGGGCCACCGCCCGCAGCCGAGAGCTACCTCAACATCCCCAACATCCTCAGCACCGCGGAGATCACGGGGGCGGAGGCCATCCACCCCGGGTACGGGTTCCTCGCGGAGAACCCGCACTTCGCGGAGGTCTGCCGGGAGGCCGGGATCGTCTTCATCGGGCCGACCCCGGAGGCCATCGAGGCCATGGGGAACAAGGCCCGAGCCCGGGAGATCGCCCACAAGGCGGGGATCCCCGTGGTCCCCGGAAGCCAGGGCCCCGTGCGGACCTTGGAGGAGGCCCTCGCGGTGGCCAACCGCGTGGGGTATCCCCTCCTCATCAAGGCCTCCGCGGGCGGGGGCGGCCGGGGCATGCGGGTGGTGCACTCCCCGGAGGAGCTCGGCCGGGCCATGGCCACCGCTCAGCGGGAGGCGGAGGCCGCCTTCGGCTCCGGCGAGGTGTATCTCGAGAAGTACCTGGAGGAACCCCGACACGTCGAGGTGCAGGTCCTGGCGGACACCCGGGGCAACGTGGTGCACCTCGGAGAGCGGGAGTGCAGCATCCAGCGCCGGCACCAGAAGCTGCTGGAGGAGGCCCCTGCCCCCGGCCTCTCCCCGCGCCTGCGGGCTCACCTCCACCGGGCCGCCGTCCGGCTCGCCCAGGCGATCCGCTACACGAGCGCGGGCACCGTGGAGTTCCTGGTGGACCGAGAGGAGAACTTCTACTTCATGGAGATGAACACCCGCATCCAGGTCGAGCATCCCGTGACGGAGATGGTCACGGGCCTCGACCTCGTGCGGGAGCAGATCCGGATCGCGGCGGGCGAGCGGCTCAGCTTCTCCCAGCGGGAGGTGGAGTTCCGGGGACACGCCATCGAGTGCCGGATCAACGCGGAAGACCCTGCCCACGACTTCCGCCCCAGCCCCGGCACCGTCCGCGCCTTCGTGCCGCCCGGTGGCCCCGGGATCCGGGTGGACACCCATGTCTATGCGGGGTACACCATCCCGCCGTATTATGATTCCCTGGTGGCGAAGGTGATCGCGTGGGGGCGCGACCGGGCGGAGGCCATCGCCCGGATGGACCGGGCCTTGCGGGAGTTCGAGATCGTGGGCATCCGGACCACCATTCCCTTCCACCGGCTGGTCCTGGAGAACGCGTTCTTCCGGCGCGGCGAGGTCTACACGAACTTCGTCCAGCGCCGGATGGACCTCAGCGCCCTCCCCCGGTAGGACGGGCCGACGCCAAGGAGGCAGGGACATGGAGCGGGTCGAGGAGCGGGTGGCGATCGAACGGATGCTGGACTGGTACCGCCGGATGGTGTTCGTCCGGCTGTTCGAGGAGCAGACGGAGCGCAGCTTCCGGCGGGGCAAGATCGGCGGCTACCTCCACGTGTACATCGGTCAGGAAGCGGTCGCCACCGGGTTCCTGGACGCAATTCGGGCGGACGACATCTTCTTTGCGAGCTACCGGGACCACGCCTACGCCCTCCTGCGGGGGACGGATCCCCGGGCCGTAATGGCAGAGCTGTACGGCAAGCGGACCGGGGTGGCCAAGGGAAAGGGCGGGTCCATGCACCTCTTCGACGTGGACCGGGGGTTCTACGGAGGCTACGGGGTCGTGGGAGGACATCTTCCCCTCGCCGTGGGTGCCGCCTACACCCTCCGCTACCTGGGGACGGATCGGATCTGCCTTTGCTTCTTCGGGGACGGGGCGGTGAACTCCGGAGCCTTCCATGAGGCCGCGAACCTGGCGGGCCTGTGGGGCCGGGAGGGGATGTGCCCCCTGGTGTTCGTCCTGGAGAACAACCAGTACGGCATGGGGACCTCCGTAGAGCGGGCCTCCGCGGTGCCGCAGCTCGCCCGGCGCTTTGATGCCTACGCCATCCCCAACGAGCAATGCGATGGCATGGACGTGGTGGCGGTGTACGAGGTAGCCCGACGGGTGGTGGAGGAGGTCCGGCGCACCGGACGCCCGTACGCGGTGGAGGCCATCACCTACCGGTTCAGCGGCCACGGGGCCGCGGACCTCTTCCAGAGCTACCGCACCAAGGAGGAGGTGGAGCGGTGGCGGCAGCGGGACCCCATCCTCCTGCTGGAGCGGCGGCTGCGGGAGGAAGGCGCCCTCGACGACGCCAAGAAGGCGGAGGTCTACGCCCGGGCGGAGGAGCAGGTGGCGGAGGCCGTGGCCTTCGCGGAGCAGAGCCCGGAACCGCCTCCGGAGGAGCTCTACACCGACGTGTACGGAGCGGACCCATGACGGAGTTGACCTACCGGGAGGCCATCCGGTCCACCCTTATCGAGGAGATGGACCGGGACCCCACGGTGCTGCTCCTGGGCGAGGACATCGGGGTCTACGGCGGGACCTTCCGGATCACGGAGGGCCTCCTGAGCCGGTACGGGCCCCGGCGGGTCATCGACACCCCCATCAGCGAGTTGGGGTTCATCGGCGCGGCCATCGGGATGGCGATGCTGGGCCTGCGGCCGGTCGTGGAGGTGATGACCTGGAACTTCAGCCTGCCCGCCGCAGACCAGATCCTCCAGAACGCCGCGAAGGTGCGGTACTTCTCCGGCGGGCAGGTGCGGGTGCCGCTGGTGATCCGGGGACCCAACGGCGCCGGGGTGCAGCTTTCGGCCCAGCACTCCCAGTCCTTCGAGTCCTTCTACGGCCACTTCCCGGGGCTCAAGGTCGTGGCCCCCGCCACCCCCGCGGACGCCAAGGGCTTGCTTCGGGCTGCCATCCGGGGAGAGGACCCCGTGATCTTCCTCGAACACGCGGCCCTCTACGGCATCCGGGGCGAGGTCCCGGAGGGCGACTACACGGTGCCCTTCGGGAAAGCCGCGGTGGTGCGGCCCGGACGCCACGTGACCGTGGTGGGCTATAGCCGCATGGTGCACCTCGCACTCCTGGCCGCCGATCAGCTGAGCCGGGAGGGGATCGAGTGCGAGGTCATCGACCTCCGGTCCCTGCGGCCTTTGGACATGGACACCGTCGCGGTCTCCGTGCGCAAGACCCACCGGGCGGTGGTGGTGCAGGAGCAGTGGCGGCTGTACGGGGCTGCCGCGGAGATCGCCGCGGGGATCTACGAGCGGTGCTTCGACGACCTCGACGCCCCCGTGGAGCGGGTGACGGGAGAGGACGTCCCCGCTCCGTACGCCCGAAACCTGGAGCTTTTGGCTTTCCCCAACGAGCAGAAGATCATCGAGGCGGTGCGGCGGGTCACCGCCTAAGGAGGGACGATGGCGGACGTCATCATGCCGAAGATGGGCGATGCCATGGTGACGGGCCGGATCGCGGCCTGGCGCAAGAAGCACGGCGAGCGGGTCGAGAAGGGCGAGCCCCTCGTGGAGATCGAGACGGACAAGGTCAACGTGGAGGTGGAGGCGGAAACAAGCGGCGTCCTCCACATCGTGGCCCGCGAAGGGGAGGTGGTCCCCGTGGGCCAGGTCATCGCCTACATCGACGGACCCGAACCCGCCCCCTCCCCGCCGCCCGCCGAGGCGAAGCCCGCGGAGGGACCGGCCCCCGCACCGGAGGGCAAACCCCAAGCTCCGGTGGCGGAGGAGCGGATCAAGGCCTCCCCCCTCGCCCGGAGGCTCGCGGCCCAGTACGGCATCGACCTCACCAAGATCCGCGGGACAGGCCCCGGCGGTCGGATCGTGGAGCGGGATATCGAGGCCTACCTGGCCCAGATCCGGCCCGCGCAGCCCTCCCCGCCACCTGCGGCGCCGCCGGAGGCGGAGTACGAGGACCTGGAGCTCCCGCGGATGCGGCAGGCCATCGCCCGCACCGTGGTCCTCAGCATGCAGACCATCCCCCACTTCTCCGTGACCGCGGAGGCGGACCTTTCCCGCCTCCTCGAGCTCCGGACGCAGCTCGAGGAGGCACTCGGGGACGAAGGCCGGGTCACGATCAACGACTTCATCCTCAAGGCCACGGCCCTCGCCCTCCGCAAGCATCCTGAACTCCGCAGCTCGATCCTCGACGACCGTACCCTCCGGCGGTTCCACCGCGTCCACCTGGGCATCATGGTGGCCACCCCGGACGGGCTCGTGGCTCCCGTGCTGCGGGACGCGGACCGGCTGCCGCTTCTGCCGCTCGCCCGGGAGGCCCGGCGGCTCATCGAGGGGGCCCGGTCGCGGCACCTGCGACAGGAGGAGTACGTGGGCGCGGTGTTCTCCGTCAGCAACCTCGGCATGTACGACGTGGTGAGCTTTGTGGCCATCATCCCGCCCCAGCAGGCCGGGATCCTGGCGGTCGGCCGAGCCCAGGAGCGGCCGGTCGTTCGGGAGGGCCGGGTGGAGGTGCGGCCGGTGGTGTCCCTCACGGTCTCCGCGGACCACCGGATCACGGACGGAGCAGGAGTAGCGGAGTTCCTGATGGAGATTAAGCGCCTGCTGGAGAACCCGATCCTGCTCCTGACGGCGTAGGCCACAGCTCCCGGAGGGCCTCCTCGTAGACCCGGAGGTCCCGCTCGGTCCACAGGACCATCCGCACGAGGTCGAACGCCCCGGGATTCTCCTCGAGAAACGTCAGGATGGCCCGGAGGGCCACCCGGGCCGCCCGCTCCACCGGGAACCCGTAGGCGCCCGTGCTGATGGAGGGAAAGGCAATACTCCGCAGCCCTCGCTCCTTCGCCAACCGGAGGCTGCTTTGATAGGCACGGGCAAGGGTTTCGTCCTCTCCGGCCTGCCCGCCCTGCCAGACGGGTCCCACCGTGTGGATCACGAACCGGGCGGGAAGGTTTCCGCCCGTGGTGATCACCGCCTCCCCGGCCGGGAGCCTTCCCCCGGGGAGTGTTGTGACGATGCGCTTGCACTCCTCCAGGATCGCAGGACCTCCGGCCCGGTGGATGGCACCGTCCACCCCACCTCCGCCCATGAGGGTGGGGTTCGCGGCGTTCACGATCGCGTCCACCGCCTGCTGGGTGAGATCTCCCCGGATGAGTTCCAGCTTCGTGCTGCCCACGAGGACCTCCATACGCACCTCCTCAGAGGGTTTGGTGGAGGGCCACGTATCCGGCACCTACGAGGCCTGCCTCCTCCCCGAGCGCCGCGGGCACGATGCGGGCGGCCTGGAAGGGGACGGCGAACGCGCTCCCCTGGGCGGCCTCCAGGAGCGGCCCCTCCACGAGATCCCAGGACCGTGCGACCCCGCCTCCGATCACCACCACCTCCGGGTTGAGGAGGTTCAGCAGGCTCCCGACCGCGAGCCCCATCATCCGGGCCGCCCGCTCGAACACCCGCCTCGCCATCGGATCCCCGTTCCGGGCCGCCTCCGCCACCGTCCTCGCCGTGATCTCCGGCTGGCCGGCGAGAACGCTCGGCTCTCCCCGGGCCAGGGCCTCCTCGGCCGCCCGAGCGATGGCCCGCCCTGCCGCGATCCCCTCCAGGTGCCCCCGACGGCCACACGGACAGAGCGGTCCCAGGGGGTCCACGGTGATGTGCCCGATCTCGCCCGCGGTGTCCGAGGCACCCCGGTAGAGGCGGCCGTCCACGATCAGCCCCCCGCCGATCCCCGTGCTCCAGGTGATGTAGAGCACGTGCCGGGCCCCCCGGGCCGCTCCCCGCCACCACTCGCCGACCGCCGCGGCGTTCGCATCGTTCTCGAGGACCACACGAAGCCCCAGGCGCTCCTCGAGGAGCGCCCGCAGGGGGACCTCCTGCCACCCCGGAAGGTTCGGCGGAGCGTGCACGATCCCCTCCGCCACGCTGAGAGGCCCGGGAACTCCCACCCCCATCCGCCGCGGTACCCGGCCGACCCTGCCCTTGAGCTCCTCCACAAGCTGGGCAATGGCCTCCACCACGGCCGCGGGGCCTTCTTGGGGGGTCCGCGTCCGGGCCGTGGCGATGACCTCCCCCTGGTCGCCCACGAGGCCCGCCCGCAGGTTCGTGGCCCCCAGGTCCACCGCGAAGACCCACTCCGCCACCGGACTCCCTCCGCCCCTACGGCAAGCCTACCGCAACTCCCGCCTGTCCCCCAGAAGGACTTTCCGACCTCCGCATGCAATCTTCTCCCGCAGGACCCTGAGCGGTAGGAGGGACGGGATGGCCACCGTCGGCGTATACGGGATCGCCGCTCTCCTCGTCGTCCTCTGGCTTCTGTGGAGCTCGGTGAAGATCGTGCGGGAGTACCAGCGGCTCGTAGTGTTCCGGTTAGGCCGCAGCATCGGCCGCCGGGGCCCGGGTGTGGTGTTCCTCATCCCCTTCGTAGACCGGGCGGTCTGGGTGGACCTCCGGGAGGCGTTCCTGGAGATCCCCTCCCAGACTTGCATCACCAAGGACAACGCGCCCATCAACATCGACTTCCTGATCTACTGGAAGGTGATCGACCCTGAGGCCTCCGTCATCCAGGTGCAGGACTTCGCGGGTGCTGCCCGGGGGATCGCCACTACCACCCTGCGGGCCGTGATCGGCGACATCCTCCTGGACGACGTGCTGGCCCGGCGGGAGCAGATCAACCAGGTGCTGCGGGCCAAGCTGGACGAGGTGACGGAGCGGTGGGGGGTGAAGGTCACCGCGGTGGAGATCCGGGAGATCCTCCCGCCCCGGGAGGTCCAGGAGGCCATGACCCGCCAGATGAGCGCGGAGCGTAACCGCCGGGCCGTGGTCACGGAGGCGGACGGCAAGCGCGAGGCCGCCATCAAGGTGGCGGAGGGCGAGAAGCAGGCGGCGATCCTACGGGCGGAGGGAGACCGACAGGCGGCCATCCTCCGGGCGGAGGGGTTCGCGTTGGCCCTCGACAAGATCTTCAGCGTGGCCCGCAACGTGGACGCCAACACCATGGCCCTCCAGTACCTGGAGGCCCTGAAGGCCTTGGGCGCAAGCCCCGCCACCAAGTTCGTCTTCCCGATGGAGTTCACGCGGCTCGTGGCGCCGTTTGCGGATCTCGCGGTACGGGGGATGGATCCAGGACGGCAGGGACCGTCCGCATCCGGCGGAACCCACGGGCCGTAAAGGTCCGTACGCGAAAGGGGACGGAGGTGACCGAGGATGCTGTGTCCCGTCTGTCAGGTCGAGCTGCGGATCGCGGAGCGGAGCGGCATCGAGATCGACTACTGTCCCAAGTGCCGGGGCGTGTGGCTGGACCGCGGTGAACTCGACAAGATCATCGAGCGATCCGCTGTGGTGTCCTGGGGCACCGGATCCGACCCGTACCCGGAGCGGGATCCGAAGCCGCGGGAGCCCTGGAAGAAGCGCAAGTCGTTCCTCCGCGAGCTGTTTGACTTCGACTGACCCTACACGATGGCCTGGTGGGTCCTGGGGTCGAAGAGGTGGAGCCGGCTGAGGTCGAGGGCCACCGTCACCTCATCCCCCATCTTCGCGGAGCTGTTGGCGTCCACTCGGGCCACCAGGGAGTGTCCGCCCACCTCCAGGTAGAGGATGAGGTCCGAGCCGAGAGGCTCGTGCACCTCCACCTTCGCCCGCAACGTCGCGAAGTGGGGCGGGAGCGCCCCGTTGCGCAGCGCCGCGTCCTCGACGTGCTCCGGCCGGATCCCCAGGATGACCTCCTTCCCCTCCCACGGCTCCACGTAGGCGGTGAGGGTGTGGGGGATCGTCACCCGCCAGCTGCCCGCATCGAACAGCAGCGTCGCGTCCTGACGGACCAGCCGGCCCGGGATGAAGTTCATGGAGGGGCTCCCGATGAAGCCCGCCACGAACATGTTCGCGGGCTTGTGGTACAGGTTCAGCGGGGTGTCCACCTGCTGCACCACTCCATCCCGCAACACCACGATCCGGTCTCCCATGGTCATGGCCTCCACCTGGTCGTGGGTCACGTAGATGGTGGTGGTCTGCAGCCGCGCGTGCAGCTTCTTCAGCTCGGCCCGGGTCTGAACCCGCAGCGCCGCATCGAGGTTGCTGAGGGGCTCGTCCATGAGGAACACCTGGGGCTCCCGCACGATGGCCCGCCCGAGAGCCACCCGCTGCCGCTGCCCACCCGACAGCTGCTTGGGCTTGCGGTCCAGCAGGTGCTCGATCCCCAGCATCCGGGCCGCCTCCCGCACCCGCCGGTCGATCTCGTGCTTGGGGTAGCGGCGCAGCCGCAGGCCGAACGCCATGTTCTCGTACACGGTCATGTGGGGGTAGAGGGCGTAGTTCTGGAAGACCATGGCCACGTCCCGGTCCTTCGGCGGCACGTCGTTCACCCGGCGGTCGCCGATGTAGATGTCGCCCTCCGTGGGGTCCTCGAGGCCGGCGATGAGCCGCAGGGCCGTGGTCTTCCCGCATCCGCTCGGCCCTACCAGGACCGTGAACTGCCGGTCCGGGATCTCGAGGGTGACGTTGTTGAGGGCCACCACCGTTCCAAACCGCTTCGTCACCCGATCCAGGAACACCCGCGCCATCTTCCCTGCTCCCCTCCTGTCACTGCGGCCGGGCCTCAAGCTGCCGCTTCAGCTCGTCGATCACCGTTACCGGGTAGGGGTCCACGCCGTTCAGGTACGCGAGGTACACGCTGACGAGGTCGCCGAACAGCACCAGCGAGGCCAGGCGGCTCAGGGCCCCCTCACCGCTGCTCCAGACCTCATGGTAGCCGCTGGCCCGGTGGAGGGCAATCCCCCGGGTGACCTCCAGGCGCTGCCGGAGCCGGGGAGGATCTCCCTGATCCCGCAGCACCACCACCGCCAGCACCCCCTCCGGCTGGCCCGCGAGGGTCCAGCCCACCGTCTCGTTGTGGTTGAGCTCGGGGAAGGCGTTAGAGACCGCGAACACCTTGCTGTTCTCGTTCAGCTGGGTCTTCCACCGCAGGGCCACACTCTCCGTGAACCGGCTCAGGGCGTAGACCACGGGAATACACCCCTGCAGGGCGCGGGCGAGTTGCTTTGGGGGGTTTTCCGCCTCCGGCCGGTCCGGTCCCCATTCCTGGGCCAAGGACGCCAGCACCGAGGCCGCCTCCGCCACCGCCTCCTCCTGCGGCGGGATCACCCCCCACCGCTCCAGGATGGCCAGCATGGGCGCGAAGAGGTACCCGAGGGCTGCTCGAGGTGGAAGCCCGGCCGGCACCTGGACAACGGGGACCCCTTCGGACCGCGCCTGCTCCGCCAGGAGTCCCCCGGAGGTGACGGCCACCCGCACCGCTCCCGCCTGACCCGCGGCCCTGTAGGCGGCGAGGGTCTCCTCCGTGTTGCCGGAGTAGGAACAGGCGAACACCAACGTCTTCCGCCCCACCCACCGGGGAACGGCGTAGTCCTTCACGACGACGACCGGGACCTCCGCCAGGTCGTGGAGGAGGCTCCGAAGCAGGTCCCCACCGATGCCGGACCCGCCCATCCCCAGCACCAGCACCTGGTCCGGTGGAGGCACATCCGGAAGGGCGACTTCCCTTCCAAGGCGGTAGCCGTCCTGCAGGGTCTTGTCGAGTCGGAGCACCAGGTCCACCATGCCCTGGGGATCCAGGGCCCGACATTGATCTCGGTCGTCCAGGAGCGTCCGCACCATCTCGAGGCTAGGATTTCGCGGTCCGTGACGTCTTTCCCTCCGGTGGATACACTACTAACGAAGCATGCGGCGCCCGGTTCTGCTGCCCTTCTCCGAGGGTGTGGACGGGTGGGAGGCCGTCTCGCTTGGGGCCGCTCTTGCCCGGGCCTGGCAAGCCCCTCTCCTGCTCCTCGGGACGGTCCTGGTCTCCCCTCCGGATCCCCTGAGCCTGGGAGCCACGGAGGCGCAGGCGGTCCGGGAGCGGCTGGAACAGCTCGCTCATCGCTTCCGGCCGGATCTAGAGGTCCGGACCGCGGTCCGGGTAGGGTACGAGGCGTGGGCGGAGATCGCGGCCACGTGCGTGGAGGAGCAGGCAGGGCTATTGGTGCTGGTCCGGGAACCGGAGCAGGAGAACCTCTTTGGCCGGAGCCTGGACTTCGTCTTGCACCACCCCCCCTGTGACCTCGTGGTCCTGCCCAAAGCCCCTCTTTCGGCGTTCCGCGACCTGCTGGTGGGGGTGCGGGGCGGGCCCAACGCGGAACTCGCCCTCCGGGTGGCCCGGGCTCTGGCCCTGCCCCAGGGCGGAACGGTAACCGCCCTCCACGTCTTCCGGGAGGACATCCCGGAATCCCAGCGGTGGCGGGAGGAGCGGCCGTACCTCACGGTGATGCAGCAGGAGGTGGCCGAGGGAGTCCGGCGGAAGATCGCCACCGGGCGGGCCGCGGAGGTGATCGTCCGGGAGGCCCAAAACCACACCGCGGTGGTGGTGGGCGCCACCGCGGACCCGCACCGTCCGGCCATCCAACCTCCCCTCCGAACCCTCCCCCGGCTGGTGGTGGTGCGCAGCGCCCTCCCCGTGGCCGACTGGATCGCCCTCCGATCCACCCGGACCGCCTGGTCTCGGTCCGAGGTGGAGAAGTGGTTCGCGGAGAACACCTTCCACGCCCGGGAGTTCGCGGACCTGGACGCGCTTGTGGCCCTCAAGCGCAAGCGGGGGGTCACCATCAGCCTCGGCCTTCCGGCCCTCAACGAGGAGGAGACCGTCGGGGAGGTGATCCGGGTCCTCAAGGACGCCCTCATGGAGCGACACCCGCTCCTGGACGAGATGGTGCTCATCGACAGCGACTCCACGGACCGCACCCGGGAGATCGCGGCGACGCTGGGGATCCCCGTGGTGCGCCACGCCGAGGTCCTGCCCCAGTACGGCAGCTACCGGGGGAAAGGCGAGGCCCTGTGGAAGAGCCTGTACGTGCTGCGGGGCGACATCGTGGTGTGGGTGGACACGGACATCAAGAACATGCACCCGAAGTTCGTGTACGGCCTTGTAGGGCCGCTCCTGCGGGAGGAGCGGATCACGTTCGTGAAGGGGTACTACCGCCGTCCCCTCCACGTGGGGGACCGATTGTACGAGACGGGAGGGGGGCGGGTGACGGAGCTGGTGGCCCGGCCCCTCCTCAACCTCTTCTTCCCGGAGCTCTCGGGTCTCATCCAGCCCCTCGCGGGCGAGTACGCGGGCCGGCGCGAGGTCCTCGAGCAGATCCCCTTCTTCACGGGCTACGGGGTGGAGATCGGAATGCTCATCGACCTCCTGAACCGGTTCGGACTGCGGGCCATCGGGCAGGTGGACCTGGAGCAGCGCATCCACCGCAACCAGTCCCTCGCCTCGCTTTCCCTCATGGCCTACCAGATCGTCCAGGTCGTGTTGCGGCGGATGGAGGACCGCATCCAGGCGCCTATCCTCCCTCAGGCCTCCCGGACCATGAAGCTCATCCGGTGGGAGGAAGGGGTTCTAGGGCTAGAAGAGCGGGAGGTCGTGGAGTTCGAGCGGCCTCCGATCGCGACCCTCCCGGAGTACCGGGCCCGGCGGGCGAAGCTCGAACGCGCCCACTCCCCCACCTAGTTCCCGAAGATGCGGACCCCCGCGTCGGAGGTAGACCCGCTCGCGCTCCTGCACAACCGCCCGGACATCGCGGTGGTCCCCTTCACGGACCGCGGAAGCCGCATCCTGGTGTTTCGAGATCCGCAGAAAAGCCGGCTGTGCATCCGGGTGTGCGAGCGGTGGCCCAAGCTCACGCACGTGGAGGGCCACTACCGGGTGCGGCCGCCCCTCATGGAGGGGTTTGCACTCCTCGACGGCGAGGGCAATCCCCTTCCGTGGGAGCTCGTCACCTCCCCCTACGTGCTGCACTTCCACACGCCCATCGGCCTCTTCGAACTCGCCTTCGACGGGCCGGAGCTCCTGGTGCTGCGGCCCCCGGCCGGCCGGTGCGGGCTGCGGTTCTCGGTGCGGGCGGAGTGGGCTGCCCCGGACCGGAAGGGCGGCCGGACCCGGGGAGTGCGCCACCTTGCCTACACCACCAACGGCCGCATCCTCCGCAACGAGATCGAGCCGGAAGCCCCCAACCGGTGGCGCGTGGTCCTGCTGTTGGAGGCTTCCCCCCACACCCAGGTTACCCTCAACATCACCCCACGGCTGGGGTTCGACCGGCGCATCCGGCCCTACGATCCCGTGGCGGAGGCGGAGCGGCGGTGGCGGACGTGGTTTGCGGCGGTTCCCGAAGTGGACGCGCGCTTCCGGCCCACCTACGACTACGCGTGGTACCTGCTGCGGGCGGGGCTCGTGAGCACCCGGTACCACCTGACGCGGGAGGCCCTGGTTCCCTCGAAGGTGCACTACGTGGGGCTATGGCAGTGGGACGCCTTCTTCCATGCCCTCGCCTACCGGCACGTGGATCCCCTCCTGGCCACGGACCAGTTCCGGGTCCTCTTCGACCACCAGCGGCCCGACGGCCGGCTGCCGGACTGCGTGTTCGACGAGGGAATCGTGGAGTACGTGGAGGAGCCGGTTCCGGGCATCGTCACCAAGCCTCCTGTGGCTGGGTGGGCCGCGTGGAAGGTGTACGAGGTGACCCAGGACGCGGATTTCCTCGACGAGCTATACGAGCCCATCGCCCGGTGGCAGCGGTGGTGGCTGGAGCAGTGCGACGCAGACGGAGACGGACTCCCCGAGTACCACCACCCCTTCTCCTCGGGCCTGGACGATAGCCCCTTGTGGGATTCCGGGATGCCGGTGGTCTCTCCGGACCTCCCCACTTACCTCTGCCTGCAGGCGGAGGCGCTGGGCCAGATGGCCCGGGTTTTGGGGGAGGAGGAAGAGGCCCGGCGGTGGGAGGAGCAGGCCGAAGAGCTGGTGTGCCGGATGATCAGGCGGCTCTACGATCCGGAAACCGGGCTGTTCTGGGCCCACCGGGTCAGGGAAGGCGGGACGGAGTGGATCGCGGTGCTCACGCCCCTCAGCCTCCTCCCCCTCTGGACCGGCCGGCTTCCAGAGGCGGTCGCGGATCGGCTGGTGGGGTATCTCCTGGATCCGCGGCATTTCTGGACCCGGTATCCGGTCCCCACCGTGGCCCGGTCCGATCCCCATTACCAGCCCGACCAAATGTGGCGGGGGCCCACCTGGATCAACATCAACTACATGCTCATCGAGGCCCTCCTCCGGTGCGGGAAGCGGGACGTGGCCCGGGCTCTCTGCGACCGGACTTTGGCCCTCGTAGCCCTGCACCCGGACATCAAGGAGTACTACCACCCCGAGACCGGCGAGGTGCCGCCCGGGGCCGCTCCGGGATTCGGGTGGTCAGCGGCCCTGTACGTCGATCTCGCCATCCGCCGGTCGAGGGGGGAGATCTAGGAGGGACGGAAGATCGAGGTCGTCCGCGACGCGCTCCGCGAGCTGTTCTCTCCGGCGGCCATCGCCTCCGCCGTGCGGACGGTGGTCGCGATCGGGCTTTTGCTCCTCGGCGCGTACGTGGTGAACGGGCTCGTACGACGGGTCCTGGAGCAGGCCCTGAAGCCGCCCGAGGGCGCGCCCAACTACGTGGCCCGGCTGCAGAGGGCCCGCACCCTCCTCCCGCTCACCTCCAGCGCCATCCGGTACACGGTGTACTTCGTGGTGGGCATCATGATCCTCCGGCAGCTGGGGGTGGATCCGGCGCCGGTTCTGGCGAGCGCGGGCGTTGCCGGGCTCGCCATCGGATTCGGCGCCCAGACCCTCATCCGGGACAGCATCAGCGGGTTCTTCCTGCTGCTGGACGGGCTCATCCAGGTGGGAGACATCGTCACCGTGGGGCCGGACACGGGCGTGGTGGAGCAGATCGGACTCCGCACCACCCAGATCCGGCGGTTCACGGGAGAGGTGGTGACCATCCCCAACGGCGAGATCACCCGGTTCCGGAACTACACCCGGGGCGTGCTGCGGGCGGTGCTCACGATCGGCGTGGGACGGAATGAGGACCTGCGACGGGTGGGGGAACTGCTACACGAGGCGGTGGCGGCGTGGCGGCAGGAGCACCCGGAGAGCGAGGCTGGAGCTCCGGAGGTCCAGGCCTTGATGGAGCTGAATCCTCAGGCCCAGGTGGTGCGGCTGGTGGTGCCCGTGCGGCCTCCCGGCCTCTTCGAGGCGGAGCGGGAGCTCCGCCTGCGGGTGAAGGAGAGGGTCGAGGCCGCGGGCGTCGAATTGGTCTTTATCGGCCCTTCGGAGACGGTGGGATGAAGGGCTCGCACCCGGGCAGGCGGCCGAGGACGCTCGGGATCGTGCTCGCGGGCGGCCGCGGGGAGCGGCTGCACCCCCTCACCCGGGACCGCAGCAAGCCCGCGGTCCCCTTCGGCGGCCGCTACCGGATCATCGACTTCGTGCTCACCAACTTCATCCACTCCGGAATCTTTTCCCTCTACATCCTGGTCCAGTACAAGTCCCAGTCCCTCATCGACCACCTCCGACACGGGTGGCGGGCCACGGGGCTCCACGACGACCACTTTCTCCTCGTGGTCCCCCCGCAGATGCGGGGAGGCGAGACCTGGTACCAGGGGACGGCGGACGCGGTCTACCAGAACCTCAACCTGATCCGGGACTACGAGCCGGAGCTGGTGGCGATCTTCGGGGCAGACCACATCTACCGCATGGACATCTCCCAGATGATCGCCTTCCACCTGGAGGTAGGCGCGGACGCCACCGTGGCCGCCCTCGCGGTACCCGTGGAGCGGGCGAGCGCCTTCGGCGTCCTGGAGGTCGACCTGGATGGCCGGGTCCGGCACTTCGAGGAAAAGCCCCTCCGGCCGAAGCCCATCCCGGGCCGCCCTCAGTACGCCCTTTGCTCCATGGGGAACTACGTCTTCAACGCGGACGTCCTGGTAGAGGTCCTGGTGGAGGACGCCCAGCGGTCCACGGACCACGACTTCGGCCGCACCATCCTCCCCGGCATGGTCGGCCGCTACCGGGTCTACGCCTACGACTTCCACACCAACCGGATTCCGGGCCTCAAACCCTATGAGGAGCCCGCGTACTGGCGGGACATCGGCACCCTCTCCGCCTACTGGGAGGCTCACATGGACCTGTTGGGCCCTCAACCCCGGTTCGACCTCCAGAACCCCTCCTGGCCCATCCTCGGCGCCACCTACCCCGGGCCGCCTGCCCGGATCCTCGCAGGGGAGGTGTACGACACCCTCCTCGCGGAGGGCACCGTGGTGGAGGGCGGGCGGATTCGGCGGTCCGTCCTCGGACGAGGGGTACACATCGAGCCGGACGTGGAGGTCGAGGAGTCCGTCATTATGGACTTCACCGTGGTGCGCCGGGGCTGTCGGCTCCGGCGGGTCATCGTGGACCGGTACAACACCTTGGAGCCCGGGACCGTGATCGGGGAAAATCCCGAGGAGGACGCCCGTCGCTTCCACGTGGACCGATCCGGCCTCGTGGTCCTCCCCCGGGGCCCTACCCGCGCCCGGTTCTAAGAGCGCCTAACAAAACCAAGCCTGTATAAACTTCCAGCAAATCAAGGCACAGCCGATGGAAAGGAAAGCCAAATGGATATCCGCTCTTCGA
>FWWM01002007.1_pt1 | contig 36890 bp, 26 predicted proteins | sample 2228351 | NCBI WGS metagenome assembly FWWM01 (sample SAMEA103939774, study PRJEB20133) | metagenome
TAATCCTGAAGTTTTAAATAAGGGGAAAGGTCATCCCAGAAAAAAAATAAAATGGAAAGAATAACCATGCTCGTAGCCAATCGTATTTTGGCGGCGTTGATAAATAGTATTTTTACCAGGAAGAACTCTCCCCGCTTGAAATATTCAGGCACATATCTACTTAGTGCATTCACTAACCCAAAAGATGCCACAAATGAAAAGACAGCAATTATGGAGTACAAGAGATTGTAGATTCCATAATCATGTTTTGATAATACTCTAACTAGTATAGTTATCGAAACAAAAGAAAGCAATTGATTTGGTATTTTAAAAGCAGTCAAATATAAAGAAGCTTGGGAGCTTTTTTTTAATAATTGTTTATCGTTCATTATAATAATACGTGAGTTCAAGTAATAAGTGCAACTGCTAGCAGAAATGAATTAGGCGTTTCTTTGAAAGAAAAATTTTTTTCCTGGAAAGAAAATTTTTTTCTTTGGAAAGAAACCGGGCATTTCGTTGCATGAAAAATACGATACCGACCGGTCGCTGTGAGCGACTGGTCAGTGGCTGGTTGTGGCTTATCCTCTGGTTAACTGACCCGATCTTACGGGTGATCCTTGTTCCAGATTGCCACCACGTTGTCCGATGTTTTGCCGATATTCTCCCGGTTGGGGATCTCACCTCGAAACGCACCCGGCGGATTCAGGGAATTGGAAATCTGCTTATCCAGCCGATTGAAGATGCACAATTTGCCATCCAGATCGATGCTGGGTAAATACGTTCCCAACCCTGGCAGTTTCACGCCCTGGCCTTGCTTATTGAAAAACTGAATCGCGGCCGAGAGCTCACTGAGGACCATTTGAATTTCCGCTTTGTTCAATCCAGTGTGACCGGCAGTGAAATCCACCAATATTGTATCTAAGTCCTCTGGACACAGCTCCGCCCTGTCGGTCACACCCAAGGGCATGCCGAAGGGCAATGGAGATGGGGTAATGTTCCCAAAAAATAGCGACTGGACCTCAGGCGATCCTGGCCTGCGGATGGCTGCGCTCGGGCGGCTCCCGCTGGTCCTGCATGCAATTGGCTAAAACCGCTGATTGTCCCGAAAGCAGTTAGATAGCCGCAGCAACAAGTACTGCTTCGATCGCAGCGTCGCTCGCTGATTCCCTGCCCGCTGATGAAGGGCCTATCGGCATTGAATCAAAAATTGTCCCCCTGGATGATGTTTGGCGGCGATCATTGCCTCAGACAATGACTGCCAGCTAACACGACTCAAAGAATCTAAGGCGAGTTCGTTCGGTTGATTGAATCACTGGTTCGCTAAGCGAGAATTTCTGTTTCAAATCTCTCTCAGGCGCGCTGGATTAAACCATGACTGATCGGTCGCTCTTTGTGACCGCTCAGTGCCTAAAACCTTACCTGTACTCGAATGACAGGGCTACAATATACAACTTTCAACGTCGGAGTCAACAATTGTGACTGTTATTTAAAAAAAGTATATCCTTATAATTTTCTTTGGATTGACTGCTTTGATTTTTGAAATGTATCACTTGCTTTGATACGAGCCTTAAATGTAAGTTTTTTGAGCTAATTTTATGATCTATTATTCAATTTTATATCGAATTATTTCTGATGTTATTTTTATATAATGATTATTATAAAGCTAAATATATTCAATACCGAATTATAATAAAATATTAATACGATTGATAGAGCTCTTTCCAACCAATATTTATTTCGATCGTGATCAATCGGCATCGCCGAAACTTCGGAAACACCGTTGCCGGGGTTGGACGCCACCAGGCATTCACTCTGTATCAATGATTTTTTTCAGGCCTTCGAAAAAATCTATTTTCGGCTCATAGCCCAGGAACTGGCGGGCTTTGCCGATATTGGCCAGCGAATGCTTGACATCGCCAGGACGTGGCTCGGCATAACAAGGAGTTACATTGGTGTTCAATGCTTTATTAATAGCTTCGACCAGATCATTGATAGTTACACGTTTGCCAAAGGCGATGTTGAACACCTCACCCGAAAGCTCTTCCAAGCCCTGCTCGCATGCCAGCAGGTTGGCTTCCACTACATTGGACACATAGGTGAAATCGCGGGACTGGGAGCCATCCCCATAGATAACGGGCGACTCGCCGTTCTTGATGAGCTGAATGAACTTTGGAATTACGGCCGAGTACTGGGAGTTGGGATCCTGACGCGGGCCAAAGACATTGAAGTACCGCAGGATAACCGTTTCGAGACCATAGAGCCTGGTGAACACCTGACAATATTTTTCGCCGGCTAATTTGGAAACAGCATAGGGTGACAGCGGTTTGGGTAACATGTCCTCGGTTTTGGGCAGCACGTCCAGATCGCCGTAGACCGAAGAGGATGAGGCATAGACAATGCGCCGGACTCTGGCCTCCCGGGCGGCGTTGAGAATGTTCAATGTGCCCACCACGTTGACCTCGTTGCTGGTAATGGGGTCTTTGACCGAGCGTGGCACCGATGGCAGTGCCGCCTGGTGCAGGATAAAATCCACGCCTTCCACCGCCTCGCGAACGATGTGATAGCTGCGCACATCCCCTTCGACGAGTTCGAGCTGCAGATGGTTGTTCGATTCTGCGGCCAATTTCTGCTGAAGTTGCACGATATTCTCTCGTTTGCCGGTAGAAAAGTTATCCAGAATGCGAACTCGTTCCCCGCGACGGAGAAGTTCTTCAACGATATTAGAACCAATGAAACCAGCGCCGCCAGTCACCAGATAGAGACTCATGAAATGATCCTTTCAAGTATATAAAAATCTCATAAATTGATACAATATAAAGATGGATTTATATACAGAATTTAATCCTTCTACATAATAATATTAAGATGCCCCGCGACCAGTGATGACGGCGGGGATTGTCTTTAACAGTATCTTCATATCCAGCCATAGGGACCATTGGTCGATATATTGCAGATCCATTTTCACCCATTCGTCGAAGTCCTTGATCTGATTACGGCCGCTGCATTGCCAAAGGCAGGTGATCCCCGGTTTGACCGAAAGCTTGCGACGGTGCCAGTTTTTGAACTCAGGCACTTCAGTGACCAGTGGCGGTCGTGGGCCTACCAGGCTCATATCGCCTTTGAGGACGCTGAACAGTTGTGGCAATTCGTCTAAACTAAATTTTCGTAAAATGCGCCCTACTTTGGTCACCCGTGGGTCGTTCTTCATTTTGAATACTACGCCCTTCATTTCATTCATCGCCATTAGCTGCTTCTTTATTTCATCTGCGTTAACGACCATGGTTCTAAATTTGTAACTGGTAAATCTCCGCTTATTTAGTCCTACCACGTTCCATCGGTAGAAGATGGGCCCAGGCGAGGTCAATTTGATGGCAATGGCAATAATCAAAAACAGTGGTGAGAGCAGGATCAGGCCGAAGCCAGCGACCAGCACATCGATCACGCGCTTGAAAAACAGCTCCCATTCTTTTCGCGGCGTCGTGGTATAAGTAATGATCGGTAGACCATGAACAGTCTCCACCTCGGTATAGGATTTAATCCCGTTGTAAAAATCCGAAATGATGCGCGCCTGGACGCCTTCGATCTCACAGAGCTGAAGCAGATCTTTGGCCGCTTCGAGTTTGCCAAGGGGCAGAGCAAAAATAACCTCTTCGATGAAATAGTTATGAAGAACCTCTGGAAGGTCGGATAAGCGGCCGATGATCTTTGAACCGAGGAACTCGCTGCCCACTTCATGTCCATTGGCATCCAAAAAGCCAACAATATCCAAACCCCAATCGCTATATTTCTGAATATAATCCACCAATCGCCTCGAGCTATCCCCATCACTGATGATCAATACCTTGCGTCGGTTAATGCCTTTGCGACGGTAGTGTTCCAATACCAGCAACAGGATATACTTTTCGATTAACAAGCTGATGGCATTTATTAAGCCGAATAAAAAAATGAAGCTTCGCGCAATATGATCTAAATGGAAGCTATAAATGAACAAAATCAGCAGTACAATCCCCCAGCTTACGGTTTTAAGCACCCTTTTCAGCTCATTGAGAAACGAGGTGTAACGGAGGGTCAAAGTGCTTTGCTGAAATTGCAGGACGATGGTCCAAACCACCAGGATGGGTAATAATAGCGGGAGGTATTGACGAAATTGAATTTCTGCTCCAAAGGGGTAGGCATGGATCAAAATGGATCGCACTAAGAAAGCGAGCAGAAATGAGACAATGGTGGTAATTAAATCGCCGAATAATATCACTCCCGGTGTCAAGCGAAGATGTCTTCTCAACATAAGTTGCAGCCCCAAGTTGTTAAACCATTTGTTGATGTGATGGCGAAATGATGAGAAAATAATTAAAAATCAAGCAACGGACACGCTATGATAAGTCTCAGCCGAGACAGCGAAATTCAATCTTTTTTGGTTCAAATCCCTCGCAAAATGAGTGATTATGATAGACAATGGCTCTTGGTTTAGATAGAATAAATGATAAGATCTTTTCTTGAAAGCTGAAGCAATCGTCGCGAATAATGTTGCAAATATTGGCCCAGGAAAAATGGTTACTGCGCTGATTTAACATTTTTCAGATATATATAGCTTAGGGCACCATTTGATAGTTTCTCGGAGGGTTATAACCCCGCTGAAGCATTTAGAGCCATCATCAATTGATCGCGCTTATCACGATGTACCTTCTGATAGCTATAGGTGATAAAAGTTCGATTTAATGGAGCAGACCCATGGAAGCCTATTAAGCTTAATAACCATCTATCATCCACCAGTGCTGAACCTTATTAGCTTATTTTTGATTTGAATATGATTCATAATAGATTAATAAGGTTCTGGCAGAGCTGGGTGAGGTTTGTTACTAAGGCCAATAATGTTTTTCAGCATGACGGCTGGATCAGATAATATTTAGACGATGTTAATTTCGGTGAACTATTTTCTTTTTTGCATTACTGAAGCATCGACACTTTCCTTAGATCCATCGGCCCAAGTAGAAATTTTGAAGGCAACCAGGAATCACTGCTGCGGAGCTTGATCTAACTTTTAATTGTTGAACCTTTTCAGGCCCTACAATAAATTTTTAAAATAGAGCGCTTAGGTGAGAAATCAAAACCTGTTGGCAAAATGAGACTGCCGATTCGGCCGCCATCGAGTTGAATACGTAACTGTTTTTGTGATGAAAAATGCGAGAATAATATTTTTGCAATATTGGCAAACTGCGGTGCCATCAAAAAAAATTATTTCCGTCAAATTCGATCGACTTAGGTCCAGTAATATTCCCCGTGTTGACGATAGTAATCGATCGTTCGTTTCAACCCATCTTTCAATAAAATTTTTGGCTTCCAGCCAAGTTCATCGGATATTTTGCGATAATCGGTATAGAAATCGCCGATATCGATCCTCTTCCGCTCATCTGGGAATGGAACGAGCTCATACTCACCAGCGCCGTTGATGTCGATCATCAATTCGACCAGTTTTTTTAAGGAGATGGGTTCGGCGCCACCTAAATTATAGATTTTGCCATTGGCATTATTCGAACAAGCGGCGCGAAGCAAGGCATCCACCACATCATCGACAAAGACCAGATCGCGTTTTTGTTCCCCTGTGCCAAAGATCTTGATTTTTTCACCCCGAACTATCTGCCGAATGAACCACCCGATGAACCCCTGGCGATCATGTTTCATCAGTTGTCGTGGTCCGTAGACATTTGTCAATCGTAGAACCGAGCAATGGAGGCCGTAAACTTTGCTGTAAAGGGTATGATAGCGTTCGCCAGCCAGTTTGTTGATACCATTGATATCGGGAGGATCCAGTGGATGATTCTCGTCCACAGGAAGATATTTAGCTCGACCATAAATTTGTCGGGTGCTGGCAAAAACAATTCGGATCTCTGGATTATGATGGCGGCACGCTTCAAGAATGGAGAGCTGGCTTTTTGCGTTGATCTCCAAATCGGCGAACGGGTCCCTCATGCTATCAATATGGCTGACCTGGCCTGCCAGGTTAAACAGATAATCTTGACCCTTGATGAGGTATTGCATGGCATAGCGATCCCGCACATCTGAGAAATTGATGGCGACCTGATTCTGAATGCCGTCCAAATTATGGAGGTTGCCACCGTAATCTGGGATCATCGAATCGACGATCGTAACCCTGGCCTGGCATTTGACGAGGTAATGAGCGAGATTGCTGCCAATAAAGCCAGCGCCGCCAGTGATAAGAATCTTCTTATTTTTGAAATATTCAAACATTTTTATAGAAATTTTGGTGGTTCAAAAACGAACAAACAGCCGATAAATTTGCTTTCAATCAGTTCCGAAGGATTCGAAACATCAATCATCAATCAATAATCCTCACATCTCGCATATCGATATCTACCGAAATTGCTTGCATAATACTGTCGATTCGGATCACGAGACGCTGGCGATTCTTGATTTCCGCTAAGATCCCCGTGCTGCCTCGAAGCGGTCCCTGGACGACTTCGATGCGCTGGCCTGGGGTTAAATAATCAACCCGTTCAAGGGGAATTTGGTTCTCTAATATTCCCCTAATGGCATTGATCTGGCTCTCTGGGATAGTTGCCGGAACACCATTGAACGAAACAAGTCTAACTGCGCCATCAGTTTGCAGGGCCTGCAATCTATCCTTCAGCGCTATTTTCACGAATACATAACAGCTAAAGAGCGGCTCCTCGACTTTCTTATAGCGATCGCTCCAACGACGATGAAAAGTTTGGAGCGGCAAAAAGCTGATAATTCCCTTTTGCACCAGTTGAGAATGAACTTTCTTCTCATGGCGCGCCCGGGTCGAGAGGGCATACCAGTTGGGAATTACATTCAGTTCGCCGTAAATCGAATGTATCGGTTCAATCATAACATCATTTTCTCTTTGGTTCAAGCAATGCTCCGCCGTGTCAGTCCCAGTTTCATCGAACCCACATCGGAATGAATTTACAATTTAAATTTCTAAAATGAAATCTTCGAAAGCTGATCAATGATGCTGATTATATTGTATCTGTCTTGGGACATAGAGATCAAGGAGTATCACAAATTTCCCAGAGAAATGAATGCTTATCACTTGTTCCGAGTCCTCTGTGATTGCTCTGTCAACTCTGAGTCCAAGAAAGCATTTGATTCATGATCAGTTCATTTTAAAATTTTAGGGACAAATAAAAGCGATCAATCAATTGGTTTTTAAAAGTACCTCTCACTTCATAACCAAAAGCGAAATCGGGCGGCGAGATGAATTTCTCGCTGCTCCACTGCCATTCGCGCCCTGTGCCAAAGCGTGAAGATCGCCAATAGATTCAGGATACAATTCGCACTTGATCAGATGAGTATGGGTAAAAATGGATACTGATTTCAAAGATAGATCATTTTATTATGCACAAATTGTGCCATCACTATCTGAATTTACCGTATCAACCATTATAAAACCAACAGCTTTGCGAAACTATCAGAACGATACCATCAATTCAAGATATATAAATCAGATTTCCTGCAACAAGTAAAGTCATTGAGAATTCGATTTAAGATCGGCAAAAGCAACCATCCATTCCTGCACTGCAATACCAGGATAATCATTTAATTTTTCAGGCGAGCACTTGATAGAAACTGATAACTGGTTTGTAATGAAAAAATTCTTAACCGATCTAACATAGTTCAGATTTTCATCGTATTGCAGTTTTTCAGAACAGCGCTACCTCTAAGGTTATTTGCTGAGACATGTCATCCCAGGAAAAATCAGGGGTATAATATATCATTTCTGAGCTAATTGTCAACAGTTATGACCATATTTTAATACTGCCCATTCTATTAAATTTTCATAAGTTGCCCATGCGAAAATTGTATTTTTAATGTAATCATTTTGTGAATAAGTACAGAACGCAAACTGCCGTTTTTCTTTCGTCTGCCAAAAGAAAGTCTGACACACCTCAAAATTTTGGAGTTTTCATTTTGCTATTATCTAAAATCCAGATCCATTTGAAACCTAAAATTCTAAGATGAAATCGGTATTCATAAAATATTTTTCTTGGACAAAGAGATCCTCGAAAAAAGGATTAGAATTTATCCCTCAGTGAACTCGGTTATTCTCTGATATTCTCTGAAGTTTCAGCGTCCAAAATCCACTGGAATTTATCAACCACCAATAGGCGTTTTGCAACAAATTCGATTTAGAAATTTAAGTTGAAATTTTAGGCTTGTCAGGCGCTGCGATTTCAGAACTCATCCCCTAACCCCGTCTCCAGACGGTCAATACGATAATGGCAATTTATTATCCATCTCACCTTCAAAGATAGAGCTGCGTGGATTTAAAAAAAACGATTTTTCGTTCAAAAACCATTAAGGTCAAATGAGAATATCGATTTAATTCCGCCAGAGGCGCGTGGTGGCACAACCTTGTGGCCTGTTTCGGATATATTGCAGCAAACACCCATTATGCCTGGGTGAAAACTGCTCTGAGTGCCCTAATCCGATTATTGAGAGGCGTTCTCTACAAAAGCAATCTTTCTCAGAAACAAGGTATTGAATCGGTGCTCCGTTCTTCGCAATAACCAATGAATTCCAAAGATATAAGTTTTACCCCAGACATTATTTGGAGATCTCGCCTCCATAGCGACTCCATGGCATTTATGAGGGCATTACCACCCACATTTAACCTCTATGGGATTAAATATTCCATCAAATTGGCCAATTTCATATTCAAAATAATATTGGCCATTCATTTTTTCCCATGCGATCCATTCCGCCCTGGCTCGTTTTAAGGTGTTTTTTCATTGAGAATGATTTGATGAATGAAATCCTTCACTGCAGAACAAAACCCACCATCCCACAAGCACAAAAAGCCCCAATTGTCATCTTTTGGTCGGAAGGTTTGAAGGTATTTGACGTTAGGCAATAAAATTTCTTAATCATGAATATCAATAACGCACATTATTCGGTCCGCGATTTCACGCGCTGCCGAGTAATTTTGCCGCCGAATTTTTCGATTGTCGCTGAGCTATCCCCAAAAGTGGCCTTGGCAGCATTCCTGATCCGCTTGGTTAAATCCCAAACATCTTTCAAACTCTCATTCCGAATTTTGACAGCTTTGCTTCGTTCTTGTTTCAATTTTTCTGCCAATTCTACCTTTTCAGCAGCTAATTTGATCTTTTGTTCGAAGCTCTCGATTGTTAAATTCGGTACATTAAGTTGATCGATCAATTCTTTCCATCCTTGGAGCGCAAGCTCAGCTTGCCGCAGCGTATTTCTTGGAAAACTTTCTAACGTTTCTTTCATTGTTCCATTCCTTTTTTGTTTTGTGTATATAATTCGCTTCGCTTCTTTACATTCAAATACTTTTCATTCGGCATATTAGCGACTTGATAAACAAAACTAATTTTTGTTTTCCAAACGAGTCATACAGACAGTTTGAAAAAACGGCGTGAATCGAAGCTGGATTTCCTTGATTAGCCTGTAAGTAACGTCATCGCGACAACAGCCAGATCCAAAATTGCCGTTTTAAGAATTTAGGCTAACTTTTTGGCTTTTGATACAGCGTCTTTTCAAAATTTTAAATCCAGTCGTTCAGCCCCGGCAAAACGAAGAGCTAACTCGTGCTTTACGACTCGAAAACTTTCTGTCACAGCTCGAAATATTTCTGATGTGGGGCTAAAAAAATATGAGCTAAGCCCACAATATCAAGTATTCTACTGAGAGGAAAAACAATTTGCTGCAAAATATAATCGATAACACAGGCAAATTGGACTGAAGCCTCACTTCCAGCGATCTTTATTGAGCATCACTCGCTTCCATCAAACTTTCTAGTAAGGAAGTTCTACGAATAATCCCATCAACTCCTCAGTATCTATCACTTTGGTCCAGGATCTTTCGACTGATGCAAATTGTTTTAGATTCTGCTCTTTGAACGTCGGCCATGCTTTTTGCCATCTTTGCCGTAATAGTAGTAATGATAATAATAGTAGTAATAAGAACCGTATACACCATCCACATTTACAACATTAAGCAAGGCGCCGAGGATGCGGTTAGGTATATTCCGAAGGATTTCGAAGCTTCTTTGCACCGCGTTCCGATCGGTCTGGCCCGCTTTTACAACCAAAATTACCCCATCAACCTCGGAGCTTATCACCGCTGCATCGGTGACCGCCATAATTGGTGGGCTATCAAACAACACAACGTCGAATCGTTTTTTCAACTCACCGATGCAATTTTTCATCGCAACAGAGCCCAGCAATTCCGACGGGTTGGGCGGAAGTGTTCCGCTGGGAATGAGGTACAGGTTGTCGATCTCGGTTTTGAAAATGACTTCATCCAGCTCTGCTTTGCCAATGAGATAGTTTGAGATGCCCTTGGATCGACTAATATTGAAAATGGAATGCAAGATCGGCCTTCGAAGATCGGTATCAACGAGCAACGTCTTCGTGCCCATTTGCGCAATGGTGATGGCGAGGTTTGCTACTGTTGTTGATTTCCCCTCTTGCGGCCCAGGGCTGGTCACCACAATGGTCTTCAATGGGCTATCGGCCCGGGCATACTGAATACTCGTTCGCAAGCTCCGATAAGCTTCAGATATAGGAGATTTCGGAGCAAAATGGGTGATGAGCCGACCGATCATTGCTTTTGCCTCTGTGCCATTGGTTTGATCGGAGAGGCGATGTTTGCCATTTTTGCCCGGCTGTGAATGTGTCTGGTCGATTCGGATAATCGGAATGGAGCCCAGAATTGGGAGGCCAATTTTTTCAATATCAGCCGCAGAGCGCACTGAATTGTCGAAATATTCCAATATAAACGTCACGCCGATGCCCAGTCCCAGGCCCATGATGATCCCCAAAAGAATATTCATTTGTTTTTTCGGCTTGATTGGGATATAATCAGGCTTGGCCGGATCGATGATACGGACATTGCCCAGCTGTCCCACCTCGGTGATGCGCGTTTCTTCGTACTTTTCCTTCATCATCAGGGTGATCTTTTCATCGAGACGAGCTGCGCGCTCTAAGCGAGCGAGTTTTAGGCTACGTTCTGGTATTTTCTCTAATTCTTGACTATATTCCGTCACAATTTTTTTCAATGCTGCCACTTTGGGCAACAATGCTTGAATAGTCGCCTCGACCTCGATTTTCCGCTGAAAAAGCCCTTCTGAGAGCGTAATTGGGTCACCGGTTTCCGCAGCGGCCAATTGGGTGATTCCAGCACGCAATTTCTCTTCCAGCAATTTGGCCTGCTCGTTATATTTCAGAATATTGGGATCATTGGGATCATAAACGCCATGGTTGATCACAGAAGCAATGTAGCGGGTTTTTTGGGTCTCCAGTTCAACCATCTTTTGATTTAATTCATTCAAGAACGGCGCAGTCAGGATGTTTTGCATATTCAAATTCTTTTTGGAGGCCCCCAGTTGCTCATCAATATAGCTCAGCCGCTCGCGGTTAGAATTCAATTCAACTTCAGCCTCACGGTATAATTTTTCGACCTCGGCCAATTTGGTCACCAATTCATCAACTTCGCGAGGCAAAGCAACAAATTTCTCTCGCTCCTTATATTCCTTTAACGCCTGCTCTGATTCTCGTAACTGCTCCTGAAAAACGTTGAGTTGCTCGCCCAAAAAATCTTTGACTTTTCGGACTTCTTCTTGACTGGCCAATTGATTTTGTTGCTGATAAACCTGAGCCACAGTATTTGCAATAAAAGCAGCTTCGGTCGGCGAGGGCGCAGTAATGCTGATGCGAATCATATCCGTATTTCGGATCGGCTCGACGCTCATGTTGCTCAGCAACCGTTTAATTATCTGATTTAGCTTCGGATCATACGCGCCGCTTGGAAACGAACTCGCCACAGAGTTAGTGTGGGGGACCAGATCATTATTATCGAATTCTTCATCGAAAACTTGCTGGACGGCTTTTTTGATGCTAAAATTAGAATTACGATTTTCGGGATCGTAGCCCAAGATGTATAATCGATCAGCCATCTCGCTGCTCATCAGGCGTTTGATCACGCTTTCGGCCAGCGTACTGCTGTTCAAAATCTCCACCTGATTGTTGATCTTCTTTTCTTTTTCCATGAAGTCAACGACGTTAAATAACGCCTGTTGAACACCGCTGTTGTCCTTAATCATTACCTTAACGGTGGAACGATAGATTGGAGTCATGGTGAAGGTGAAGTAGCTAACGAAGCCCACGACGGTGAGGAAGGAGATCAGGATGATCCATCGGCCACGATATAATATTCTCAAATAATCTTGAAATGTCACTTGACGATCTAGCTGCTGATCCATTGATGCATGCTCCTCGGTTGATCTTGTCCCCCAAAAAATTCAGACGACCAAAAATAAAGATATTTTCCGCATTAGTCAAGCGATTTCATGAAATTTAATAAATTTTAATACCAGCATCCTCCTGACAATTTCAAATAAGATAATTTTGTAAACGGCAAGTTATATTTTCGCTGTTTACCTCATATCAATGATTTCCACGGAATTCGGAATTTCGTAGTTGAAAAGCTTGTCCGCCAACGGTTTGCCTAGCTCCACGTTCAATAGACGATAGGAGTTCGTATTTTCATTGATGTCAACCTGCTCGATTTTGATCGGAACAGAGAGCTTCGTATTGATCCAGATCTTCATGAACTTGATAAATATATCGTCCGACTTGGCTTTCAATTCCAGCACAGCACAATCCTGTTGATCGATAACTTCATTGCCGATCAATCGAGGTGAGTAATTTTCTGAGTATTTCAAAAACAGGTCCTTTGGCAATCGGATCTCGTCGGCTGAGTTTTCGATCTTATCGATGATCACCTGATTGTTATAAAGAGAATGGGTCCAAACGATCTTGCCATTGCAGACAATGATCTGATCCTGAGTTTCGATGCGAAATTTATCTTTATCCTTTAGCCAAATACGCCCTTTTTGTTGTTGGACATTATCGACCAGTCTCCAATGGGATGTTTGCTCAAATTCAGCCTGAAAGCTGGTCAATGCATCGTACTTGGCTTTGACCTTATTGATCAACTCGGTGGCCTTTGCATCTTGAGCAAAGGTGTTGGTTGTTTGAAGGGCACAGACCGCTGTGAAAATGATAATAATGCTCAATAGTGATGTTGATTTCATATTAACCTCGAGATTTGATTTGTGTCGAATTGAAAATTCTTAGGACCTAATTAAATTGTTATTTCGAACGAAGGCGATCAATATTTTTCAACGAAAGCCAAAAACTTGAGCCATGGCTCTCATGATTATCAAGCAGACAAAGCTTTATGTGAATTATTTTAACTCGACTCAGATCGTTGACACCTCATCTGTCTTTTTTCTGATTTGCTAATGAATTAGCCCAATGAATCGAAAATGCCGATCAAATCCTTTTTAGAATGAACCAATTCGCATCGCCGCTTACAAAAAATGTTTTCTGGGTAGATAATTTTGCAATTCTGCCTTTCCCGTGGATAAGCGGGAATCTGTCCGTTTAGTTAAATAGGTTGAATTATGGCCCATTTAAAAAGGCAGATTAATAGATCCCCATTTCTTTCAACGTTTCTTCATCGGCCAGGACCTCGCGGGCCTTGCTGCCATCGAACGGGCCGACAAAGCCAGCCTCTTCCAACTGATCGATCAGGCGAGCGGCCCGGGCATATCCGATCTTCAATCGGCGCTGGAGGAGCGAAACCGATCCCTGCTGGTGCCGCACCACAAGTTTCAGCGCTTCGTTGAACAGCTCATCGCGTTCATCACGGAACCGTCGGCCATAAGTTGCCGAAGCCTCATCTTCGCCAGAGGGCAGCAGAAATTTCGGTTCTTGAGGAGGCTGCTGATGAATATGTTCAACAATTCGTTTCACCTCTTCATGTGAGATATAAGCGCCATGGATTCGAATTGGTTCAGGACTTCCCGGGGGCAGGAACAACATATCGCCCCTGCCCAGCAGTTTTTCGGCGCCATTCATATCGAGAATAGTGCGGGAATCGGTTTTAGACGCTACCTGAAAGGCGATTCGTGCTGGAAAATTGGCCTTAATCACGCCAGTGATTACATCCACCGAGGGGCGCTGGGTTGCCACGATCAAATGAATTCCCACCGCACGGGACATCTGGGTGAGCCGAGCAATCGGCTCTTCCACTTCGCGGGCAGCGACCAGCATCAAATCTGCCAATTCATCGATGATCAAAACCACGTACTCCAGCGGGCGCTGATGAATCGACTCTGCGCGTTGCTCTGCGCTCAAAGTTTTGATCCAGTTATTATAGTCCTCGATGTTGCGCACGCCAGCTTTGGCTAACAATTCATAACGCCGTTCCATTTCCATCTCCAGGCTGCGCAGAATGGCGACCGCATTATTGGGATTGGTCACCACCTCCTCTTCGAGGTCTTCTCGGTATGCCAGATGGTGATGTTTGAGCGCCGCATAAACGCTTAACTCCAGGCGCTTTGGATCGATCAAAACCAATTGCACCTGGGATGGATGGGCCTTGAACAGAATGCTGGCAATAATGGTGTTCAGGCAAACGCTCTTTCCTGATCCAGTAGCTCCCGCGATCAATAGATGCGGCATGCGCGCCAGATCGTCCACATAAATATCGCCGGCAATCGTCTTGCCCAGTGCCATGGTGAGCGGCGATTCGGCCGAGCGAAATTGCGGCGAATCGATAACCGATTTGATATAGACGGTCGAAGGCTTCCGGTTGGGGATTTCAACGCCAATGGCTGCTTTTCCAGGAATTGGAGCGACCACGCGGATCCTTTTCGCCCGCATCACCAGCGCCAGATCATCAGCCAGGCTGGTGAACCGATTGATCTTCACGCCCAACCCAGGTTCCAGTTCGAACCGGGTGATCACTGGGCCAGGGTTTATTTCAACGACTTTGCCCTGAATTCCAAAGTCGGCGAGTTTTTCTTCGAGCGTTTTTGCACTGTTCATCAGCTCGTCCCAGGTCACCTCGTCATCCTTGTCCGCAGGCTCGTCTAAAATTTGAACCGAGGGAAAATAGTATTTCCTTGGAGGCTGAGGCCGCGGCCGTGGCTCTGCTGCTGCTTTTTCGGCAAAGGCTGGTTCGCGATCTTCTTCAGCGCCAATCGGAATCGCTTCGGGCCCAGGCTTTGCCAATGGCTCTGGTGGAACGACCGCTTCAGCGCCCTCTGGCTCAAAAACTGCGGGGGCAGGCGCTTTCTCCTTGCGGCCCAGGTCCAAAATATCTCGAATGTCGGGCACTGGCTTCTTGGGCTTGAATTTGCGCGGGTCGTAACGGCCAGTCACTTTCGCGATGAACTTCGTCAGTCTCGGTATTAATCGGGACTTGATCTTTTCAAATTTAATGTCAAAAACATATAAAACTGTCACGGCAACGATCGTTGGGAACAGGATCGCAGTCCCAATGGTACCGAATAATCCATGGAACGCCTCGCTAATCATCTCGCCAAGTTGGCCCCACCAGTGAAGGTGGTCGCTGCGAAAAGCCAGTCCCATCGTCTCATCGACCTCGAGATTGGCTCGGATCATCCCATAGAATGCCAGTGTCATCGAGGTATATAAACCGAACAACAATGAATAGAGCGTAATCTTTTTGATCGGCTTGATCTTTTTCTCTAACAGCAGATGGATGCCCCAAAGCATGATCAAAATTGGGAACACAATACTGGCACGGCCGATTGTTTTCAGGACCAACATTCGAGAGACTTCATCACCGACCACTCCCATCAGGTTTTTGATCTCGCTTTTTGTTCGGAAGCTATCCTCTACCGAGAAGAATATCAGACTCAGCAAGATAAACGTTCCCAATGAAGTGAGCAGCAAACCAACTGTCTTTTGCTTTTTTTTGATATCCATCTTTGAAGCCCAATTGCGAACAACATCAGCTTTCGTCCGATTTTACAAGCTCGCCATTTTTCATTACTGGAATGATCGGGATTGCATCAACAGCAATGGCAGCCATCAGGTCATCCCTTTGTCCTAATTCCATCAACCTTCTTCCATGAGTGGCGTGATGAATCATTTGAGCGAGGTCGCTGGCATAATAGTCATATAAAATCTGCGCTGCTCGGGCACCGTCATTCAGATCAATTTGTAGATCTTTGGCGTATTGTTGAGTTTTTCGAATGATCAGGCCAGCGCATACTGCATCCTCCAGCCCGAACTGGGCATTTTTCCCGGCACAGAGCAATGCTACATCAAGCTGGGCTTGAAGAATATACTCGCTTATCCGAGAAGCATTCAAAAAACCAGCAACGATGATCCGGCGGGCCAGTCGCGCGGCATCAAAGAGCTGCGCACCATTGGAACTGGTAAAAATGATCCGCTTGTGCCTGACCCGATCGACATAATAATCCAATGGAGAATTGGACAAATCGAAACCAGGAATCGGTAGTTCATTCCGTTCCCCGGCCAGCAATACCGAACCCGAGGGGAATTGCTGCGCGAGTTCCCTTGCAACAGCAACCTCAGCCACTGGGACAATAGCCCGACATCCATTTGCCAGCGCCGTAATCATGCTGGTGCTGGCCCGCCACACATCAATAATAATCGCCAATCGACCGGCTATCTGCTCAGCTTGGATTTCCGACCGATTGAGCAGCACATCGAGTTTCAAGCAAAATCCCTATTTTTGATTAAAGATAAAATGAGACATCATAGATCAGCGAGCTCAGCGATTGTTCGCTTCGCTCATTCATTTTTGGCACCCATGCACCAAAGAGTTCTGTTTATCAGCGTATTCCAATTGATCAATACAACTATTGGCTCACGCCTTTGACATTTTTTCGAGCAAAAATTACCTGATGATGTCTCCCTGCTTAATCGTACGACTGTTTTACAGCTATGCAGCATGCATCAGATCAAAAATGTAACTCGCTGACCCAACATGCATCGGCCACTACACTGCGTTTCATCCGTTCAATAATGAAGCAGCGACAATGGTTTAATATGGCCGCTTGTAGAAGGGCGTTTTCACCACTTTGGCTGGAAATCGTTTCCCGCGAATATCGATATCCAATGGCGAATCGATACCAGCATGTGCACTCTCGACATAGCCCAGACCAATGGGCTTCTGCAACATAGGCGAGAACATGCCGCTGGTAACTGTGCCGATAAGTGCTGCGTTGCTGTAGATTTGGTAGCCGTGACGCGGGATTGCGCGGCCTTCCATTTCAAAACCGATCAGCTTGCGCCTCAGGCCGTCATTTTTAGCTTTCAGAATGGCAGCGCGACCGATGAAATCGCCTTTATCTAATTTCGTAATCCATCCCAGCCCGGCCTCCAATGGGTTTGTGGTCTGATCGATGTCATTCCCATACAGGCAATATTTCATCTCCAGTCGAAGAGTGTCTCGGGCACCGAGCCCAATGGGCTCAATATCAAATTCTTTGCCAGCCTCCATCACAGCTTCCCACACGTGCTCAGAATGTTCCGGAGCAAACATCAACTCAAAGCCATCTTCCCCAGTATATCCGGTGCGGGCGATCATCATATTCACCCCGGCTAATTCGCCCTCCGCAAACCAGTAAGTTTTGATTTCGGCCAAATTGACGCGAGTTAGCTTTTGGAGCGTGGCAGCGGCTTTGGGGCCTTGGATGGCTAAGAGCGAGAATTCGTCGCTGCGGTTCTTCATGATTACGCCATCGATCAGATGTTGGCGAAGCCATTCGAAGTCTTTTTCGATATTGGCAGCATTGACCACCATGATATATTTTTCGGGAAAACGATAGATCAACAGATCATCCACGATGCCTCCCGCGTCATAGCACATAGCGGAGTACTGAGCCTGGTAGATATTCAAACTTTTTACATCATTGATGGTCATATATTGCAAGAAATCGGTCGCCCGAGGACCAATAAATTCAAATTCTCCCATGTGAGAGACATCGAACATGCCAACGGTATGTCGCACCCGGAGATGTTCTTCTGTGATCCCTTTATATTGAATCGGCATATAGAATCCAGCAAACTCAACGATCTTCGCCCCCAGCTTTCGATGTGTTTCGTACAATGCGGTCTTTTTAATCATACGTGCAATGTTCCTTTCAATGCCTTTAGTATTCAAGATTAGGTATCTGGAGCTTGCGTGAATTGCTTCTGATCGACCTATGCTTTGAGCGATTTCACCGCCTGGCTGATCCGATCGAGCGCTTTTTCGATGTTGGCAATCGAATTGGCGTAGGAGAGCCTGAGATAACCCTGGCCATATTTACCGAATGCCGTGCCAGATAGCGCAGCGACGCCAAATTTATCCAGCAACAGATCAGCGAATTTTTTTCCATCGATCCTCAGTTGTTTGATATTCGGAAACACATAGAAAGCACCATGAGGACGCAAGCAAGAGATGCCAGGAATTTGATTCAGCCCATCGACAATGACATCACGCCGCTTTTTGAATTCTGCGACCATTTGATGGACCGCATCCTGAGGACCTCGAATCGCCTCGATACCCGCATACTGGGAGAAGGTGGCGGTGCAGGAATTGCTATTGATCTGCAATTGTACGACCCTATCTGCAAGCTCTTTGGGCATAGCGCCGAATCCCAATCGCCAGCCGGTCATCGCATAGGTCTTGGAGAAGCCGTCCAGAATAATGGTGCGTTCCTGCATTCCAGGAAGCGAGGCGATACTGTGGTGCACGCCTTCATAAATTATGTTCAAATAGACTTCATCTGACAACACATAAATGTCCTTCTCCTGAGCGACCTGAGCTACCGCTTTCAAATCGCTCTCGGTCAAAATTCCGCCGGTGGGATTTTGCGGCGTATTCAAAATGATCAATTTGGTGCGATCCGAGATCAGGGACATAAACTCGTCGATATCGAAACGAAACTCTTTTTCTTCTCGCAGCGGATAGGGAACTGATTTGGCCCCCACAAAATCGATGACCGATTCATAGATCGGAAAGCCGGGGTTGGGATACATCACCTCATCGCCTTCATTGACCAATGCGAGGATGGTAAAAAACATGATCGGTTTGGCACCAGGAGTAACCACAACCTGATCGGGTTGGATCTTGATATTGCGTCGTTTTCCCATATCTTCGGCCAGGACCTCTCGAAGTTCCGGGATGCCAGCCGCTGGGCCATAATGCGTTTTTCCCTCGTTCAGGGCTTTCACTGCTGCATCGATGATATTGCGCGGCGTATCAAAATCCGGTTCCCCGATTTCAAGATGAATCACCTCGTGTCCTTTAGCCTCCAGTGCCTTTGCCTTTGCCAGCACTTCAAAAGCGGTTTCAGTTCCTAATCGAGACATTCTTTCAGCATACTTCATCATATCAGATCCCCTTCCACATTGAGATTGTAATGAAATTGAGAAGTTTGATTTTTTATATGAACACAGAATTTACTTAGCTAATATTTTAATCGCACCTAAATTGCATAGAGCACCGAAAAAATAGCAAAATTATCGCTCATTGTCAAGCTTTTTGTTGCTTGATGGCGCAAGACTTGCGAACATTTCAAACCATAAAGCAATCCCCCAGCTTGGTGGGGGATCTGCTTGAATTCCATTTGATGACCTGCTTACCAGACACGACGAATGTCATTAATAATCACAAAAAGCATGAGCGCGATGATGAGCGCCATGCCGATCTGCTGAATCACCAGCTTCGCCTTTGGAGAAATTGGCCGACGGATGATCGCCTCGATGGTAAGAAACAGGAGATGACCGCCGTCCAGCACCGGGATGGGCAGCAAATTGAGCAAGCCGAGATTCAAGCTTAGGAAGGCGATGAATGCGATATAGTTGGATTCGCCTTCTCGCGCGCTGTCCTTGGCCATTTTAGCGATCATGATGGGGCCCGCAAAGGCCTCTTTGAAGTCCTGTTTGCCGGTGATAATCATTTTCAGCGATTTGCCGATGAGGCGTGTGATCTGCCATGAATAACTCCCTCCGTAGGCGATCGCCTGAACGAGATTGATATTTTTTTCCTGAACCGCCAGGCTGATGCCGATCAACCCGATCTCGCGATCTTGCAGTTTCTGCCGCTTCGGAACAATGGTCGCCCGCACCGTATCGTTCTGATGAAGCCAGACAAATCTCAGCGGACGCTCCGGGCTTGCGTGAATCACCTCGGTCATCTCCTCCCAGGTTCGAATCGGTCGGTCATCAATGGCAAGGATCCGATCTCCAATCTGAAGCCCAGCGGCCTTGCCTGGAAATCCCACCTGCAAATCACCGACGATCGCTGGCACAGTTTGAGGGAGGCTGTCCAAATAGTTCTTCGCAAAAGCAGTGGTATAAACCATCCCCCCTCGCTCAAAACTAATCCGCACCGTATCCAGCCCTTTTGCCCTGGACTCGAGCTCAACCCAGGTTGCAACTGGCTGATCGTTCATTTTCGTGATAATATCCCCGGTGTTTAAACCGGTAACAGCTACCACTTGAGGCGATTTGATATTGCCAATGGCCAATCCCACTGGCTCTTTGATGCCCGAGAAATACGCAATACCGCCAAAAATTAGAATGGCAAGGCCGATATTCATCACCGGACCAGCCAGGATCACCATAAATCGCTGGTAGATCGGCTTTGACATGAACTCCCATGGTTCCCCTTTAATGGCATCTTTATCCATACTCTCATCGATCATGCCAGCCAATTTCACGTAACCTCCCAGGGGAATCCAGGAGATGCAATAATCGGTATCGCCGATCTTTTTGCCGATCATGCGCGGCGGGAAGCCCAACGAAAACCGATCTACCCGAATGCCCACCAACTTGGCCAAAATGAAATGCCCCAATTCATGAACAAAAACTAAAATTCCAAGTCCTATAGCCAATCTCAAAATTGCTTCCATTGAATTCACTCCAATAATCTCTGAAAAATTACGATACACTTTAGAACCAGCATCGTTTCACGACTGGTTCATTTATAAATCGCCCGTGGTTTTGATGGGCATCTGAAAACAGTAGCCAGCTTGCATCATCCGTTGGTGCCAGGCGAATCGTATTTCTTTATCCTCATTCGATGCGAATCTTTATTTTTAGTGTTGCAGATATCAGATAGCTTCGCCACTCAACCATGATCAGCCAATCATCCAGCGAGCGAGTCGGCTTCTATTCATCCAATTGCACCTGCATTCACACTGGTTCTCGATTTTTTCGTGCAGACCTGAGCGTCGCGAATCAACAATCGATTGTGGGAATAATTCTTTCGTTTTTAAAAAGAGACCACCAGGACCTGCTGCTGTTGGATCGCCTCTTTCACAAAATTCCTTGCCCAGATATCTGCGGCGAGCAGATCCTCTAAACTTGGTCGATTCACGACATGATGTTGAGAAAGCGCTTGCTCCACCAAGCTGGAGATCTCATTGAATCTGATTTGCTGTTGAATAAAAGCCTGTCGAGCCTGATCATTGGCGGCGTTCAGTACAGCCGGGGCAGTGCCACCAATCTTCAATGCTTCATACGCCAGCTTCAGCGCCGGGAACCGTTCTAAATCTGGCGGTTCAAAGGTCAACTGTCTAATGTGATCGAACGACAAACGTTGACTGTCAAGCGGCATTCGTTCCGGATAAGTCAGGGCATACTGAATAGCTAATCGCATATCTGGAACCGCCAACTGGGCTTTAATCGCGCCGTCGATGAACTCTACCATGGAATGGATGATGGATTCAGGATGAATCACAACTTCGATACGGTCGCCTGGCACGCCGAACAGCCAATGGGTTTCAATGACTTCAAATCCTTTGTTCATCAGGGTTGCAGAGTCGATACTGACATTTGTCCCCATGCACCAATTGGGATGTTGCATTGCCTGTTCAACGGTGACCTGGGCCAGTTGTTCTGGCGAATATTTTTGAAACGGTCCGCCCGAGGCGGTGAGAATCACCCGCTGAATGGACGCCGGGTTTTCGCCCTGAAGGCACTGGAAAATCGCGCAGTGCTCGCTATCGATCGGCAATAGCCTGACCCCATAGATTTCAGCCAGCGACGTGATCATCTCGCCGGCCATGACCAGGATCTCTTTATTGGCCAATGCGACGCTATTTCGCTGCTTGATGGCAGCCAGCGTGGCATGCAGTCCGCTAATTCCGACCAGGCCATTGACCAGCATATCGACATCATAGCGCTGAACCAATTCCAATAGTCCATCCTCGCCGGTGATGACTTCGATTCCCAATTGCGCGATCTGATCGATAGCGGTAATGGGAAAATTGTCCCCAGTGATGCAGACAGCGACGGGGCGAAACATCTGGCACTGCTGATATAGCAAATCCACCCGATGGTGGGTGGAAAGGCCAATGATCTTAAAATCTTGGGGATGGGCTTTGATGACCTCCAGGCAATTTCTGCCAATCGAGCCGGTTGCGCCCAGCAGGGTAATGCGTTTCATGCGATGCCGATGATGTTTTATTGGGAAATCAGCCCCAGCCACGCAATATTGGGGCTGGGGCAATGACCGAACTATCGAAAACTCAAACCAAGACCCGCATTAAATCCCTGGAAACCGCCAAAATTATAGTCGGCATGAATGAACAAAAATGGAATCGGCTTGATCTTCAATCCCACATTGCCGCGGAAATTGCCGCGATTATACTCCTTATTGACTTCGCCGATAGGGTTGCCGAGCTGCAGTTTTACCTTGAGCGTGGTGTAATCATATCCCACGCCCCCATAAAAATCGATCAGCGGGAAGCCTTTGCTGATTACCAGCGCTGCACTGAGATTATTGACGCTGGCGAAATCGAATTTTTCTGGGACATCCAGATAATGGTACGACGCGACAATAGCGATCCGGGGAAGCAGCATGTTCTGGAGCAAGCCATATTTCACCCCCAGGCCGATCAGGGTGATGTTACCCTCGTCCTCGCCTTCACCAATAGGATAAGTGAAGAAGCGGCCCATCGCTTCGAGATCACCGGGTAAACCTATATTGACCTGAAGCAAAGGCAACGGCATCAAATCGACATTGCGGAAGATGCCTCCCTGGGCTGGCCGAAAGTCCGGGCTCTGAGGAAACGGTAAATTGGGTTTCTGGTCGCTGGTGATCATCATGGTCACTACGCGCACCCCGACATCGAATCCACCCAGGCCATGAGTTTTGGCGGAATGATAGAGCCCCCCGCCAGTGTAGAATGCGAAAAGGTCCAGTAACGGCGCAATCGCCTCATCCAGATTGGAGATCGCCTGAGCCCGCGCCTTTTCGGGATCGGTGACCGTGCTGGGCGGTCGGACCATTCTTTCTAAGTTCAAATCCTGGCCCAATATCAGGTTGGTGCTGCTAATCAGCCATACCATCAACAGTGGAATTGAAAGCAATCGGGTCTTCATGGGACTATCCTCCTAAGTTTTGATATTTCTTTGCGAGCCTCTGGGCCTCAGCGTATTCCTGAGGAGTTAATTGTCCTTCAAAAAAATGGATACCAAAACATCGTTGGAAACCAGTCTTTAATGCCCAAACCAATCGATCATAATTGACCGGAGTGGATAAAATTTGAGAGATCGAAATTGTTTTTTCAGCCAATGCCTGCCGAAATCGCTCTGCCCGAACTCCCTTCAACGCCTTGATGTAATCGGCCAATCTCAGATGGAACGTCCCCACTAAAATCGAGCCATGCTGGAGGATCGATTGTTCATAGCGTCGTTGAGCGCTGCCGACTAGCTTTTTTCCCTCATAAGCGATTTCAAACTTCGCCGACCTTGAGAAGCAGGGAATACTTTCTTTGGCGCGACTTTTTTTCTCGGCAACAACATGTTCCACCAATTCTGCTTTGACCCCAAGCAACAAGAGCCCCTCCAATATGCCCTTATTAATGCGATTATAGGTCGTCAGAATCTCTCTCGAATAGAAATCCGAATTTTTGGGCACGATGATACTGTAAGTAATTTCCTCAGCGTGCAACACGGCTCTGCCGCCGGTCGGTCGCCGGACAACATCGATATGATCTTGTTGACACTTCTCTAAGTCCAGATCATTCGGATCCTGATTGTAGCCTAATGAGATGGCGTAGGGTTGCCATTGATAGACTCGAAAAATGGACCAGTTGTCTTTTGGGACCGTCTTGGTTGCCAAGACCTCATCGATGGCCATGTTCAAAAAACCGTTCTTGGCCCCGGTATTGAGAAATCGCCAGTTGTTCATCGGTTTATTTAATAATACCACGTTCGCTGGTTCGAATAAACTGAATGATGTCTTGCACCTCAGGAATGAGTTCAACGGTTGCTTCGATCTGGCTCAAAGCCTGGGATACGTTCAACCCGGATCGGTAAAGCAATTTATATGCCTGGCGTAGCTTCATCATCGTTTCTGGGGAGAAACCACGCCGCGAGAGGCCCACGCGATTGATCCCTTCGTAGGTGAGCGGCTCATCTGCGGCCAGAATATACGGAGGGACATCTTTGGGCACTCGCAACCCACCACCGACAAAGGCATGTTTGCCGATTCGAACAAACTGATGAATGGGGGTCATGCCACCGACCGAGGCATAGTCTTCGATGGTGACGTGCCCAGCCATATTGACTGCATTCGCCAGGATGACATGATTGCCGATTATGCAATCGTGGGCGATGTGGACGTATGCCATCAACAAAGTGTTAGAACCGACCACTGTCTTCATGCGATGGGCACTACCTCGATTCAAGGTACAAAATTCCCGAATCGTGGTATTATCGCCGATCTCCAGGGTGGTCTTTTCGCCAGCATATTTTAGGTCCTGCGGGTCTGTTCCCAGAACCGCTCCGTTGAACACCCGACAACGTTTTCCCATTCGAGTGCCGGCATGGATCAGCACATGAGAGGCGATCTGACAACCATCACCGATAATCACATCGTTTTGAATAATAGAATAAGGGCCAACGGTTACATCTTCGCCGAGTTGCGCGTCTGGATCAACAATAGCCGTAGGATGAATATTCGTCACAGCGTTTCTCCTGAATTTGTCAGTTTAAATTTCTCAGCACAGATTATCGTGTAACAACCGCGGCAGAAAGTTCTGCTTCGCATACTAAATCATTGCCAACAAACGCTTTGCCGACCATTTTGCAGATGGATCGGCGATAGCGAACCATATCCAATTCGAAGCGGAGCTGATCGCCTGGAACGACTGGCTTGCGGAATTTCACGTTATCAATGCCGGTGAAAAATACCAATTTGTCCGAAGGATCTGCCTCCGCATCCAACAACAATATCCCCCCAGTCTGAGCCATTGCCTCAATGATCAGCACTCCGGGCATAATCGGTCGATCTGGGAAATGACCAATAAAGAACGGTTCATTTGCAGTGACATTCTTAATCCCAACCACATGTTGCTTCGGAACCAGATCGATGATCTTATCGACCAAAAGGAATGGGTAGCGATGCGGCAGAATCTTTTGGATGGCATTAATATCTAAGACAACCCCTTTGCCAGCCGCGCGTTTTTGATATTTCGATGTGATCTTTTTCTTTTCGAACTCCTTGCGCAGCACCTTCACCAGCTCAACGTTCGCCGCATGTCCAGACCTGGCCGCTACAATATGACCGATCAACGGGACCCCTAACAGAGCCAAATCACCGATCAGGTCTAACGCTTTGTGGCGGACTGGTTCGTTATAGAAGCGCAATTCCTTTCCGCCAAGAATCCCATTGGATCCCAAAACCACCGAATTGGGGATATTGAACAGCCGTTTCAGCCGATCGAACTCACTTTCATCGATCTGGCGATCGATGATCACAATGGCATTGTCCACATTGCCCCCTTTGATCAGCCCCTGTTCTTTTAGCATCTCCACTTCATGGAGGAAACAGAACGTTCGGGCTGGGGCAAATTCCTTAACGAATTCTTCCTCCAGCGAATACAACGAAGTATATTGCGTGCCCAAGGCCGGGTTCTGATAATCGACCATGAAGGTGATCCGGAACTGATCCGATGGAACGACTATGATATCGACCTTTCGCTCCTCGTTATGATAGGCGATGGTATTCTCGATTATAATATAATCTTTGGGCGAGTTTTGCGTCTCGAAACCAGCTTGTAGCAGAATTTCAACGAACGGAAGCGCACTCCCATCGATAACTGGCGGTTCATTGTTCGTCAATTCAACCAGAATGTTGTCGATCTCCAGACCAGCAATGGCAGCTAACACGTGTTCGACAGTATGGATCACAGTGCAGTTCTGACCGATGGTCGTCCCCCGGGAGATGTCCACCACATGTTCGATGTCAGCTAAAATCTCGGGGCAATCGGGGATGTCCGTCCTCTTAAACCGAATGCCATAGTTTTCCGGTGCGGGCAAGAACGTTAGCGTGCTGGTATTACCCGTATGCAGCCCAACACCAGAAATCGAAACAGGTTGTTTAATGGTTCGTTGATTTTTTAACATCTGACCTCCATATAGAAAACCAAAGGCGTATTTCCGAAATCATATTGCTGATTGTCAGATCTTATCGATCAATTTGTAGGACAAGTCTACAAAAAAAGATCGGCCGCATTGGAGCAATTTTCCAATTCGGCCGAAGATATGCTCATTTATGGAGCAAGGTCTCGAGCTTGGCCTCCAGCTCAGCTATCCGTTTTAGCAGATCTGGCAACCGGCGCAACGCTGCTTCCTCGCGTTTGGCCTGCATCATCGGTCGCGCTGGGTAACCAAAATATGTCGAATTGGGGGGCAAACTTTTTGAGACACCGGACTGGGCACCGATAATCGTATTGTCGCCGATCTCAATATGGCCAACAAAGCCAACCTGTCCACCGATCATGACGTTCTTTCCGATTTTCGTGCTGCCAGAAATGCCAGTTTGCGCTGCGATCACTGTATTCTCCCCAATCTCGACATTATGAGCGACCTGGATCAGGTTATCCAATTTGGCCCCTCGATGAATCACCGTTGCGCCCAACGTCGCTCGATCAATCGCACAATTCGCTCCAATCTCCACATCGTCTTCAATGATCACCGTTCCCACCTGAGGGATCTTGAAATACTGCTGACCCTCTCGGGCAAATCCGAAACCATCCGAGCCAATGACAGTCCCACTATGGATGATTACATTATTCCCAATCCGCACCCGCTCGCGCACCGTGACGTTGGCATAGATGAGCGTATGATGGCCTATTTCCACCTCAGGACCGATGACGACACCCGCATGAATAACCACCTCATCGCCGATCCTGCAGTTTCTATCGATCACCACACCAGGACCTACCCGGATGTTTCTGCCGAGCTGAGCGGTTTCATCCACAATAGCTGTAGAATGGATGCCCACTGCGACGGTAACAACGGGCGGATGAAAAACTTGTAGCACTCTCAAAAAGGCATAATATGGATTTTGCGTGCGAATCACCGGTCGAGTGGTTGCTGGAAAATCCCGGCTCACGATGATCGCCGCTGCGTTGGTCGTCTCCAAATATTTCGCATATTTCGGATTGGACAGAAAAGTAATTTCCCCGGGATTGGCCGTTTCAATCTTTGCCACGCCGCGAATTTTGATCCCACCATCCCCATCCAGTTCTCCCTGGACCATCGCGGCGATTTCGGCTAACGAGAGTTCCATAACACATCCTTTATTACAGATTTTTGCCAGGTGGCTATCGATTATCCTTGCCCTTGGATGGCTCGCCTTTAACAGACTGCCCTTTGTTCAACTCCGCCAATACTCGATCGGTCAAATCTGGCTGATCAGTGCCAAAATATAAGATGGCCCCATTATTGGTATCAAAAATATAATCGAATTTTTCATCATCTCCGATTTTTTTGATCACCGCATTGATCTTATCGAGTACTGGTTGCATCAGCTCCGCCTGCTTTCGCAGCACCTCGCCAGATTTAGGATCAAATTTGTCGCGCTGAAACTTCTGCAACTGCATGGTCAACGCTTCCAATTCCTGCTGCTTCTCTTTTTTCTTGGTCTCGCTCAACAGCAAACTCTGTGCATCATATTGCTCACGTAGTTGTTGCAGGCGTTGGAGCATCTCCTGGCCCTCAGTCTCCCACTGCCGGATGAATTCATCCAATTTCTTTTGCGCATCTTGCCATTCTTTCAATTCAGCAAGCACTTTCTGTGAATGAACCACCCCGATCTTCATCTTTTGACTGAACCCAGGCGTCACCATGATAGCGATGAGACCCAACACGAAAATCACTTTAGTTAGATTTCTCAGTAACATCTTATCCTCCATAACTGTTCAAATTGATTAATTGATTCTGGTCTATTAATTGGATGTTTGTCTGATAATTTCCCCCTGCCGCTTGCCGTTAATCTCGTCACACCAGATCAAAAGCAACTGCGATTTCAATTCTATCTGATTGATTAGAAGCTCCTGCCAAACACGAAATGGGGTTTCCATTTGCCATAGCGCCGACCATTGACATCGTAATTATCGAAGCCATAGGCATAATCGAAACCGATAATCCCGATCATGGGCATAAACAATCGGGCACCGATACCCACCGAACGGCGCAGGTCGAATGGATCCGTATCTGAGATATTGACCCAGCTATTGCCAGCTTCGGCAAAAATCAGCCCGAACATGGTGGGATTGGGGATGATCGGAAAACGCAGCTCCGTCGTGTATTTGATCATCACTTTGCCCCCAGGCGAAGTGGCATAGCCTGCCAGCGGATCATCGTAGCCGCGCAACGGAGTCGACCGAGTCATACCTTCACCGCCCAGGAAGAAGTATTCGAGATACGGAATCTTCGAGGTCTTGGTCCATCCATCCAAATAGCCGGCCATGGCATGATTGTATAAAACCAGCTTCCAAATTGCCGGGGTAAACCAGCTCGCCGCAAAGGTATATTTGTGATAACCGACATTTCCGCCAAGGAAACCGCCAGCGAACTCAGCGGATAATGAAACCTCAGATCCCTCTGTTGGAAACTCAGGCCGGTTAAGGCTGTTGCGACTGATGATCTGCGTAACGCTGCTGGAGACTAATGGCCACTCTTGCCCGACGATATTGTTTGGGTTGGCCGCGATCACGTATGGCGAAAAATTGCCCAGCTCGGTGCGGTCGATTCGATAGATGATATCCCCTCGGAAATAATTATCTGGCCAACGGAGCCTTCGACCGAGTCGCACCTGACCGCCGCTGCTTCTTTGGCTATATCCAATATATTGCGCATCCCGCTTGGTATCATAGATGGTAAAACCAGCTAAGGTGGGGGTGTCCATAAGCCAGGGCTCGGTGAAGCCGATCTGAAAAGATCGATAATATCGACCGAAGTTCCAATCAAAACTCAACTGCTGACCATTGCCGAACAGATTGTTCATGGCAACGCCGATGCTGCCAATAATCTTATCGCGTTCGCTCCAGCCAGCAGACATATTGGCCAGATCTGTCGATTTCTCCTCCACAGTGAACTTCAGATCGATCTGATCATCACTCACCGGCCAGTAATCGATTTTCACATCGGAAAAGTAATTCAACACCCATACGTCTCGTTGACTTCGTTCCAGGGCTGCTTTGCTGAAAATATCACCTGGATTAATGCGTAACTCTCGGCGCACCACTTTTTCTTTGGTCTTTGTATTCCCTGCAATGTGAATGAGATTAATCTTGACCGGTTGTCCCTCGGTAATATTGAACTGAATATTGACCGTATCCAATGCGACGGGCGTCTCGCGCGGATCGATACGGGAGTAGATGTAACCATTATCGTAATAGAGCGTTCCCAACCGCTCCATAATTGCCTTCTGTATCTTTTCCTGGCTATAAGCATCCCCCTTGTCGAACCCCAGTTGCGATCGCAAGAGCTCGCTGCTATATAATTTATTACCTGTGAAACTAATATCACCGATATAGTAGCGCACTCCTTCTCGAACCACGATATCAATAAACAGATCCTTTCGATTTTCATCATAATAAACAGAATCGCTCACGATCTCAGCGTCGCGGAAACCGTGATTCCGATAGTACTCCACCACTTTCAGCAGATCTTTTTCGTATTCTTTTCTGTTGAAATCGGCGCCACGCCACCACCGATCTTCCTTGGTCTTCTTCATCTGCTTTCGAAGTTTGCTGTCGGAAATGTGCTCATTCCCTTCGAAATTGATCTTCTTGATCTGCACCTTCTCTCCCTCTTTGATATTGAAGGTCAAGATCGTTTTGCCGTCCTTCTCGGCATCATAGGTCTCGGCGGTTATTTCGGCAAGCAGATAGCCCTTATCGGCATACATCTTCTTCAGTTTTCTCCGCGCCTTATTGATCATGTAAGGCGAAACCACCTGGCCCCGATAAAAAGCCAGCTCTTTGTCGATATCCTCTTTTTTGATCTTTTTATTGCCGCTCAATTCATATTTTTCCAGCCGTGGATACTCTTTTACTCGAATCGTTAAGTAAATCCCACCGGGCAATTCTTTATCTTGATATATCTCGACATCGGAAAATAGATTGAGGCTCCAAAGGTTCTTCACAGCGGTCTGAATATCATCGGCTGTAATTTCTTTCCCCTGGGTCAAGCCCGAATTGATCTGAATAATGGCAGGGTCAGCGGTCTTCAATCCCTCAATCGTTATACCTAATAATTTTACTGTCGAATATTGGCCAAACACAATGACAGGCATCGCTATTATCAATAACCCGAACAGGCATATCCGCGTGATGCGATTCCTGATGACAGGGCGCATATTCATTTGATTACCTCCTGAAAATTGCAACATGGAAAATACGAAATTTTTCTAACTTTGTAAAGGAAAAAATCGTTGTGATTCATTTTAGGGCATGTCAAAATGGGAACGAATGCCGCAACATAATCCGTTTATCCTCTTTTTGCCATAACAACAGGCTATTGTAGTCATATTGCATCTCTAAAAGAAGATTCGGATTAATGCGATATTCCAATCCCAGCGTATGATGCAGCCCCAGACCTTCCTGCTCGTAGCGGTAATGCATTCCGGCTTCCAATTGACCAGTATAGAGCAAAAACAGCCGCTGTGCCAAATACTTTCCGAGGATCAATTTGGTGCTCCGCAGCAGGAACAGTCGGGAATCATATAGCCAGTTTTGCTCATTATTGAGATTCATTTCGATCAAGTTCCGCGTCAAGCGCGAGCTGAAGCGAACAATATCAAGCCCCAGGGTTCGTTCCAACTGTCGCTCGAAGGGCCGAAACAGGGGACGAAAAATCAGGTTATCCGCACTGATGCCGATAATGTCGGTGGCGACCTTGGGCATATTGGTGATCGAATATCCTAATGATGCCAATAACTCGCCCTCAGAATAGCCCAGATTTGGGTTGTCCGCCGAGAGTTGAAACACCACTTCTCCCAGTCGCCCTCGCTTCAGCGTTTGGCCTGTCTCTTTATCGACCGTCAACAGCGTCAAATAGATGTAATAGGGATAGCCAGTGGAATCGGTCACTGTAGTGCGGCCCTCACCGTATACGATCGGCAGCAAAGAACTCTTATCGAACTCCACTTCACCTTTGGTGGACACATCCATATCGAACTCAGCACCGGCTTTAATCACCTCAAAATCCAGGTCCAAATATTCAATATTTCCTCGGGACGATTCCAGGCTTCCGGTCACCCCGAATGTCTTATCCTTAATCACCCCCTTAAATTCCAGTCCTCCCACCCCTGCGTCCAGGATCAGGTCCACGTAGACACGATCAACGCCACTGGGAATCTGGCGCTGATAATGTGCATCTTTGCCAACCAACGCTGTAACGTTCCAATTGATCTGCGTCAGCACCTCCACCACAGGATCGACTCGGGTGGTATCTTCTGATTCGCTTATTAAAAATGGAAACGTGAAATTCACGTTGTTCAGGATAATTTTCCCTTTTACCAATGGTTGTTCCAAGGGGCCGGCGATCAAAAAAGGTAATCGCTCTGTCTTGCCAATAAATACAAACTGCCCCACCTCACCCTTTTCCATCAATGCTGGAATATGCAGGGGAATCCCTTTGGGGGAAGTCTCGATGGCAAAAACACCGAAGCTCAAACCGTATTCCGGAATGGTAAATGGCGTTACCGATCCAGCCAAGCCCAGTGAATCGGCTCGCATGTTTCGGATCTTAAATTCTCTGCCTTTGATTTTTCCGGTTATGAATTTAACATTTAAAAAGCCGTCCTGTTCCAATTCCACGCTGGCCGCGATATTATTGATTTCCGGTGCCACATCACCCAGTCGCAAATAGCCTCGCGATAGATCGATTTTTGCCCGCGAAATTGTCATATTGTTAGGACGCCCACCGATCGTTATGCTCCAGCGAGCGTCACTGGCTGTCTTCTTGAAAAACGAAGTCAAATCTGGGAGCAGGGCCAAAATGTTGCCACGGCCCTCCAGATTGATATTCATTGGCACCGAGGCAGAAAATGGGATTTCTCCGTTTCCTTTCAATTCGAATTGGCCAGCCCGCGCAATGAGGATATCTTTGAACGACAATCCGATGGTTGGCGTTTCTCGTGTTAATTCCAGCGAGTCTGTTGGCCCTAATTCAAACTGAGCGTGCGTAAATCCAAAGGGACCAAGCTTGCCATCCCTCACATCAATGGACCCCCACCAATTAGGACGATAGCGATCCCCATTAAGTTTGATTTGAAAACGGCCAGTTCCTCCAATGACCCCGGATTGATTGAACAAAAGCGTGGTCATCTTGTTCAAATCGATTTGATGTCCGGCGCAATCGAACTCCAATTGGTTCGTCGCAAATGAATACTCTCCTTTTCCGCGGAAAATCTCGGTTTGGTCCTGCTGAACGATAAGATCTGTTAAGTGCAAGGTACGATCGGCTATTCGAAAAGCCACCAGACCATTATAGAAGCCGATATCGTTAATCTTGATCCCGTTAAAATTGATTTTTCCCATCAGTTCGATACGATCGACCTGACCGGCGATCGCAATATCGCCTCGGACCTGCCCGGCATTGACCCGAGCCCAGTCGCGGCTGACCAGTCGCGCAAATCTGGGGAGAGAGAGATCGGGAAAGAGCAACTTCCCGGCCACCTGTCTCTGTCCTGCTAATTGGATGCGCGCTTCGGCCTCAACTAAATCATCCATGCCTGCTGACCGAATTTGCCATTGATTTCTGGTTTTAACCAGATCTAATTTGCCATGAAATCGTTCTCCATTGCTATCTACATTGAGTTCAGCCACCACTTGCAGTTGTTCGTTGTAAGAGGTGATGCGACAATTGAGCTCGGCAAGCCGGCGCGCGGCCTCTGGCCAAATGAAATTTCCAGCAATTTTCCATATAAATCGCTCATGCTGAATGTGGAGGCTGCTATTTTTATAATTGAAGACTTTTTGAACCCATTTCAATTCTGGCAAACGGTACAGCAGCCGGTGCACATCCGTTAAATGGAGCTGCATGGTGGGATATTTGCCCGCAAAAGCCATCACCCCTTCGATTCGACAGGGTAACTCGTTACAACGCAATTGCAACGCCATCTGTTTATCGGCCATTCTAAAATCGCCATTAAAGTGAATTGGATTCTCTGGCTGATCAGCGAATAGCACTTCGCCCATCATTTTCCCAGAAAATTCCGAAAAATTCCCACCCGCTTCAATCGCTATTCGGCTTTGATTGTTGCGCATAGAGGGCAGCCGGATTGGAATTGAACCATAACCATTGAGCGACAGAGCCACTCGAGGTAGCGAATCGGAGAAATGGAGATGTCCATAGCCAGCGACGGTCAATCCATTATGAGAAAAACTGAGCTCGTGGAGCTTTAAGCCGGAACGATCAAAAAACAATTGCGCCTTTATGTCATGAAATCTGATGTCATTCAATAAAATTTGCCGCGACCAAATCTGCCCGGTCAAAACTGGTCTGGCTAAAGGCTCGGTTACTTTTAAGACAAATTGCGATGTGCCACGTAGCCGAATCCGCGAATTTGGGGCCAGTGATTGCAGATTCTTCTGCCAGTTGAATTCATCAGCGGTGAGGGTAAAATCCATGACTGGGGCAAAAATATTATGCAGTTTCCCCTCGATCACCACTCTCGATCCGTTCAATTGACATTCAGCCTGTTCAATGATAAAATCGTGCTCCTTCAAATGGCCGGAGAGTTGAATTGCATCGAAATACAGCCCCCTGTTGGCGATATGAATCACCCCGTCGCTCAGTGAAATCGCACCTGATAGATCAAAATTGTCTTGTACGGTCTTACTTTTGCTCAGCGCAAGCGTGGCATTGATGGAGCCCTGCCGGATTTCGATGTCTTCGGAAACGATCAGCGGCAGCCGATTGTGCCATTCGAAATTGTTGATCGTGGCTTCGAGTCGCTCGAGGGATTGCTGAGCGATATTGATGTTGCCATTGAGTATGAGATTGTAGCTATTGGATTGAAACAGTTTGCCAACAAATCGAGCGGCAACCGTCCCAATCTCGCTGCTGTTGAGCCACCCATTTAGATCTCTGGCGAGCAATATTTGTTGGTTGTTCAGCGAATCGAAATAACCGATTGTGCCGCGTGAGAGCGTAATTCGTTTGAGGAAATCGACCGCCGCAATTTCGGACCAGATTTTTTTTTGTCCTGACGAGAGAAGCGAAGAGTCGCTTGATACTGGCGAACGATCGACCAGTGGGTTCTTTAGGAAAATAAGTTCTGGTTGAATTAGCAACACATCATGTGGGATCTGATGAGGTCGGAATTTGTTCTTGATCAATCTCGTGAAATTAAATCCAATTCTGACATCATGAATTCGCAGCAGGACATTATCGTTTCGAAAACTCACCTCCCTAAAATGGACCGCCCCCAGGGACATCTCGAGTTTCTGAATTCGGATTCCAGTTCCCATCACTGGCTTTAGCTGGCTTAACACATAGCTTTTGATCCGTTCATTTACTTTGAACAGATTCCAGCCATGATAAATGACCAGGACGGTAAAAGCCATCAATAAGGAGATGACAAGAATCCATCGTCTTGCTCGCATAGGATAATAGATCGCTCATTCAGATGTGATATGAAAAAGGCGATTCATCATTGTAGAATCGCCTGAAGAGGTGATAACCATCAATAATTGCACTGATTAAACTTTTCGAATAAAATCAAAGTTCCGGAACGATTAATACGAGTGGTCATTGAACCAAAAGCCAGCAACCATCTAATTCAGCTCATCCCCAATTCATGAGAAATGGGACCCTGCAACCACACCATGAAATAGCTCAATCTTCAGAAAATATCGGTCAGTTCAAATCACTATGAAGCTGCATATACCAATTGCGGCTTAAACTCAACCCGCACTTGCTCACTGATCATGCCAAAACGTCGTTCCCGTTGTTGATAACACAAGATGGTCTGATAAAATTCTTTTTTCCTGAAGTCCGGCCACAACACATTCGTAATATAAAGCTCTGAATAGGCAATTTGCCACAGTAGGAAATTACTGATCCTCTGTTCACCGCTGGTGCGGATCACCAAATCCGGGTCTGGCAAATTGGCAGTGAACAAATGATCGCTAATAAGCTGCTCATCGATTTCGGTAGGCCTAATTTCGCCTTTGCTAACTTTTCGAGCAATCTGACGCACAGCGCGAGTAATTTCATCCCGACTGCTGTAATTTAAGGCCAGATTCACGAGCAATCCTGTATTATCCTTTAGTTCATTAATGGCGTAATCGATCCCTTCGCACACTACGCGCGGCAGGTCCTCCATCACTCCGATCACCTGAAGCCGAACGTTATTTTTCTTCAATTCAGGGACCTCGTTCCGAATCGTTTGGATCAATAATCGCCAAAGCCCAGAGATCTCGGATTTGGGCCGACGCCAGTTTTCCCGGGAAAAAGTATAAAGCGTCAGAATTTCAATCCCTAATTCACCGCAAGCTTCGACCACGGCGCGGACCGAATTGATGCCCTCCTCATGTCCTTTTAGCCGACTCAAATTTCGCGCTTTCGCCCAGCGACCATTGCCATCCATAATGATAGCTACATGCACGGGAATATTTCCTTGATTCAAGATCGCCTGTTTGAGCTCATTCTCTTCTTCCACCAATAATTTCATATCTCCACCCATTTCCTAATACCTCACACATCAAATAAAAAGGAGCGCCCAGAACAACAATCGCTCCTCATCATCAAAGGCCAAAACACCGTGTCTCTGTTTAATAACGCTGAAAATTTAAGATAAAATCAGCTAAATGTCAAGTGTATTTTTTGACACGAAGCCTCCAAAATTGGAGTGACTTCCCTTGTTGGCGATAAAAAACCCCCCGCTGTATCTTGTTTTTTGAGATCACCGGCGGAGGGTCCGATTTCAATATTGATAGACGGCTCACATTGAACCAATCGCTGACGCTTGATTATGCGGTTCATTGATAGATACGCAATCTGCTTTTAGCACGGCGATTCGAGCGCTGCTATTTTTGCAATGCTTCAGACCGATCGAAGGCCTCCTGTCCCTTGGCGACCTCTCCGATGTTGGTATAGGCTACTCCCAGGTTGTTCCACACCACAGGATCATCAGGTTTCAGCTCAACCGCCTTTTCCAGATAGGGGATTGCCGCTCTAAAATACTCGGTTTCCTTTTCCTTTTTCGCTTTGATCACCGCCACCGGGATCTTCTCCAGTTGTCGCGGATCCATCTCTCGCTCAGCTTTCAGCACATTCTGTGCCAGGCTTAAATAGGCATTGCCGATGTTTAAATTGGATTCAAAATCGTTGGGATTGATCTCGACCACTTTTTTGAAGTTCTCGATTGCTTTTTCGTAATCATCCTTCAGAAAATATAATCGTCCCAGGTTGAACAACAGATCGGTATCATTCGGTCGTTTGGCAAGCGCCTCTTCATAAGCAGCAAATGCCTGATCGGTTTGACCCATATAATCGTATGCCATAGCTTTTTGGGCAATCGCATCGACATTGAGGGAATCAATTTCTAAAATCCGATTCATCATTTCGATCGTCTTTTCAAACTGTTCCGCCCGAATATACAACCGACCCAAATCTGCCATCGTTTCGGTATCTTTGGGATTAATGCGGATCACGTCCTCATAATTTTGGATAGCTGCTTGGAGGTCGCCCTTTTGCAAATTGACATAGCCAAGGTTTCGATATGCCTCAGGTCTATCCGGGAAAATGATGATGCAA
>FWWM01003770.1_pt1 | contig 36869 bp, 38 predicted proteins | sample 2228351 | NCBI WGS metagenome assembly FWWM01 (sample SAMEA103939774, study PRJEB20133) | metagenome
CAATAGTGTTTTCCAAGATTAAAATTTTATTTATATTTGCACCATCAAAAAGTTGCATTTGTGACTTGAATTCACCAAATAATATTTTGCATGAACAAGGAATACATAAGGCCGGATTTTTGACGATAAGTTCTTTTCAACCAATACTAGGGCAGAATCAATGATCTTGCCTGCCTTTTCAAGATTTCGTATATTCAAATAAAATTGAGCAAATTCAATCAAAATTTTTGCTTCAAGTTCATGATTATTTTTATTTTTAGCATATTGCAGTGCGCCGGCAAATGCCAATTCGGCGGTTTTGATATTGTTTTGCAGTGAATATACTTTCGCCAGCTCAGTCAAACTTTCAGCTATAGCCAAAGTATCCTTGGCTTTCATGGCATATTGATGAGCTTTCTTTAGATATTCAATGGCCGATGTATAATTCCCTGCCTCTACAAAATATTTTGACAGTATTATTGATGCCAAATTAGAAAGAGAATAATCTCCCAACGATTCAGACTTTAAAAACAAAGAATATGCTAAATTTATCCCTTCGTAAAATTCATCGGTTTGCAATAAAATTTTTGCCTGCTCGGCTTGCAATCTCAAAACCGGTTTTATTTCTTTTTCTTGTTTGTAATATTCTTGCCATTCTCTACATAAATGCAATGCCGTAGCAGGATCATAATTTGAAAGATACTCCAGCAAACGTATTTGCTCTATTACACGAATACTGTCATTTGGAGATTGCAATATTCTTTTTTGGAGAGAATCAAGCGATTGACCCAATGCAAAGTGAAAAAGAAAAAGAAACAAAATCGATTGTATTGTTTTAAAATACAAGGCAAATAAACCACACCCGATGCGCACTTTCCCTTTCTTCACGTAAATAAAATCAGATTTTAATTCACCGGCGATATTAAGAAATTTTTTTCACATAACATCTGCGTCGGCGATGTTGTATATGGTCATAATTCTTCCAGTTGCTGATGGCGTTAGTATTGGTTTCGAATATACCTGTAGTTTCAATGTATTTCAAACCGTTTTTCAACATTGTATCTTGCATGGCTGCCTGCATAATCACGGCGGCACCAGTGTTTTGTTTATCTTTTTTTACTCCTGTGAGAATTTGATCAAGTGTATCGACTCCTTTACCTTTTTTGGCTTTCAGGATATGAAAAATTCCAAATGGCAACAACCTTCCTTTGGCCTTTTGCATTGCTTTAGAAACACTTGGCATGGAAATAAGAAATCCTATGGGTTCTCCGTCCACGAAAGTCATCTTAATATATTCCGGATTGAGAAGGGCAATATATTTTTTGGCGTAAAACTCCATCAATTCTTTTGTCAACGGTGTCACATATGGCAATACATCAAAAGAATCATTTAGTATTTCAAACATTTGGTCTTTGTAGTGCAATACTTCTTTGATGGATGAAAATTCTCTTAATTCAACTCCAAACCTCTTTTTCAATAATTCTGCACCACGATTTGCTTTATTAACGGCAGCTTCCCCCAATGTCAAACGAAATTCCACCCAATCATTTTCTTTTTCAAACCCTTGATTTTCAAAAAAATCTTTATAATATGCATGATGGTAAACAGATGCAATGGGAGGCAAATAATTAAACCCCTCGATCAACAACCCTTGCAAGTCAAGATTAGTAAAACCCAAAGGGCCGTGCACAACTGTCAGATTTCTTTTCAAGGCCCATTCAAATACTGTTTCGAATAATGCTTTAGCCACTTTCTCGTCATCAATACACTCAAAACGTGTTATTCTAACGTAAGGGATACCCGTTTTCTCATTGTAGGGATTATGCTTGATAGCGCCAATCCTGCCAATTGTTCTATTATGATCATCAGTAGCAATCCAAAAAGCGGCTTCACAGAACTTTAACGCCGGATTGGTTTTCTCTTGAAAAATATTGTATTCCTGTGATTTAATGGGAGGTACCCAATATTCATTTCCTTTGTACAATTGAAAAGGAAGTTCGACAAATTTTTTTTGTCCCGATGTATCTTTTACTTCAATTATTTTCATTATACTACGTTGTTATTTAGCTATTCCGATAGAACGTTTTTCACGGATTACCGTAACTTTTATTTGTCCGGGATAAGTCATTTCGGTTTCTATTTTATGGGCGATTTGAAATGCCAATTCATCGGCTTCTTTATCACTTACCTTATCGCTTTCAACCATCACGCGAAGTTCCCTACCGGCTTGGATGGCATAAGATTTTTGCACACCGGGATAGGTCAAAGCAAGATTCTCAAGATCTTTTATCCGTTGTATGTATTGCTCCATCACTTCTCTACGTGCACCCGGACGTGCTCCCGATATGGCATCGCACACCTGCACGATAGGAGCATACAGTGTGGTCATTTCGATTTCATCGTGATGTGCTCCTATGGCATTGCACACTTCGGGTTTTTCGTTATATTTTTCGGCTAATTTCATACCAAGGATTGCATGTGGCAATTCCGGTTCGTCATCGGGTACTTTTCCTATGTCATGCAACAATCCGGCTCTTTTGGCAATTTTTGGATTTAAACCCAACTCCGATGCCATGATGGCACACAAATTGGCCACCTCCCGTGAGTGCTGCAACAAGTTTTGTCCATAAGAAGAACGGTATTTCATTCGTCCAACCATACGAATCAACTCCGGATGCAATCCATGAATACCCAGGTCAATACAGGTGCGTTTGCCGGTTTCGATAATTTCTTCTTCAAGTTGTTTTTGAACTTTTGCCACAACCTCTTCGATACGTGCCGGGTGGATGCGGCCATCGGCCACTAATTGATGTAGTGCAAGGCGCGCAACTTCCCTTCTTACCGGATCAAAACAAGAAATGATGATGGCTTCGGGTGTGTCGTCAACAATGATTTCAACACCAGTAGCTGCTTCCAAGGCACGTATGTTTCTGCCTTCACGCCCAATGATTCTGCCTTTAAGTTCATCAGATTCAAGGTTAAACACCGAAACGGAATTTTCAATGGCGGCCTCGGTAGCCACTCTTTGAATGGTTTGTATTACGATGCGTTTGGCTTCTTTATTTGCTGTAAGTTTTGCTTCTTCCACAATTTCCTGAATCTGACTCATGGCTTTGGTTTTTGCCTCGGCTTTTAAGGCCTCAATGAGTTGATTCCGGGCATCCTCGGCTTTCATGCCCGAAATGATCTCAAGTTGCTCAACTTGCTTCTTGTGGAGCGCTTCCAGTTCTTCTTTTTGCATCTGCACTGCTTCTAAATGCAATTGTAATTTTGACTCCAATTCTTCCAGCTGTTTTGACTTTTTGTTTACTTCTTCAATTTTTTGAGAAATCTCCTTTTCTTTTTCTTTGATTTTAATTTCTCTTTCAGAGAGTTTTTTGTCCTTTTCAAGCACACTTTTTTCGTGTGCCTCTTTCATTTGAAGAAATTTTTCTTTGGCCTGTATTAGTTTCTCTTTCTTAATGTTTTCGGCCTCGACTTCTGCTTTCTCAATCAATAATTGTGCTTTTTTTTCTGCCGATTTTAACAAAATCATTCTTCCCGCTATGTATGCAACAATAGCACCTAACACCAGCCCGGCGATTAAATAAATCCATTCCATAATCTTAAGTTTTTATGGGCCTCTTGGCGAGAAAATTCAAAGAAGAGAAAGCTGTTGCAATGTGGAATCTATTTTTTCGATGGTACTTGCAGGTATTTCCGGACTTGACTTATGTCGGACAAGATCTACCATCGAACGGATGGAAGCCATCAAAATTTGCGATTCATATCCTATTGTCGGCTTGGAAGATTTGATGTGTTCAAAATTTAAATTAAAATTCCTGACTGCTTCCAATATCAATTTCTTTTCCTCAGCCGTGCAATTAATCCGGAACTGCCTTCCGGCAACCTCTATATCAATGACCTCCTTCAATTTGCAATTCGTTTTTTATTTCTTCCAAACACTCGTCTATCCCGGCTATGGCTTTATTTAACCTTTCCAGGATACTTGCTTTCTCTTCATTTATTTTATTCTCGCTTTCGATTGCCCTGTGTATTTTATTATTTAAATTTTCAATTATTTCGTTTTTTTCGTTTATTTCATTTTTTAATTTTTCATTCTCCTCTTTCAATGCTTCACAAGCTGCCTGCAAAGCTTTGTATTTCTCAATCAACACATTGGTTTTTTCAACAAACTCATTGATTTTACGATCAATATCCATTTAATTGTAAATTTTCCTTTTTGCAAATTTAATCTTTTTTACAAATTCTTTTTAATAAAATTTTCTTAATGCTTGATTTTAACGTGAATGTAAAACGTATTATTGCCGAAACAATACCGGATGAAAAATTGGATTTTTACGACAGTTTTTTTAATGCTTGATGTTTTTGGATCATATGCACAAAAATCCTATGATTTTCATTCTCCTGTAGATCCTCCTCTTTTGCTTGCCGGCAATTTTGGAGAGTTAAGAAGCAATCATTTTCATACAGGGTTGGATATCCGCACCAATGGCGAAGAAGGTTGGAGTGTATATGCAATAGATGATGGATATGTAGAACGGATCGCTGTTTCGCCCCGGGGATACGGCAACGTCTTGTACATCCGTCATCCACAGTATAATTTAACTTCTGTTTATGCTCATCTAAAAGAATTTTCACCCAAAATTGAAAAGTATGTAAAAAATTATCAGTACAACCAACAATCATGGATAGTAGATTTCAAACCAAATCCGGAAGATTTACCGGTCAAAAAAGGCGAAATCATTGCCTTGTCCGGAAATACCGGTGCCTCTGCCGGCCCCCATCTTCATTTTGAAATCAGAAATGCCTATACCGAAACGGCTTTAAATCCTTTGCTTTTCGGTTTTAACATTCCGGATAATACTCCTCCTACGCCCGAACAAATTTATTTTTTCCCATTGGACGAACAAACCTCTATCAATGGTAAAAATACAACTACTTTTTACAACCTCAAAAAAAACAATGAATCATACACACTCTCCATAGGCGATATTGTTTATTTCAAAGGGAGAATAGGTATTGGATTTAAAGGTTATGACATTCAAAACTCCCCATCAAATCGCAATGGAATCTATCAAGCAGACCTTTATATAGACGGAGTTTTGCGCTATCAACGCAAAAGCGATTCTGTCGATTTTTATGACAATCGCGGATTAAATGCTTTGATTGATTACCCTACTTATATTATGCACAGAAAAATGGTTGAAAAATGTTTTATTTCCAAATGCAATCCTTTGCAATTATATACCTATGAAACAGATGCACGGGTAAATTCAGAGCTCAAAGATAAATATGAAATAAAACTAATTATGAAGGATTTTGCAGGAAATCAGACAGAAGTGAAGTTTTACTTGGTGTCGAAAGATGATTTGCCTGTACCCGAGAAAATAGAAGAACCCTATGAAAAATATTTCAATTGTTTTGAAAAAAATGTTTTTGTCAAAGATCGGTTTATTCTGACCATGCAACCCTACTCGCTTTATGAAAACATTAAATTTCAATTTAAAATAAAAGAGAAGACCCCTCTCACCATCACTCCGGTATATTTTGCTCACAACCCAACGGTTCCCTTGCATTTTCCATTGAATGTTGCCATTCTTTGCGATCAATTGCCCGAAAATTTAAAAGATAAAGCCATCATGATAAGGTATGACGAAAATATGCGCTGGAGCGTATTACCCGATAAAGAATGGAAAGGCAATTATCTCGTTTCAAAAAGTAAATACTTTGGCGGGTTTTCGGTTGCCATCGATACCGTGAGTCCAACCATCGAACCCAAAAATATCAGCCAAGGTAGAAATATGGACAATTTTCAGACCATCTGGTTAAAAATTAGCGATAATCTATCCGGTATAAAAAAATACGATGGTTTTATCAATGGCCAATGGGTTTTGATGGAATACAATCCTCGCAATGGATCAGTGATCTATCGTTTTAGTGAAGGTAAAACCCGGCCCGGTAAAAATCATTTTTTGTTTAAAGTTTATGATTATGCGGGGAATGAGAGTATATTTGAAGCAGAATTTTACAGAAATTGACAGAATATGATGAAAATCGCCTTGATTGGATACGGCAAAATGGGAAAAATGATCGATCTGCTTGCTTCCGGACGAAATCACCGAGTGATTGCACGGTTCGACTCTAAAAACTTGCCTTCACCGGATTTGTTAAAACAATGTGACATTGCCATTGAATTTACCAATCCCGAAGCAGCCCCCGAAAACATAAAATTGTGTTTGGAAGCGGGTATACCTGTGGTAACAGGCAGCACCGGATGGTATCAACATTTGGATGCCATACGATCTCTTGTCAATAAAACACAAGGACGGTTGTTGTATGCCTCAAACTTCAGCATCGGCGTGAATATATTTTTTAAACTCAACGAATGGGCAGCAAAGTATCTGAATAATTATGATTATCATTGTGAAATATTGGAAAAACACCACACAGAAAAAAAGGATTCACCCAGTGGAACAGCCATAACAACAGCCGAGATGATTATTGCAGGTAATAAGAAATGGAAAAGTTGGACCAATCATGCAACTAATGATGAAAATATTATACCCATAATGTCCGAACGCATTCCCGGAGAAACCGGAACACACATCGTCAGGTTTTTTAATGATATTGACGAATTGCAAATATCTCACAAAGCATTTAACCGAAAAGGATTTGCAGAAGGTGCTTTAATTACCGCCGAATGGCTGATTAATCAACCTTCCGGAGTTTATCAAATGTCTGATGTTTTAAAATTTTAACCTATGACAATACCATACAGTTTTTTGATAATTTTCTTTGTCCTGCAATTTGTACTGACACACTGGGCCATTTATAAATGGTTTCCCAAAATGGGTTATGATGCATGGAAATCACTCATTCCATTCTATTCTACATGGCTATTTTTAAAATACTTTAAACGGCCATGGTATTGGTGGGTCAATTATTATATACCATTTACCGGTTATGTTTCGTGGATGGGTATGATGGTAGACATGGCAAGGTGGATAAAAAAAGAGTCCCTTAAAGACCATTTCTTTGCTTCATTCTTTCCTGGTTTTTATTTTCCTTATCTGATCTTAAAAGAAAACCCTCAACCGATATCTTTTGAAGAATGGAGAAAATATCAAAAACCACAATGGCGCGAATGGGTTGATTCCATAACATTTGCTGTGGTTTTGGCCACCCTTGCACGTACATTCTATTTTGAAGCTTTTACCATTCCGACCTCCTCCATGGAAAGAACACTGCTTCGTGGCGACTTTTTATTTGTCAGCAAATTGGCCTATGGACCAAGAATTCCAATGACTCCACTGGCCGTGCCTTTCACTCATCACACATTGCCGACCACACAATTTACAAAATCCTACTCCGAAATCGTCAGACTCCCCTATCATCGTTTGCCCGGCCTTGGAAAAGTAAAACGCTACGATCCTGTGGTTTTTAACTTTCCTGCCGGTGATACCGTGGTTTTAGAACACCAGGACCAAGTATATTATCAATTGGTCAGAGATTTGGGAAGGGATTATATTTATAGAAATTTTCACGTAACACACCGTCCTATAGATAAAAGAGAAAATTACATCAAACGTTGTGTAGGAATGCCGGGCGACACCCTCGAAATCATCAACACTGAATTGCATATCAATGGTAAACCGGCATTTAAACCCAAAGGGCTGCAATATGCCTACACTGTGAAAGTAAAAGATGTAGGTCTTAACGAAAGAAAGTTATTCAAAGAAGACATAACACACGAAAAGTTTCAAAATCAACCTTCTGCCATCAATGGAGAATACACCATCATTATGACGGAAGAAGGTGTGAAAAAGTTAAAGAAATACCCGAATGTAGTTTCTATTACAAGGCAGAACAAACCAAAAGGTTATAAATATTTTGTAAAAACTCCCATCTTTCCCAATCATCCCGATTATGATTGGACCGAAGACAATTTTGGTCCTCTCTGGGTTCCTCAAAAAGGGGCTACTGTAAAACTTACTTTGAAAAATTTACCACTGTATGAACGTATCATTACTGCTTATGAACACAACAAGCTGGAATTGAAAGGAGATGAAATTTATATCAATGGACAGAAAACCGATTCCTATAACTTTCGAAAAAAGTATTACTTTATGATGGGAGACAACCGCCATAACTCCCAGGATTCACGTTTTTGGGGATTTGTTCCTGAAGATCACGTGGTAGGTAAAGCAGTTTTCATTTGGTTGTCGTTAGACCCCGACTTCGGATTGTTTGACGGAAAAATTCGTTGGAACCGTTTGTTTAAAGTAGTCAAAAGTGACGAATAATATACCGTTTCTTTTATCACCCGTTCCTTTTGGCCCGCTGGATTATTGGGCTGCCATCATCAACTTTCCTCATTTGGTAGACCTGAATGATCATTATTTAAAACAAAGTTTAAGAAACCGGATACATATTGCCACCTCCCAGGGTCTGCTTTCACTCACCATTCCCATTGAAAAGCCCAAACCCACCACTTTTACAAAAGATATTAAAATAGATTATCGTCAACCCTGGATAAGGCAACATTTGAGAACGCTCAAAACGGCTTATAATCAGGCACCTTATTTTTCATATTACTTTGAATTTATTGAGGGAATTTATTTTGCCTCCTTCAAATTTTTGATTGATTTTAATCTGGCATCTATGGACTTTATTGCCAATCACTGTGACGTAAAACTTGTAACCACCCGCGATAAAATCGATCATACGCAAGATTTTATAGATATTCGACCAAATCCACCTTTCAGGAAAAAAATGCAACTTTTCTCCATTCCTGCATATTATCAATGTTTCATAGACAAAACCGGTTTTATGAGAGATGTCTCTGTTCTTGACCTGTTGTTTTTGAAAGGTCCCGAAACAAGAGTTTTTCTTAAAAATCTGAATCTTTTACCAAACAATTGTCGATGTATAGGATAAAATTATGTGCTTTCGACATATTCAATAATTTCATCAAATTTCCAGAGTCAATCCATCATAAGCCAAAGACATATTTTCGGGCAAAAGGGCATTAACCTCTTCGTGCATGCCCATTAAATGACTTATGTGTGTGAAAAAAGTTTTTTTGGCACCAATTTGTTGAGCCATTTTCACTGCGGCCTCCAAATGAAAATGCGATAGGTGCGGTTCTTTCCTTAAAGCATTCAAAACCAACACTTCCAATGAACGAAGTTTTTTCAATTCTTTGACAGGAATCATGTTGGCATCAGTGATGTATGCAAAATTTTTAATCCTAAACCCCAATACCGGCAATTTATGGTGAAATACTTCAACCGGTGTAACTTCCAAAGATTTAACTTTAAACTTCCGGGTTTTTCCGACCGGATGAATCTTGATTTGTGGGATACCCGGATATGGATCTTCCGAAAAAATATATTGATACTCACGCTTTAAAGCTTTAATCACTCTGGGTGTCGCAAATACATCGATCTCTTTTTTTTTCAAATAATTGATAGGTCTAATATCATCCAACCCGGCAATATGATCTTTATGTTCATGGGTAAATAAAACAGCATCCAGATCTTCGATTTTTTCTCTTAATAACTGTTGTCTGAAATCAGGACCTGCATCTATCACAATTTTAGTTTCATCTTCTTCCAAAAATACCGAAGACCTCAACCGATTGTCTTTCGGATTGTCCGAAGAACAAACACTGCAATGACAACCGATCACAGGAACTCCTTGAGAAGTGCCGGTACCTAAAAACTTAATGATCATACATATCTTTGACTGTTGCAAAAATAATTTCTATGGCATTTTGCAGTTCTTCCAAAGTCGTATGATGGCTGAAAGAAAATCTTACAGAAGGACACGCCGGGTCAACCCCAATTGCTTTCAAAACATGCGATTGAGATTGTGACCCTGAAGAACAAGCCGATCCACCGGAAGCACATACGCCATTCATATCCAAACGATAGATCATTGCATCCGGGAAAGGATGTTTTGGAAACCTCACATTGACGACTTGCGGCAGGGATTTACCTTCAACATCTCCGTTAAATGCTATCTCAAATGGCAATTTTTGAATTTCATTCACAAAATATTTTTTCAATGTTTTCAAATGTTCTAAATGCTTATCACGATTTGCCTGTGATATTTCAAATGCTTTAGCCAATGCCGCAATTCCGATCACATTCTCGGTTCCTGAACGCATGCCTCTCTCCTGGGCGCCTCCAAGAATCATGGGTGGAATCAATGCCTCATTGTTTACATAAAGAAATCCGATTCCTTTCGGACCATGGATTTTATGTGCTGCACAGGTGATATAATCAACAGGTAAATCATTTAACTCAAAATAAAAATGCCCGATGGTTTGAACGGTATCAGAATGGAAAAAAGCCCCATATTTTTTGCATAACTCTCCGGTTTTTTTGATGGATGTGATATTTCCTATTTCATTATTTCCATGCATCAATGACACGAAGGCCGGTGCATTTTTCTTCAACAAATCTTCCAAATGATCAAGATCAACATGTCCATCGGGCAATAAGTTTACAAAATATAATGGGATTTTCTTTTCTTGTGCCCAATATTCCACAGTGTGCAATACGGCATGATGCTCAATGGGTGAAGTGATAATGGCTTTTATGGGATATTTATGCAACACCCCAAATATTGCCCAATTATCGGCTTCTGTTCCTCCTGATGTAAAAAAAATTTCGCCGGGACTGCAATGCAAAAAAGACGCAATTTTTTTTCTGCTTTCTTCAATAATCGTTCTTGCTTTACGACCGGCCTGATGAATAGATGACGGATTTCCAAATATTTGAGCGGTTTCTTCGATTACCTTCAAAACTTCAGGATCCAAAGCGGTTGTTGCTGCATTATCCAGATATATCATCTCTTTTTGCATCTTTATGAGTTTATGTATTCAACAAATTTTTAAATTCATCCAACAATTTTTTTAAAGACATCTCATCCGGGCCTTCTGCATAAATCCGCAAAATTGGCTCAGTATTGGAAGGGCGGATATGTATCCATTGTTTGCTATTTTCCAAAATTATTTTCAATCCGTCTTCTTCATTAAAAGTTGCTTGTGAAAAAGAATTTTTTATTTTATCTTTTAAAATGCCATCAAATGATAAAGACCCCAACGGTATTTTATCTTTTATCATTACGTATGACGGATAAGAGTTTTTTAGTTCAATCATACTTCTAGACGGTAATTTGGCAAGGTATGACAGAAATAATGCGATACCTGCCAATGCATCCCTACCATAATGCAAATCGGGCAAAATCACTCCCCCGTTGCCTTCTCCACCAATCACCGCTCCGGTTTCTTTCATTTTTTTGACCACATTTACCTCACCTACTGCGGCAGAATAATATTCACAACCGTGTTTTAATGCTATATCTTTCAATGCTTGAGAAGACGACAAATTTGATACTGCCGGTCCTTTGCGGTGCTGCAAAACATAATCTGCCACCGCCACCAATGTATATTCTTCGCCAAACATACTGCCATCTTCACATACCAAAGCCAAACGATCCACATCCGGATCCACGCTTATTCCCAAATGTGCTTTATGTTGTTTCACGGCCATGCTTAAATCTTTGAGATGTTCGGGCAAAGGTTCCGGATTATGGTTAAATCTTCCATTTGGCTCACCATTGATCATAATCACCTCCTTCACACCTAAACTTTTTAGCAATGCCGGCACTGCAATGGATCCAACCGAATTGACAGGATCGACCACTATTCTAAATCCGGATTGTTCAATTGCCTCTTTATCTACTAAAGAATGATTGACAATGCTGTTGATATGATATTCCAGAAAATCTTGACCGCTGATATTGCCCAAATCATTCACTCCTGGAAAAAGAAATGTTTTTTGTTCGATCAACTGCAATAACCTGTTTCCGTCTTCAGCCGAAATAAATTCTCCTCTTTCATTTAGCAGTTTTAGCGCATTCCACTCTGCAGGATTGTGACTGGCCGTTAGTATGATGCCGCCATCAGATTGCGAAGCAGTAACAGCCATTTCCACAGTAGGTGTAGTGGCCAGGCCGGCATCAACCACATCTATTCCGCATAGTGCCAGGACACCTTTGACCATTGATGCCAAAGCTTCACCGGACACCCTCGCATCCCTGCCGATAACCACCTTTAACTTTTTTCCCGGAAATTTTTCTTTGATCATGGCAGTATAGGCAACCACCAATTGTGTGATATCCGGTGGTGTAAGATTTTCACCCGTATTGCCACCGATGGTTCCACGAATGCCCGAAATTGATTTTATCAACGTCATGTTACAAATTTGGGCTTCAAAGGTAATTTTTTTCCGTTAATTGTTTTCCCATAAATTTAGTCAAGGTTTTGACCTTTGGCTTGCTTAAATTTTCTTATTCCAAAAATTGAAGTATTTATTTTTTCGTTTTTTTGCAATAAATAAATTGATTATGCCGTCTTTTGACATTGAAGCGAAACCCGATTTGCAAAAAATTGACAATCTTATCAATACCGTAAAACGTGAAATAGATAACCGTTATGACTTCCGTGCTTACCATACATCTATCGAACTGGATAAAAAACAAAAGCTGCTAAAGATTGAAACCGATTATCCGTTAGGTATCGAACAAATCGAAGAATTATTACTCACACGCGCATCAAAACAAGGAGTCAACATCTACGCATTTGACCGGACAATGGAACCATATCCCTCCGGAAAAATGATGAAAAAAGAAATCAAAATAGTGGAAGGCATTGCCAAAGAAAAAGCTAAAAAAATAGTGGAATTGGTAAAGAAATCGGGGTTGAAATTACAAGCTCAAATTATGGGCGATTCTGTCAGAGTTTCGGGTAAAAATATCGATGATTTGCAAAAAGTGATGCAACTGATCAAACAAGATACCGAAATAAAATTGCCACTTGAATTTACTAATTTTAAACGATAATTTTCATGAATGACCGTATATACATCACCGAATGTCCACGGGATGCCATGCAAGGAATAAAGCAAATGATACCGACTGAATTAAAGGCAAAATATCTCAATCGTTTGCTTAAATGTGGTTTTGACCGTTTGGATTTTGGTAGTTTCGTCTCTCCAAAAGCCATTCCACAAATGGCTGATACGGTAGAAGTGTTAAAGAAGCTTGATTTGGACGGCACCAACACAAAATTGCTTGCCATCGTCGCAAATAAACGTGGTGCCGAAGATGCCACACAGTTTGACGAAATTAGTTTTCTGGGCTACCCTTTTTCTGTTTCCCCTACTTTTCAAAAACGAAATGTGAATCAAACATTGGAAGAATCGCTGTCTTTGGTGGAAGAAATGCAAAACCTGACAGAAAAAAAAGGAAAAAAACTTTTGGTTTATCTTTCCATGGCATTTGGCAATCCTTATGGTGATCGTTGGTCTCCGGAATTGGTTGTTGAATGGGCTCTCAAAATATCGTCATTGGGTGTGAAGCATCTTGCACTAGCCGACACAGTGGGTTGTTCTGATAAAGAAAATATTTCTCCTTTGTTTAGATTGGTATCAAACGAATTGCCTTCTGTTACAGTGAGCGCCCATTTACATTCCACTCCACAAACTGCCAAAGAAAAAATTTTGGCAGCCATAGATAGTGGCTGTCGCTTTTTTGATGGAGCTTTAAAAGGTTATGGCGGATGTCCAATGGCAAAAGATACTCTTACCGGAAACATAGCCACAGAAACCATTCTGGAATGTGCTACAGAAAAAAACTTAAAACATGGCGTGAATTTTGACGAACTTTCAAACGCTTTAGAATTGACCAATGAAATTTTTAACCAATACCATTCCTGATAATGATGAATACCAAATTAACCTTGCTTTTTTCGACTTTGTTTTTGGCAATATGTATGTCTTGTGGTGTTTTCAAAACTAAATCAAAAAAAAACAAAGAATCACAAAATATCACACAAGAAAATTCTTCGCCTCACACCCAAATATCGCCTGAAAAAGATTTGTCAACACCTTCCACCATCGAACAAATTGTAAAAACACCCCCTGTAGTTGACACCTCCCAATCATACACACTTGCCGATTATTCATTTACATTTTATGATTTAGACGGCAATAAAGTAAAATTAAGCCAATTTAAAGGAAAGGTGATTTTTTTAAACTTCTGGGCTACCTGGTGTGGTCCTTGCATTAAAGAGTTGCCCAATATCAAAAATCTTTGGGAGGACTATAAAGATGAGGTTGTGTTTTTATTGATTAGCAATGAGAAACCGGATCGCATCAAACGGTTTGAAAAAGATAAGAATACCGGTCTGCCTTTTTATTACTACAATTCAGGGGATATTCCGGATGTATACAAACATTCGCTCATCCCCACTACTTTTATTTTGTCCAAAAACGGAAAAATTGTAAAAAAAACAAGTGGTAGCGAGCCATGGGACAATGACACCAATCGTCAATTAATAGAAAATTTATTGTTGGATTATGACCGCTAAAGAAAAAGCAAAGTTTATCATAGAATATTTTTCGGCCAAAATGCCCCATCCAAAAACCGAGCTAAACTACAGAAACGAATATGAGCTCACGGTGGCCGTTATTTTATCGGCACAATGCACCGATAAACGTGTCAATCAAACCACCCCCGCCTTCTTTCAAAAATTTCCCGACTTTGCATCTCTGGCCAAAGCAAGTGAACAAGAAATTTTCGAACTGATCAAAAGCATTTCATATCCCAACAGCAAAGCAAAAAACTTGAAAAAACTGGCGGAGATTATTGTAGATAAATATAATGGCAAATTGCCTCAAACAGTTGAAGAACTGGTAAAACTCCCCGGTATCGGACGCAAAACTGCCAATGTGCTTACTTCTGTTTTGTTTCACCAACCCAATATGCCTGTTGACACACATGTTTTCCGTGTGTCAAACAGAATCGGTTTTGGTAAACCAACCAAAACACCGGTTGAGACCGAAAAACGTCTTGTCAGGCTATTTCCTCCCGATTATATCCATAATGTTCATCATTGGTTGATTTTACACGGACGCTATGTTTGTAAAGCACGTAATCCTCTCTGCAGTGAATGCGGATTGACAGTTATTTGCAATTATTATCGCAAAAAAAACAAATCAAAAAAAATTAACGCTTCTCAAGAAAAGTGAACGAATCGATATTTCTTTGAACGAAAAAACAAGATCATAAGAAAATCTATACGATGAAATATACATTAAAATTGAAGATCCTTCTCTCAAACGGACTATTTCCTGGGATCTTTATATAGCTTGTCTTTCGAATCTTTTGGATTTAATGCATCATATTTTGGTGTGTAAATATATCTTTTTTTCTTTTTGTCGTAAACAAAAGCATCATAAGAGCCATCCGGCACCATAAAAGCTTCCGGATGAGATTGACTGTTTTGTAATGCAATCAGATGATCGAAAATAATATGTTTTTGTTTGTGATCTATTTTCAAAGTAAATATTGATTCTTCTGCAAATTTAAATACCTTTCGTGAAATCATTTTACCGTTTTCCATCAACAACGGAATTCCAAACTCCACTTGATTTTTTCTGATAGATAACGTTTCAATCAACTTGACATTGTAGAACATGTTACCTGCATTCCATCCAACCAAAACCCATTGATTTTTCCCTGCCGGCAAGAGATCATAATACACTGCCCCCGGCCATCGCTTTTGAGAAACCTTATCGGAATAAGTAAAACTATTTGAAGATGTTGTATCGATAAAGTAAAAGGTTTTGATTTTATTCTTTTTTCCATATAAAATCAAAACGAAATAATCTACAAAAAAATCATCCGGTATGGCCCATGAGAAAATTGTCAAGCAGCCATCTTCACTTTTTATCATTTTTAAATAAGGATGTTTGTGAAATGCCTCAGGTTGTAATACTCCGGAATTTTTTATCAAACAATCTCTGATCGAATCCGAAACTGCTATTTTTTTTTCCGGACCGGCATGCCGGACTTGTTCGATCCATCCTGTAACTTTTTGCTCGCACTGGGCAAAACAAAAAAAAGGTGCCCATAACAAAGTCACCAAAGTCATGGGCACACCTAAACGATGTATAATTTTAGACAAAAAATTTGAATTATAAGTGCAAACGTTCTTTTTTGGCCAATAGCTCTTCTTTTGACTCCACATGATTTTCATCAGGGACACAACAATCGACCGGACATACGGCCGCACATTGCGGTTCATCATGAAAACCAACACATTCGGTGCATTTATCCGGAACAATATAATAATAATCCAAACTGATAGGTTCTTGTTCTTCATCTGCATCAATTGTTCTTCCGTCATGCAGGGTATATTGGCCTTTTAAATTTGTACCATCAGATAAACGCCAGGTTTGCCCTCCTTCGTATATTGCATTGTTGGGGCATTCCGGTTCACATGCACCACAATTGATGCATTCATCTGTTATTTTAATAGCCATAGTAAAACTTAATTTTTAACTTTGACGCAAAGATAAATATAATATGGTTACTACCGATAATTTTGTTAAAGAGATTTCCGCTTTATCCCATCTTGGCGATTTTTTTGATGAAATAGTAAAATTTCATCAAAATCCTGAAGGAACTTATTCTTCGGAAGTAAAACAATTCTACGAACTCATTCTTAAAGAAAAGCATTTCAATGGCTGGTTTGATCCCGGCCAAGTCATCACTTCTATCTCTAATATTGCTTCATGGCTAAACAAAAGCACATTAGAAAATTTCTTAAATCGTTATCACTCGAAACCAAGATCGCAAAAACGCGTTGGAATCATCATGGCGGGAAATATTCCATTGGTGGGGTTTCACGATTATCTGATGGCATATTTGAGCGGTCATGAAGTTTTAGTCAAATGCTCATCCGACGACAACCGATTATTGCCGGAAATACACAAAATTCTTATGCAGTTTGACCCTTCTGCCGAAAGAATTTCCTTTGTCGAAAGAATTCGGCAGGCAGATGCCATCATTGCCACAGGAAGCAACAATACATACCGCTATTTCGAGTATTACTTCGGAAATTTGCCCCATATTTTCCGCAAAAACAGAAATTCATTGTGTATCATTACAGGCCGTGAAACCGCAAAAGAATTAAAAGAGCTTGCCAAAGATGTTTTTTTATATTATGGTTTGGGATGCCGTAATGTGAATTATTTAATCTTCCCACTTGATATTGATCTAAAAGATTGGTTGAAAAATTTTACCGAATTATGTAATGTGAAAATTGAAAACAATAAGTATATCAACAATTACATGTATTACAGAAGTGTGTTTGCCATGAACAGAATTCCATATGAAGACAACGGTTTGTTTTTGCTGCGAAAAGAACAACAATTACACAGTCCGGTCAGCGTCATTCATTATGGATTTTATAAAAACAACGATCATCTGGCCAATTTTATTTTAGACCACAAAGACGATATTCAATGCATTGTCGGCAAACATGAATTTTGCAATGTCGCATTTGGCAAATCCCAATTCCCTGCGATAGATGAATTTGCCGATAATGTTGACACATTGTCATTTTTAATGGATGAGTTGTAAAAATTTATTAAATTAGCCAAAAAATTCAACATGAATAAATCCATATTTTTTCTCATTGGGTTTTTAATAGTTTTTCCTACATACAGTCAAGTATTTTGGACTGAGGACTTTGGAACAGGCTGCTCTCAAGGTCAATCTGCCAATGGTTTTGTCAGTGCCAATGGTACGTGGACGGTTACCAATACAGGTACCAACGACCCATATGCAAACTTGTGGTTTGTAAGTGCCATGGAAGCCGGAATGGGGTCCGGCAATTGCGGCGACGGATGTGGCAACAACGCTTCTCTTACCAACAGAACCCTGCATGTGGGTAATGCTGCCGTGACATCCTTCTCTATACCTGCTGACCTTGGTGCCACTTATAATGCCGGTGGATTCTGTTCAAATTTCAGCATTTGTGTAATCACCGACAAAAGGGTTGAATCACCTACCATCAATTGTACAGGGCAAAGCAATATCACACTAAGTTTTGAATACATGGAAGAAGGCGAAGGTACAGAAGACGATGCCTCTCTTTGGTATTTTGACGGCACCAATTGGACGCAAATTAGCAGTTTGCCAAAATCAAACAATGCTTCTTGCAATCCACAAGGTAAATGGACAGCTTTTACCATTACTTTACCGGCTTCGGCCAACAATAATCCCAATGTTAAAATCGGTTTTCGCTGGGTTAATGATGATGACGGCAATGGTGCAGATCCATCATTTGCCGTTGACAATATAACACTTTCATCCGCTGCGCCATCAGGCCCTACAGCCATTATCAATGCTTCGCAAACTTCTATCTGTGCCGGTCAATGCATCACTTTTGCCGATGCCAGCACCGGTAACCCAACCTCATGGAACTGGACTTTTAATGGCGGCACTCCATCCTCCTCTACCCTGCAAAACCCCGGAAGCGTTTGCTTTAACTCTCCCGGAACTTACAATGTTACTCTTCAAGTTTCAGACGGAACCAATACCGACGACACAACCATCGTCATCACCGTGAACAGTTGCGCCGGTCCAACAGCCATTATCAATGCTTCGCAAACTTCTATCTGTGCCGGTCAATGCATCACTTTTGCCGATGCCAGCACCGGTAACCCAACCTCATGGAACTGGACTTTTAATGGCGGTACTCCCTCTTCCTCTACTCAACAAAACCCGGGAAGCGTTTGCTTTAACTCCCCCGGAACCTATAATGTGACGCTGCAAGTTTCCGACGGGTCAAATACCGACGATACAACCATCGTCATCACCGTGAACAATTGTTCATCCGGACCGGTGGCAAATTTTTCTGCATCACAAACCACTATTTGTGCATCCACTTGCATTAATTTTACCGATCAATCAACCGGAAATCCAACTTCCTGGCAATGGTTATTCCCGGGCGGCACACCATCTTCGTCCACAGCTCAAAACCCTGCCTCGATTTGCTATTACACTCCGGGCTCTTATGATGTTACGTTAATTGTCTCAGACGGTACAAATTACGATACATTGACATTGGTTAATTACATACAGGTGAACGATTGCCGTCCACAACCAAATTTTTCGGCAGACAAAAATTATATCTGTAAAGATTCCTGCATCAACTTCACCGATTTATCCACCAATAACCCCACCGGTTGGCAATGGCTGTTTCCCGGTGCCACGCCAAATGTATCCACTTCACAAAACCCAACCAATATCTGCTATAACGACACAGGTTATTTTCCGGTTACCTTGATAGCTACCAACAGTTATGGTTCTGATACCTTGACCATCGATAGTTTTATCTATGTAAGTGCATGCAAACCTCCCATTGCAAATTTTGAAATTCCGAAAGTTTGTTTCTATAACGGTTGTGTGAAATTTGTCAGTACAAGCGCCAATCAACCTACCGGCTGGTTATGGGTATTTCAAGGCGCCAATCCCGATACATTTACAACTCCGGTTGCCGATTCACCTTGTTGGTTAAATGACACCACAGGCACGTTTACTATTAAATTATTCGTATCCAATAGCTTTGGAGTTGATTCCATGATCAAAACCATCACCATAGACACTTTGCCAACTGTCAAAGGATTCTCAGATACGACCATTTATGCAGGTGCAACCAATCCTGTTAATCTTTATGCCGTAGCAGATTTTCAAGGGGGACAATATTTTTGGTCGCCCAAAGATTTGGTAGATTGTTACTATTGCCGGTCGGTTTATACTCAACCGGAAGACACTACAATGTATATAGTTAAATATATCAACCCATACTATTGTGAAGCATATGACACTGTTTGGGTGTATGTTGTCAAATCTTATGCAATAGGTGTGCCTTCTGCTTTTTCTCCTAACGGAGATGGAAATAATGATGTCTTGTATGTAAGGGGTTATGGCATCACTTCGATGAATTTTAAAATTTTCAACCGATATGGGCAGAAAATTTTCGAATCATCCAATCAAGAATACGGATGGGATGGAACTGTAAATGGTAAACCTGAAGACCCGGGCGTGTTTGTTTGGATGCTCGATGCAAGAACTGCCGACGGTAAAAGACATGTTCTTAAAGGAAATGTAACATTAATACGTTAATGATATGAACCGAAAAAATATCAACATAATCATATTTTTATTTTCCTGGCATATTGGATTATTTGCCCAACAAGACATTCACCACACACAATACCTCAACATGCCTGTGGCATTCAATCCGGCCTCCAATGGCTTGTTCAATGGAGCTTTCAGATTTTTGGGCAACTATCGTACCCAATGGAATGCATTTGGCGATCCATTCACCAGTATGTATTTTAATGCCGACGGTTCATTTTTTAAAGGTAAAATTTCCAATGGCTTTATGGGTGGTGGATTGCAATTTTTTAACGATATAACCGGCGATTCCCGTTTTCGGTCAACAGGAAGCTATGCATCGTTTGCTTATCATTTTGATCTTACCGGCGGAAGCGAATTAAGCCATTTGAGTATAGGTTTTCAAGCCGGTACCATTCAAAGAAGCTTGTCTTTTTTAAATTTAACCTGGGACAATCAATGGAATGGCAATAATTTTAACCAAAATATAGACCCTAACGAAGCACTGCCTACTGCCAGCAAAACCTTGTTTGATTTGAATGCAGGCATTAATTGGTCTTATCAAACATCCGACGAATTGCATATTTTTTCTGCAGGAATCGCCACGCATCATATCAACACAGGCGATATTTCCATGCGTTCCATTCAAGAAAACATGGACAGGCGCTGGTTATTTCATGCCAATGCCGAAATTGGGTTTAAACAATCCATTGCAGCCATAGTGCCTTCTTTTATTTATTCGTTACAGGGTCCAAACAAATACTTCAATTTTGGTACAGAATTAAAATTAAAAATACAGGAAAGAACCCGCATCACCAACTATCGCAACGAATTTTCCATATCATTTGGCCCTTACTACAGAAGCAATGACGCTCTGCTTGCCATGTTAAGAATTCACTGGGCAGGATTAGTTTTTGGATTTTCATATGATTACAATGTTTCTGCTTTAAAAGCTGTAACCAATGGCTATGGTGCCATGGAATTCACGCTTGGTTTTAAAACTGCCTTCGGTGCTAACAAACGGCCTCATAAAGTGAAGTTTTTATAAGCTGCTCAATCTATGAAATTAAAGATCATTTATGTAGAATCGGGAAGTGATTCTGCCATAGAAAAAATTTGTGAAGAATACATCAAAAGAATCAAACTTTATTCCTCCCCTGAAATAATAAAAATACCTGCGGCAAAAAACGAAAGAAATATCCAAAATATTATTCGTAAAGAAGGTGAAAAAATTTTAAAAAAAATACAGAACAAAGATTATTTAATCGGTCTCGATGAAAATGGCAAAGAATATTCCTCTGTAAAATTTTCCCAAAAATTATCTCAATGGCAAATGTTGTCTATTCCTGTTGTCTTTGTGATTGGTGGAAGTTATGGTTTGGACGATACCGTCAAAAGTCAATGCAAAGAGTTGATTGCTCTCTCTAAAATGACATTACCTCACCGCCTGGCAAGAATATTATTGTTGGAGCAAATTTACAGGGGATTCAGCATTATGAAAGGCGAAAAATATCATCACGTATAGGAAATCGTACGATTTATAAAATATCCGGAAAACCATGTAACGCAAAAAATTTATTCATTTCTATTGCATAATTTAGCCCGGCATTTCAAATTATGTCTTTCAAAAAACATACGACCCAAACTCTTTTTTCCAACATACTTGTAGTTGGGCTCAGTGTGGCAAATTCTGTATTGCTGGCACGCATGCTGGGTCCGGAGGGAAGAGGACATTTTGCCATTTATCAGGCCTCTGTGAATTTACTTACAATTTGGTTGAGTTTTGGTCTCCAATCTTCTCTAGTTTATTTTCTTAGCAAAGATGAACGGATTTTAAAACCCTCCTTTAATTTTTTGGCTGTATTTTTTCTTGTTATCGACATTCTTTTTTTCACGGTTTATTTTTTCTTTCAAGACAGGCTCCCTGTAGGGCTGCTTCCCAAAACAAAGGATGATTTGGAAGGAATCGTATTATTGTGCATCTCTATTTATGCTTTTCAAATGTTTAGTGTCTTAATCAGCATTTATACCTCTTTTTTTCAGTTTAACAAAGCCAACATTACAAGAATTCTTCTTCCTGCTTTGATGTTTTCTGCATTTATATTGTTTTATCTGCCGATTTTTAAACCCTATTTGTCGGTTGAAAATTTTATGCGTTTGAATACGCTTGCGTATGTTTTAAATTTTGTGGCTATGTGGATTCCCATCCGATCCAAAATGCAATCAAGTCTCGGTTTTGCAGAGTTAAGAAACAAACCCGGGATTCTGACCGCAGATTTTCAAGGTTTAAAAACTTTTTTTGCCTGGGGTCTGTTGGCATATTTAGCCAATGCTGCCCAATTTTTAAATTATCGGTTGGACTATTGGCTGGTAGAATATTTTAAGGGACCAAAAGATTTGGGTTATTACTCCATAGCATCCGGACTTGCTCAAATGATTTGGATTATACCCGGTTCTGTCTCCGGTGTATTATTTCCTTATATTGCCAAAAATTCCGGAGATAATCAAGCAATAAAATCGGTCAACATAGCCCGTATCATATTTTATATTTGCTTGTTGCCGGGCGGCAGCGGGTTTATAATTTCGGATTTTATCATTCCTCTTATTTATGGAAAAGAATTTATTCCTTCTGCCCTGGCATTTAAAATTATTTTGGTGGGAGCCATACCTTTTACCATAACGAATATTTTGGCCGGTCATCTTGCAGGGGTAAACCTGGTAAAAATTAATCTGATGGGTTCGGTTATTGGATTAGTTGTCACGATTCTTTTGGATTTGTTACTTATTCCGGATTTTGGTATTATCGGTGCGGCCGCTGCCAGTGCGGCTTCTTATTTAATTACCACTTTAGTCGTTATTTTTTATTTCGCAAACAAATACAATATCCCTTTAAGAAATTTTGTTTTGTTAAATAAAAATGATTTGAATATACTTCACAGTATCATCAAAAAATATAGAGCTTCATGACCGATTCTGTTAATTTTTACGATAATTGGGTTGAAAGACAATTTAAAACCGGCATCAATGAAAGGCATCTTGCAATTTTGGAGCACCTCAAAAGATTTATCTACCGTCAAGAAAGTTCTGATATACTAGAAATTGGTTGTGGCATAGGTACACTTACTTTTTTATTGGCAAGGCATTTTCCAAATGCTTCTTTGACAGGTCTTGATATTAGCCCTCAAAGTATCAATCTGGCTAAACAATTATTGCAAAAATTTAAACAAATAAATTTTGAAACAGCAGATTTCATCAATTTTAAAACTCATCAAAAATTTGATTACATTATTTTTCCCGATGTTTTGGAACATATCCCGTTAGAACAACATGAAGCCATTTTTGAAAAATGCAAAAACATACTAAAAACTGACGGAAAAATCTTTATCCATATACCAGACCCGACGTTTTTACACTTTCTAAATCAAAACAATGATGAAAATCTACAACCTGTTGACCAACCTCTTTTTTTAGACATTTGGCTGCCTGTCATTTTACAACATTTCGACATCCTGTATTTGAAAAGATATGCTATCTGGGATCTTCCTTATGATTATCTTTTTTTGGTGTTGCATCACAAAAAAATCAAATATGCATATCAATCCAAAAAACTCACCTTTCTTCAAAAAGTGAAAACACGCCTTCAATTAATCTTCATTAACCAAAGTTTTCGTAAAGGTTTTTGATTTTACTACTATCCAAGGTTAACCATTACATGATATCTCCGTTCAATTTATTGTCGTAAGATAAAATCATTATGCAGTATCTTTATGTTTGCCTTCAGCGGCAACTATTCTGTTCAAATTCAGGCAGATTTTAAAATTACCAAAGAACGAAATAAACTATTGTTTTGAAAAGTTTTAAAAAATTTCCCATAGTTTTCCTTTAATTTGTAGCATAAAACCGACAACTGATGTTTCCATTGTATGATACCATTCCGTCGAGATCTTTTCCATTTGTCAATTATTTATTGATTTTTCTCAATATAGTTGTTTTTCTGTTTCAGATGCAACTCAACGAATTGGAATTGGATTGGTTTTTTCATCATTTCGGTTTAGTTCCGGCCCGTTATACAAGTGAATATTTTGCAATGGAAACAGGTCTTTCTCCTGATAACTATTGGCCTTTTTTCACTAATATGTTTTTACATGGCGGGGGCGCTCACCTTATTGGAAATATGTGGACACTTTACATATTTGGCGACAATGTGGAAGACCGTATGGGGCACGTCCGTTACTTATTTTTTTATTTGTTATGCGGTGTTATTGCCTCCTATACACATTTTCTTATTAACTCCCATTCAACCATCCCGGCTGTAGGTGCGTCGGGAGCCATTTCCGGCGTGATGGGGGCATACATGCTTTTGTTTCCTCACTCCAGAATCGTGTTTCTGTTAATTATTTTCTTTTTCATAGATTTTATTCAAATTCCTGCTTTTATCTATTTATTGTTTTGGTTTGCCGGACAGTTGTTCAGCGGATTGGTCAATTTGTCTATTGCTGCTTTGTCGCCGGGCGAGAGCGTGGGGGGCATTGCTTTTTGGGCTCATATTGGCGGTTTTGTAGCCGGCATGCTCCTTTATAGAATATTTCTGAAGAAAGAAAAAGAATACGATGATGAGTATTATGAATTGATTGAATAAAAGTTATCATGCATTTTTATCATCCTTCCATATTGTATTTATTGTTATTACTGGCTATTCCTGTCATCATCCACTTGTTGAATTTCCACAGGTTTGTGCCGGTATATTTTAGCAATAATAAATTGTTGCGTTCGATTCTGTCCGAAAAACAAGCTGTCAACAAAATAAAAAAGAGATTGCTCCTGGCCGCAAGAATATTGTTTTGGTCTGCATTAATTTTTGCGTTTGCCGGGCCCTATGTCAAAAAGAATGACAGTTCTTCAAAAGCTGCTTATGTGGATATATTTATAGACAATTCCTTTAGCATGGAAAGGAATGGCGATGATGGCAGATTGTTTGATAAATCCATCGTTCTCGCCAACGATATCATTGAAGCATACAAGGGGCAGGATGTTTTGTTCAGGACATTGTATTTCACCACAGGTGTTCAACCTGATGTGTATTTGCCTGCCGACCGAGCCCGTGAAGTAATTGAAGAAATCAAAATATCTCCTTTTTCTCAACCTTTTGAACAATTAGCACAGAAAATTGTTGCAAAACACCCGGATACCCTTTCATATAGAGATATTTACATCATTAGCGACTTTCAAAAATCATTCATACGTGATACAACTGTATTCAACCTTCTTGCTAAAAACAAAAACCGTATTCATCTTATACCGTTACAATACCGCCAACCGGCCAACCTAAGCATCGATACGGTTTGGTTCGACAAACCATACAGGCAATTTCTTTCGCAAGACAAGCTAAACATTAAAATTGTCAATTTTTCGAAGGAATCATACACAGACCTTCCTTTAAAAATAAAAATAAATGAAAATCATTATCCCATGACCTTTTCAATTGGCCCCGGAAGTTCTACGGTTGTTCAAATGGATTACCAGGAAACCCAAGCAGGCAATGTGGAGATGATGATGGAAATAGAAGACAATCCTGTTGTATTTGACGATAGCTATTATCTTGCATATCTCGTAAAATCCAACATCAAAGTATTGCTGATTTCCAACCGGAAAAACGACAACACGCCTTTAAAAGCCGTATTTTTAAGTGATTCCGTATTTCAATCGAAAACCGTCTCATTGTCGGAGCCTGACTTTAAAAATCTTACGGCATATGATTGCGTGGTATTGGACAATATTGACCAACCACAAGTTTTTTGGGGAGACCTTTTCAAGAACCTGCTTAAGCAAGGAAAAAACATTATTTTATCTCCTTCTGAAAAAGCTGATCACATAGCTTTTGAAGAATTTTTGAAACAATTCTCGGCCATAACGGTAGGACCAATGGATACGTCCAACCAAACAATTCATGATATCAATTGGCAACACCCTTTATTGCAGCAAATTTTTGACGCTAAACCCGGAAAAATTTTCATGCCACAAACAGACCATTATTTGCCGGTTTCCGGACTTTCTCCAAGGTCCCAAAAAATAATGACCTTTTTGAATGATAGCCCCTTTTTAATAGAAATTCCTTATGAAAATGGCCATATTTATTTTTTCACTTCTCCTCTCGATAAAAATAATCCCTTTGTATATCATGTCTTGTTTGCTCCCATCATTCACAACATTGCTTTGCAATCCTCATCTTCTGTCATCAACAATATTACGATCGGAAGCAATGATGCATTGACACTCCCCGACAATATTGACACTAGAAAAAAAATTTACCTCAAAGTAGAAAACAATGAGATTATTCCCGAAATTTTGAGAAAAGGAAACAAAACATTGGCCGTATTCCATTATTTCCCTGACCAACCGGGCATCTATCCTTTAAAATCTGAAGACACTACTTTGGTTTATTGTGCCTTCAACTACCAACGATCCGAATCAAACCCTGAAGCCATCTCCCTCCACGAACTTGAAAAATTTTGCGACCAACACGACAATTTTATATTGTTTGCCAATAATCAAAACAATTTGCAAAACACTATCAAAGAGCTTAAATCGGGCTTGTCAATTGCCAATTATTTTTTAATATTGGCATTGATTTTTGTAATGGCCGAATTATTAATTTTAAAATTTCTTTAAATGGGTTTTTTATTTCAAAACATTAAAATTTTCGATAAACATTCTCCATTTCATTTAACTACTTGCGATATTTTGATTGAACAAGGTAAAATCTCTAAAATATCCAAAAAAATTATCCCGGCCAAAGAACACAAAGTCATTAAATTGCCCAATGCTTGTGTGTCGCCCGGCTGGATTGATGCTCATGTAAATATCAGCGATCCGGGTTTTGAGTTTAAGGAAACTCTTCAAGAAACTTGTTCTTATGCCATCCGTGGCGGATTTACTACTGTTGTTGTATTTCCTGAAACAACCCCACAGGCCCATGACAAAACTTTGATAGAATATATCTTACAAAATACCAAAAGTTTTCCTGTGAAAGTGCTGCCTTTTGGACATTTATCTTACGAAAGACAAGGCCGTCAAATGAATCCATACTACGAAATGACAAAAGCCGGGGCTATTGGATTCTCAGACAACAAAAAGCCAATCAACGATTGGGGGTTTTTATTCCGTGTATTGCAATATACTTCTACTTTCAAACCATTGTTTTCGTTTTATCCCATAGAAGAATCGCTAACATTCAAACAACATGTATGGGAATCGCCTTTCACATTGAAACTTGGCTTTAAAGGAATTCCGGCTTTGGCTCAAGTACAAGCCGTTTCCAACCTTCTTAGGTTTGCCGGTCTTTTTGACAACCACATAGAGTTATACGGTGTAGTGCATCCGGAAGCTCTCGATTTGGTAAAAAAGGTCAAGCTCTCAAATGTCTTTGTATCTATCCCTTCTTATATTCTTTCGTTTGATGAAACTTACCTTCAAACATTTGATCCGGTATTTAAAACTCTTCCTGCTTTGATTTCCAACGACCTTATCAAAAACTTGAAAAAATACATTAATGAAGGTATTGTAAGAATGGTGGTAAGTGACCATTACGCCCACAATCCTGAAGCAAAAGTATGTGAATGGAATTTTGCTGCTTACGGTATGCATAATTTACTGACTTCATTCAGTTATCTTATCATGTCGCTGGGTGATGACACTCACTCGATCGAAAAGATTCTCGACCTTATTGTGTATCAACCTGCTGCTTATCTTCAACTTGCTCCTGCCTCTATAACCGAAGGAGCAGAAGCTGATTTAACTTTTTTCGCCCCCTCAGCCACCTACCATTTGAGTGAAGAACATTTTACGGGCGAATCACGCAACAACCCTTCATTTGGAAAAATTTTGCAAGGAAAAGTTCTTGGTGTCTTTACCCGAAAACAATGGCATCCGAATATATAGACAAATGAAAATTAGCTTGTCTTCTCCGGCATTGGCCGGTTGGATTTTTTCTGTTGCAGTCGTAACCATATTTTGCCTGCCATTGCTTTTTATGGACGGCATGTTTATGGATGCCATGCTTTATACTGCTGTAGCTCATAATCTAAGCGAAGGCATCGGCTCATTCTGGTTCCCTCAATTTAGTTTATACAATGTGGCTAACCTGCCTTCATTTCACGAACAACCCCCATTGGCTTTTGGTATTCAAGCCATGTTTTTTAAAATTTTTGGCAGCAGTATTTATGTAGAAAGATTGTATGTGCTCTTTACCCTTATCCTTTCGGTTTATGGGATCTATCTTGTTTGGTCTGCTACTGTCAAACAGTATTTCCCGGAATGGACCAAAACAGCTTGGATTGTTCCGGTTTTCTGGGTGACCATGCCTCTTACTTTTTGGTCATACTCCAATAATATGCACGAAAACACATTGACTGTTTTTACACTTTTTGCAACTTACTTTTTCATAAAATCATACACGGCACAAAAACGGCGATTGATTTTTCTCGCTTTGGGTTCATCTGCCACTGTAGCAGCATTTCTCACCAAAGGTTTTCCGGGTCTTTTTCCTGTTGCTGTTCCCTTTTGGTATATACTGTTCTTCAAAAGGTTCAACCTGAAAAAAATTTTCTCCGACTACATAGTCATTTTTTTTGTAATGGCTTTGATTGCCCTGATTTTTTACCTGCACCTACCGGCACGCGAGAGTTTGTCAATCTATCTTTTTAAACGTGCATTATACAGAATTTCGGCTATGCCCACCACCGACACTCGTTGGTTTACTCTTTACCGGCTTGCCATGGAGCTGATATCCCCCATCTTATTGGCTATTGTAATCATAATTTTTTTAAGAAAAAAATATCCTGTTCAATTTACCTCCGCGCATAAGAAAGTAACCGGATTTTTTGTTGCCGTAGGATTTTCGGCATCTCTACCACTGATGGCCACAATGGTGCAAAAAGGGTTTTACATGGTGCCTTCTTTTCCATATTTTGCCATGGCCATAGCAGCGGTAATCAGCGACCCTGTTAAAAATTTCCAACAAAACATGTCTTTGTCACAGTTGCGGGTTTTCCGCAATATATCCATTTTTTTACTTGCAACCGGAATTTTGGCTACCATCTTTTTAGCCGGTAAATTCAAACGTGATAAAGTATTGTTGGAGGATGTTTATGTCATCACCCGGATCGTCCCAAAACACTCGGTGATTTCAGTAGCACCGAAAAGATGGAACGAATGGTCCTTGCAATGTTATCTGATACGGTTTGGTCATATTAGCCTGGAAGGAGGCTTCAATAGAAATTATTATTTACATTTTAAAGAAGATTCTTTAAACATTCCCCCTAATTATCAACCGGTTGACGTATCTTTGCAAATGTTTGAATTATATAAAAAAAATGACGGCAATTAAATACGCCATTTTATGTCCTGTTTTATGGGCCTTTTTGTTTGGTTGTAAAAATGTGAATTCTATGAAAAATCAGACCGGCAATGTGACAATCGATAGCACAGAAACAATCCTTCTTGGGGGAGGTTGCTTTTGGTGTATAGAAGCAGTTTTTTTGGGAATCAAAGGAGTAGTGGCTGCCGAACCCGGCTATGCAGGCGGACATGTGGAAAATCCTACTTATCAACAAGTATGCACAGGTACTACCGGACATGCCGAGGTGGTTAAGGTGACGTACGATCCTCAAGTGATTTCATTGAAAGAAATACTTGAGATTTTTTTTGCGGCCCACGATCCCACCACCTTTAACCGACAGGGTAATGACATCGGTCCTCAATATCGTTCGGCTATTTATTGCACCACACCGGAACAAGAAAAAATTGCCCGTGAAATGATTGAAACACTAAATCGTTCCGGCATCTTTAAAAATCCCATTGTCACCGAAGTGAAATCCGGTCAAAAATTTTTCCCTGCCGAAGAATATCACAGGAATTATTATTTCAATAATACAAACCAACCTTATTGCAGCTTGGTGATTAAACCCAAACTCGAGAAAATCAAAAAACTTTTTTCCACTTACCTGAAAGACGAAAAGAACCATTGAGACCAACTCCATGTATTTTCATTTATATTAAGAAGAAAAAATAATGGCTAAATCTAGGATGACAAACATCAAGCAATTCAGGAAATTTTTCTATAAAAGTTATGTTAATTTGTCAATTCTGCTTATTTTGTCTGTTATGACAAGCTGCCTGTTGCCTTCATTCATTCATCAACCTCTAAAAGCAAAAAATTCTAATAAGAAATTGACTAAATACATTTGGTTGTCTGACATGATCGTACCTGCAGACAGCACAGTTAAAGCATACAGACTTACTGTGTATGACAAAAATCTGCATACTTCGGGATATTTAAACAAATTTCATAAAGATGGTTCTTTTCAAAGTTATTTTTTTGCAAAATGTGGCAACGATATTTTTACAAGTCTGTATGGCAGCTACAGAATTAACGGACAAGGTCAAATGATTATTTTTGTTGATTCTATTCTTATAAAAGAAAATAATCAACTGCAGGACAAATATTCCACCCCGGAACAACATCTGTTCACATGGCATATTTGCGGAGACACTTTATACATGTCAACCAAAAAATTGCCTTAAAAATTCTTTGAAAAGAGGTTAAAACCTCTTTTTAGTAATGCGAATCATATTCATTTTCTAACATTTCGGAAAATATCCAATAGAATAAAGAAAAGGCAAATAGATAGTAAAGAGACATTACTCAGAAATTCCTTAACGAATGCTACTCTTCATAAGATAGAATATTCCTGTCGTAATAAAAACGGATAAAAGCAAAGATATTTTCTCGGCCAATTTTGAACTCATTACACAACAAAGTTTAAAAAATATTGAGATTATTTCTTACCCGGAAAAATTTCTTAATCAAAAAGATACTTTCAGAACAACGCATATCATTACGGTCTATGCCTCTTTTTCAAAAGTTTTTTAGATGTTTTGGAATAATACCATCAAATGATATTTTAAACTTCATATAAAAATTTATTCATTCATGATCTTTCCCTACAAATTGAATAATTTAATAAATTTGCCAAAAGAGATCCTTGCGGCAATAGCTCAGCCGGTAGAGCATCAGTTTCCCAAACTGAAGGTCGCGGGTTCGAGTCCCGTTTGCCGCTCATGTTATTTTAAATTTTATTCCAATTTTTGTTCAAATAGTAAAACAGCAAGGAAATTCCTTGCTGTTTTTTGTTTCGATATTTTCTATGCTACAATTATTTTTCCGGAGCTTTGTAGTTTTCTTTTGGCATCTCGAGCACTTCCAAATCCGAGAGGTCTTCTTCCAATGCTTTTTTATCATCAAATTCAATATTGCCCAATTCTTGATGAATGTCATTTTCAAGATCTGACAGGTTGGGCATGCCTTTCAATTCATTTATTTCTTCAGGGGTTTCTTCCCATTCTTTAAAATACTCTTGCTTGTTGACCGTGATCACTCTTTTTGCAAGATCTCGAGCCATTTTTGAATGATATAAGGCACGGCGTGTCTGATGTTTTTGAAAAAGACGTATTGCTGTTCTTTGATGGGCTAATGATCTTGCATAAGCACCGGTATATACCCCCCCTTTGATCAACGATTTTTTGGCATGAGCAATCACCCGGTTGGTCTTTAATATGTAATGATGCACACGTTGTGTGAAATCCTTTTGATTAGGTCTTTGATGCCGGTGAGGCGCTTGAGCCAATAAAATTGCCGGCAAAAATAAAAATGTCATGAATGTTACGATTGTTTTCATAGTATTAAAATTTTAAGAAGTTTGTTTTTGCACTTCAAATACCATTCCAAATTTAATCATTTTTTGGATACAAAACATTCAATAATTTGAGACCATCCGTAAAATCTTGATCAAAAGGAGAATTTCCATGTAACATCCATTCGGGCATAGGGCTCTTTTTCAAGTAGTAATCGAAAAACTGCTTCATACGAATGCTTAAATCAATTTTATTGGGCAATTTGGTCAAATTATGTTTATCTCCGCTGTAGTTCAACATCCATACAGGTTTTCCCAACCTCTTCAAAGCTAAGAATAACTCTATACCCTGATACCATGGCACAGCACCATCTTTGTCATTGGCCATGATCAAAAGAGGGGTTTTTACTTTATCGGCAAAAAACAGAGGTGAATTACGAATATAGGCCTCTCTGTCCTGCCAGAGCGTTTTACCGATACGGCTTTGTGTATTTTCATATTGAAACATTCGGCTCATTCCCGACTCCCAGCGTATACCTCCATAAGCGCTGGTCATATTAGATACGGGCGCGCCTGCCATAGCTGCTTTAAAAAGGGGAGTCTGCGTAACCAAATAAGCTGTCTGATAACCTCCCCAAGATTGCCCCTGAATACCCAGTGCAGCAGAGTCAATCCATTTATGCATGCGGATCATTTCCAATGTACCGCTGACAATATAATCATAAGCACTTTTGCCGGGATCACCGGTCTTGTATGCAATATCGGGAACAAACACTACATAGTCGTTCCCGGCATATTCCGTAAAGTTAATAATCGAAGCCGAAGGTACGGGCTGATAGTAACGATGCAAATTATGACTGTTTTTTTCATAAAAATACACGATCATGGGATATTTTTTGTTGGTATCCAAATCTTCCGGAAAATAAAGTAATCCGTCGGCGTTTTGTCCGGAGAAAGTTTTCCAATGTACCAATTTGACCTTCCCCCACTTATATTCCGGAATATGCGGATTTATCGAAGAAATTTTTACAAAATTTTGAAAATCACGGCTCATCCACAAATCGGGATATTCGTCAAAACGCATTTTTCTCAAAAATAAAGTTTCATTTTTTTCCGGCTGAAACACACTTAAAAAACTACAAGCACATTCTATCAAAGTGTCCGGCATTTGTGCCCCGGGAAGTTTCATCAATACTGCTTCATTTTTTGTATTGAAATCTTGTTTTTTGAAAAACATTGTGTCCTGAAAAGAGAAGACATAACGGCGGGGCTTAGTATGTAAAACCCTATACACTGCCGGAGCAGATTGTTTTTGCAGGTGACAAGTGATGCAATCCACCCCTTGTTGGTGAAAATAATATACATCATGATGTGAATACAATAAAAGTCCCCGACCATCTGCCGACCACCGGTCATGTCCGGCAGGCAATGGTTCGATGGGCAAATCATGATCAAGATCGGAAAAATCTATACCAACGGTTTGATGCAACATCTGTCCGGTAATAATATTCTTCATCTTCCATGAACGCTCCTTTGCATCATACCAAGCTATCTTATCTCCTTCGGGGCCAATCGTATATTCGTAGGTGAAAGTACCGGCCGGCGTTAATGTCCATTTATCTATGTCGATAACATTGACTTCTTTGGGATAGGGATAACTCCATTGCAATTGGTGCAAATACTTTTCACTGTTTTCATCCATAAATATGGAGGCATGCGGTCCATAAGGCATCAAAAACCTGTGATAAAGCTCGTTTCCAACATAAATAGGCAAGTTCCGATTATTTTTCAACGAAAACAACACCATATAACGGCGTTCTTTCAATTTACCATGTTCTACTTCTTCCATTGTGTAGAGAATGTTATCCCGCCAGGTCCATATTTGCACTCCACATTTTTCGTCTTCCGAAAGTGTGTCATCCGGCACTTTTTTATCGGTGAAATATACCAAGATAGCCCTGTTTTGACCGAGAAATTTTGCACCAGCATTGATTGACACATATTTAAATTCTCCCACGTCGTTTTTAAAATAGAGAGTGTCAATGAGATTTTGTTGCCATTGTAGTATAACCGGGAGAAAATTTTTGTTTTTGGCCGTATCGTTGCTAAATGCAAAAAATAACCATTGTCCGGTGCTGTCTGTTGTCAGTTTTTTTACAACTCCCTGACCGGCCCAGACCGTTTCTGTTTGAAAACTATTGGGACTCCATCTGTGTATATAAACCGAATCGATAGAATCTCCGGCTAATCTGACAAAAAAAAGATTCAAACCATCATCAGACCAACAAACCTCCGAAACATTGTTCCAAGTAGCCATGTTATCCGATTTCTGCCATAACTTAAGTTCAAACAATTTTTCATCTTTCTTGAATTCTTTTAAAACGAATTTATTTGGCATTACCTTCTCATTCATTTTTTTTCCATGGAAAAAACACTTTTTTTTCTTGCCTGAATTTTTTGGTTTATCGGATATTTCATGAGTTGGGACATATTTCTTTTTAGACAATGTCGTAAAATAATAACTTCCATAAACAGGCAACTGATAATCATCAATGGCTGTTAAACGGATCCAATGTAAACTGTCGTCGGTAATCATCCATAAAGTGTCTTTGGGCCAATCATCGGGTTTTTTCTTATTTTTTTTCAATTTCCTTTGTTCTTCAAACGACAATGTTTTTCTCACCAAGACAATTGATTCGTCATTAGCAATTTTAAAATCTTTGATCATAGCAAGTGAATCCCTATAAGATTTTGCCGGATTTGTCAAATAAAGCCAATCATCATCCCTCAAAAATACTTTTTTGTATGCCACCCATTGGCCGGTTTGGCTAACGGTTTCATTTTGCATGCTGCCAAATGTGAAATACTCTGCCGGGGTGATGATTTTATTATTTTGTGCTTGATAATTTGCAGTATAACAAAACAACAGCAATGATAGTATTGATACAAAAAATAAATCCTTTCGCATCATAAATTTTTTCTTAAAGGTATAACAAATTTTAAAAAAAATGAAACAACAAAAAAAAATTTGCGTATTATTGTAATGAATTTTAAAAATCATTTGCCTATAGCATAATAACTACTCGCTTAAAATATTAATTGTCAAACATCCAAAGCGGGAGGTTATTATGCAAACTTTAAAACAACTTACCGATGAAGTTCTGATTGAACTTTATCTTCAAGGCAACACTAAAGCTTTTGAGGTTTTATTAAAACGTCACAAAAACAAAGTATTTGGTAGAATCTTCCATTTGGTCAAAGACAGAGATCTGGCTGAAGATCTGTTTCAGGAAACCTTTTTCAAAGTAATTCGTGAGTTGAAAAAGAAAAAATATACCGAAGAGGGTAAATTTTTGCCTTGGGTAATGAGAATTGCCAATAATTTAGTGATCGATTATTTCAGAAAAAGTGCCAAAATGCCTATGGTGAGGGACAGATCTCATGAAGAAGGCGAAGAAGCTACTGTGTCTGTTTTACAAAACCTTGTTTCTGACGAGATTTTGCCTTCAGATAAAATGAAAAGAAAACAAACTGTTTATTGGATCAAAAAAGCCATCGAAGAACTCCCCTCAGACCAGAAGCTGGTATTAAAACTTCGTGTTTATGAAGAACTAAGTTTTAAAGAAATTGCCGAAATTACCAATGTCTCTATCAATACTGCTCTAGGCCGGATGCGATATGCATTGATTAATCTAAAGAAAATTTTGGAAAAAAATAATGCTGAGATTATACAATAAAGTTGAAGAATGAGCGTTTCCATAGAAAAAAATCTATGGAACATAATTACGATCTTTCAGATTTGGAAGAAATAACCGAAGAAAGTATCCAATTAGAGGCAGAACCATCCGAATTTTCATTGAAAATAATTTTGGGGTATGCTGCCTCAATGCAGGTTTTAGATTCGGCCCCGATTAACGAAGAATATAATATCAATTAATAAAACAGGTTTAAAAAAATTGTGTCTTCTTTGTATATTGTATTAAATTGATGAAAAATTACAAAACGTTTTCTTCAACTCTCGGGCATCAAAGGGGTACAAAATTATCCGGAACCTGCAAATCTTCATGCTATTCAAATTTAATACATAATATGCATTTTTGATTTGTTTTTCCAACCGGCTTTATATTCGGCATTTACAAAATAAATTTTAAGATCTGCCTTGTACTCTGCATCTGTAAAGTAAATTTTTTTCTTAGCTTTATATTCGGCATCCGTAAAATACCATTTTCCGTCATTGTTGCCTGCTTTATATTCTGCATCCACTTTATATACCAATAAATCTGCTTTGTATTCGGCATCAACCACAAATACTTTGACGTCTGCCTTATAAGGTGCATCTACAGAATAAACCTTTTGCGCCTTTAAAGAAAACATTGTCAGAAAAAATAATGACAATAAAGTTAAAATCCGCTTCATAAGGCAAATCATTATATAACAAAATTATGAAAATAAATGGATTAAAAAATTTCGTTATTTCTTTTTCAGTACAAACCAGGAAATATCATCCTGAGGGAAAGCCGGATCACGACGGTAAGAAAAACCATATTTTATCAACTCAAGCTCCGGATACTTTTCCATCATTTCACCTGCAAAGTCCCTCTTGAACAATTTATCTTCATGTCCGCGATAACTAATGCTTACAGGAGTAGGATTGTAATATTCTGCAATGATGATAAATTTTGTAGCAGCGTTAAAGAGTTTTTCGTATACAACCGGTAGGTATCCGGGATTAATATGAATCAGAACCCCTTTGATTAGAGCCACTTCACATGGTTGTTCAATCTTAACATCCAGTATACTTTCATTGAATACATGATCGTCTCCAATAGTTTCTCCCAAAATTTTAGCCGCTTTTTCATTGATTTCTATCCCATACAATTGTATTCCGGGGAATAACAATTTCATAGCTTTTAAGTTCATGCCTATATTGGCACCAAATTCTATGATCGAACGAGGCGCCGGCAATTGGTCAAAAATTTTTGCAAAAAAATGCAGATTCGACGCCAGTAATTGATCACTCTGATTTCGTAAAATGTATTCTTCTCCAAATCTACCCGTCCAAAACTCCTCTTGATCGGTTTTAAATTTTTTATTCATAGGTTAAAATGTTTCAGGGTTAAAATTATGAATTTGGTCAGTAATTATCACGAGATA
>FWWM01003772.1_pt1 | contig 36864 bp, 32 predicted proteins | sample 2228351 | NCBI WGS metagenome assembly FWWM01 (sample SAMEA103939774, study PRJEB20133) | metagenome
CACAAAGCGCTTGATTTTCGATTGGTAAGGTGCAATTCACGACCCTGACCCCACGTCAGGGAAAAACCGTTTGTCTAAACTCGAGTTACGGAAATCCGTAATTTTTTTGTCCCACCAATGAATGGCTTCGGTTCTCGAAGTTCCCCCCAGTTTTTGGTAGATACTCGATAGATGTTTTTCCACAGTGTTGACCGAAATACTCAGGAATTCAGCGATTTCCTTATCTTGCATTCCCTCTGTGAGCAACTGCAGCACCTTGCGTTCACGCTTGGATAAACTTTCCCATTTGGTAATTACTTCCTCTCCCCAGCGCCGCACTCTTTCGAATTGCTCTTGCGTGAAGATAGTCTCTCCACGAGTCGCGCGCCGAATGGCAGAGATCAATTGCCCGGCGCGCAGTTTCTTGTCCAGGTAGCCAGCCGCGCCCGCTTCCATCATGCCTGCCAAGTAAGCGTCACGATCATGGGCAGTTAGAACGAGCGTGGTTGTCTGGGGACAATTTTCTCTTACCCATTTTTCGAGTTCTACAGGCGAGAGGTTGGGCATAATCAAGTCCAAAAGCAAGATTTGTGGGCGAAGTTTTGTAACCAGTTTTTTGATGTGGTCGCCGTTTTGCGCTTCTCCGATAATTTGTATGTCTGGCGCGTTGCTCAGAATAGACCGGATACCTTCTCGTATCATGGGATGATCCTCGGCCAAAAGCACTGTTATTGGTTTGGGCGTTTGTTGTCGCATCTTTCCTCCACAAGCACTGACCAGACTTGACAAAGAATCGCATTATATCCCCTCTCAATACATTTGTCGAAAAACGTAACTGCTTACCCGCCATCACGCTTCGACTGGGTCTTGATAAGGTCTCGATAAACTCGACCCGGCGGGTCTCGATCAGGTCTCGATAAACTCGACCCGGCGACTCGACCCGGCGGGTCTCGATCAGGTCTCGATGAACTCGACCCGGCGACTCGACCCGGCGGGTCGAGCCTGTCGAGATCAGGCGGCTTTGGTTGTCGAGCAGGTGATTGAGCCTGTTGAAATCTTGTCGAGACATAGCCCTGCGAAACGGGCAACAGAAAACCGCAATTCATGACCGTGCCAAATATAACAGGCCATCCTGAAAAGGATGGCCTGCCTGGTTTGTTTTTTGCTATTCTATGGCGCCGAGGGAGTCGAGAGCGCAGCGGCGTCTTCGGCTGTGCGCGGCATGCCGTTCATGATCCAGCGTACCCAGGCGTCTACCACGTCGGTTTTGAGGGCTGAATTGGGCGGCATGACGCCGATGATTTCTTTGCCATTTTCATCCAGAATAGGGGTGCGCTGGATGGTTTGCAGCAGGTAGGAGTCCATATCGCCGGCGATGATATTCTTGTCTGCATGTTCGCCGCTGGTCAAGATTTCCTCATAGGTGGTCATGAGGTAGTCGTTGTTTTCTTTGCCGGGGCGGTGACAGGAAACGCAGTAACGTTTGACGATGGGGGCAATGTGAACATCGTATGAGGGAACTTCGCCTTCGGCCAGCGGCGGGAAGAGCGGCTTGATCTCCGGCGCTTCGAAGCGGTCGTCCCACATGTAGCGCATGAAGGTAACGATGTAGTCGATCTGGCTGCGGGTCAGTTCGCCCCCATAGGCCAGGCCAAAGGGGTTCATGCCAGCATTCGGACGGCCGTAGGCGATGACTTCTTGCATGGCCGAATCGGTCAGGGTGTATAGCACATCCCGGCTGTTGATGGGGGTAATCTTTTCGCCCTCCAGTCCTTCCACCCCCTCGATGATGGCTACAGAGCCGTCGTCACCGTGACATTCGACGCAATGCACGGAGTACAGGTCTTGCCCGGCCACGATGCGGTCGGCCAGGGTGATAGGCACCTCTTCTTGCGCGGCGGCCGGCTGCGGGGCGGAGAGAAGCGTGATGGCCGTAAAGATCACCATCAGCGCGGCGGCAGCGCCAGTCGTCCAAATCATAGCTTTTTTGGCTTTTTCCTTGAGGGTAAATGCCATCAGGAAGAGCAGCAAAAAGGCTAGACCGGGAACGATCAGCCCACCGATGGTTTGGGTGATGCCGGCCAGGTAGGGGCCGCTTTGGCTGGAAGTGGTAGGGACATCGGCCATCAGGGTCAGGGTGATCATGCTGACGACGAAGAGGCTCATTACGCTGAGTGGCAGGACGCGCTTGCCATAGTAACGATAGGGAGATTTGTCGATGAAGGGCAGCAGGGTCAACGTGCCAATGGTAAGTAAGGGGACGATGACGGTGGCGATGAATTCGATTTTGCCCAATATCGGGATTTGCCCGTAGAGCGCCAGGAATTTGAACAGGAACAGGAAGTACCATTCCGGGCGTGGGACGTAGGAGGTATCGCTAGGGTCGGCTTTGGGGACGTCGTGTACGCCCACGAAAGTTGCCAAAAGTACCAGTAGGATGAAAAGCCCCAGAGACATCAATACATCTTTGAAGATGCTGTCGGGCCAAAAGCGCTCGCCTCTTTGCAGTTCGCGCTCATATTTTTCCTGGATTCGTTTCTTGGTTTCTTCGTTCATGAGTTCAGCCTCCTTGAGCGGAGGTCCTGCGTGTGGCGCAGGCTGGTCGTTGCAGCGTTTATTTTCGTGGATGTTTTTCTTGCAAGACGCTTGCAACGACGTTACGTTCCGCTCGGCGCGAATGCTAATCTTCTTTGTCGGGGAAATGCGACTCGCCGTGCTTGATGATGAGGTAGAGATGCACGCCAATCAAGGCCGCCAGCAAGCCTGGCAACATCCAGATATGGGCGGAGAAAAAGCGTTGCAGGGTGAGGGCGCTCAGGTCGGGCCCGCCGCGCAGCGATTTCATGATGAAATCGCCTATGAATGGAACGCTGCCGGCGATGCGCGTGCCAACGGTAGTGGCCCAATAGGCCATTTGGTGCCAGGGCAGCAGGTAGCCGGTGAAGCCCATGCCGAGCGTGAGCAATAACAAGCCAATGCCCACCAGCCAGGTCAGTTCGCGCGGATACTTATAGGAAGCAGTCACGAACACACGCAGCATGTGGACGAACACGATCAGAACCATCAGGCTCGAACCCCAGTGATGGATGCCGCGAATGAGCCAGCCAAACGAGACCTCTTGCATGATGTATTGGATGGAATCGTAGGCGTGATCGGGGGAGGGCGTGTAGTAGACGGTGAGGAAGATGCCGGTTAGTCCTTGCATGACGAACAGAAACAGGCTGGCAGAACCGAGGGTGTTCCACCAATTGCCCTTTGGCTCAGGGCGGTCGAGCAGGGCTCTGTACATGTCGTTGAGGCCAAGGCGCTCATCCAGCCATTCGAAGACTTTTTTCCACATGTTCAGGCCTCCGCTTTTTTCTCGACAGGGATGATGGTGAGGATGCCGTCGGTGATGCTGTAATCGAAGCGGCCAAGCGGTTCAGGGGGCGGCCCGTCCAGTACCTTGCCGTCCTTGTCGAATTTGGCGTCGTGGCAAGGGCAAATGAAAGTCTGGGCTTCTTCCTTCCAGTTGACGGTGCAAGACAAGTGCGTGCAGCGGCTGGACAGGATGAGTATATCGTCTGGATCCTCGGATTTACGCAAGATATAACCGCCATAGTTGCTGGCGGTGCGTTCCCACCCGTTGACTTTGGTTATGGTGAAGGAGAAGGGATGAAATTTGCCTACCGGGATGTTCTCTAGTTTGCCAATGGCTACCGGCGCGCCGGCTTTGTCTTCCCGCAGGGCGGGGGCGAGCAAATAACTAATTGCAGGAAGGCCAAATCCTGCTCCAATGATGGCTCCCACGACGCCGGTCACTGCTTTAATGAAATCCCTGCGATCGATCCGGTTCGAATCAGACATACGCACCTCCTGAATGAATTCCTGTGACGAATATACCACTAAACCACCGATTTTCGATCTGAACGAGAAAAACAGTCTGCGCCCGCAGGCCTGTCTGTTTCAGATTATAAAGTTCTCTGCCCTTTTGATTAGAGGAAATCTGGAATAAAATAAGCAGGATGATTGTCACTTTCTATGCGAAACTCTCCGTGTGATAATCATCCTGTATTGCTCATATCCATCGGAGGAGGCAAGCATGACTCTTAAACGCAATATCAGCGTTATGGAGGGACTGCGTTACCAGGGAGGAGGGCCACAAACCGCCTGGCTGTTGCACCGCTTGAGCGGGCTGGGAATGGCGCTGTTCGTAGGGGCGCACGTTTTGGCGTCGTTTCTGGGCGGCGATGTAGGGGCGTTTGTCAATCAAATCTATGAATCATGGTGGTTTCAGATTGTGGTCGTGTTTTGTGCGTTGTTTCATGGCATCAACGGCCTGCGCATTACCATTCTGGACCTGTGGCCGAAGTTGCTCGAACATCAGCGCGAGGCCATTTGGGTGGAGTGGTTCGTCTTTCTGCCTGTCTTTGGATTGGCGACTTTCGTCATTGTGCGCACGGCGCTGGGAGGTTGAAAATGAGTGAGAAATCGAGAAGTCTGCCTCTCGATCGGCGCGGTTTGAATTTCGAGACGCTGATGTGGCTGTTTACGCGCTTATCGGCCCTGGCGATGTATCTATTCTTGTTGGTAGCGGTCGCAGGGGCGCTGTGGATGGGCGCTCGTACTCAGATGAACCTGGCCGATGTCCTTCGCTGGGGCTTTACCCCAAATGTGACCCATGTGCAAAGCACGAACGTGCCAGACTTGGCGCCGTGGGCAACGCCTTTCTGGAAGGTGACGGCTTGTCTGTTCTTTTTCACGGCGCTCACACATGGACTTCATGGCGTGTTGAGCGTGCTGGACGATTATTTTGCGCAACGCTCGCTCAGAGTATTATTCCGCGTCATCATCACGATCCTGTTGCCTGTTTTGTCTGTGATCGGTATCTACGTCATCTGGACTTCATAGGATGGTCGCCCATGAACATACATCAATTCGAAGTGGTGGTGGTTGGCGCCGGCGGGGCCGGTTTGATGGCCGGGTTGTACGCCTCCCGCACGGCCAAGACTGCCGTCATCAGTAAACTCTACCCCACCCGTTCGCACACCGGCGCAGCGCAGGGTGGAATTGGAGCCGCGCTTGGCAATCTGGAAGAAGACCATCCAGAGTGGCACACCTACGACACCGTCAAAGGCTCTGATTATTTGGGCGACCAGGACGCCATTGAGTTCATGTGTGAGGAGGCTGTTCCCGCCATTTATGAACTCGAACATATGGGATTGCCCTTCGATCGCACACCCGAAGGCCGCATAGCGCAACGACCTTTTGGCGGCCACACCAACAATGTGACCGGCAAGCCGGTCCGCCGCGCTTGCCACGCTGCCGACCGCACCGGCCACATGATTCTGCAAACGCTATACCAGCAGTGCCTGAAGAACAAGGTCGAGTTCTATGATGAATTCCAGGTGTTGGATTTGCTCATCACCGATGGCAAAGTAGCGGGCGTGGTAGCGGTGGAATTGGCAAGCGGCGAATTGCACGTCTTCCATGCCAAGGCGGTCATCTTTGCCACTGGCGGGCATGGCCGGGTGTGGGAAATCACCTCCAATGCTTACGCCTATACCGGCGACGGTACAGCCATCGTTTTCCGGCACGGCATCCCTCTGGAAGATATGGAATTCTTCCAGTTTCATCCCACCGGCATCTACAAACTTGGCATCTTGATCACCGAAGGCGTGCGCGGCGAGGGGGGTGTGCTGATCAATGGCAAGGGCGAACGCTTCATGGAAAAGTACGCCCCCACGGTCAAAGACCTGGCCTCGCGCGACGTGATCAGCCGCGCCATCTACCTGGAAATTCGCGAAGGACGCGGCGTGAATGGGTCGAATTATCTCTACCTGGATGTGCGTCCCGAAACGGTCAACAAATACGCCGCTCTCGACGGTCGCACCAACCCTGACGGTTCACCCTATATCGTGACCGGCGAGCAGATCCTTGCCAAACTGCCCGATATCATCGATTTCTGCCGCGTCTATCTGGGGGTAGACCCGGTCACTCAACCCATGCCCATTCAGCCGACGGCGCATTATACGATGGGCGGCATTCCGACCAACAAGTACGGCGAGGTGGTGATAGACGAGAAGAATACCGTCTTCCCTGGTTTGTATGCGGCCGGCGAGGTGGCTTGCGTGTCGGTGCATGGCGCTAACCGCCTGGGGACCAATTCCCTGCTCGACCTGGTGGTCTTTGGCAAGCACGCCGGCCTGCGGGCTGCGGAGTATGCCAAGGGCGCCAATTTTGCTCCCCTCCCGCAGGATCCAACCTCGTTTGCGCAAGAGCAGTTCGACCGTTTCAGGAACGGAAGTGGGAAGGAGAACGTCTTCGATATCGGACGCGAGATGAAAAAGGTCATGTTCGATGATGTAGGCGTCTTCCGTACCGAGGAAGGCATGAAGCGGGCCCTGGCAAAGATCGCCGAATTGAAAGAGCGTTTCAAGCAGGTGCGCGTGCAGGATACCGGGCGTATCTTCAACACCGAATTGCTCAACGCCTGGGAAATGGGCAACCTGCTCGATATGGCCGAGGTGGTGACTGCCTCTGCGTTAAATCGCAAAGAATCGCGCGGCGGTCACGCTCGCGAAGACTACCCCGACCGCGACGACAAGAACTGGCTCAAACATACGCTCATCTGGCGGGCAGGCGGCAAGTTGAAGATCGGCTACAAGCCAGTGGTCATCACGAAGTATGAGCCAAAGAAGAGAGTTTATTAGCGAAATCCCCTCACCCCAACCTCTCTGCCTTAGGGAGCCCCCCTTCGGGGGGTTGGGGGGCGAAGGGTGAGGGAACGAGGTGTCATTATGGATGTAACGCTGAAAATCTTCCGCTATAACCCCGAAAAGGACCAGAAGGGACATTACGAGACCTACACGCTGGAGGCCGAGCCGACCGACCGCGTGCTGGATTTGCTCGAAAAGGTCAAGGCCTATCACGATGGCACGCTCTCCTTCAGGCGCTCGTGCGCGCACGGCGTATGCGGCTCGGACGCCATGCGCATCAATGGGCGGAACTACCTGGCTTGCAAGGCGCTGGTCAAGGACTTTGGCGCCAGGATTACGGTCGAGCCAATCCTTGGGCTGCGAGTTGTCAAAGACCTGATCGTGGACATGGAGCCGTTCTTCGACAATTACAAGAAGATTTTGCCGTTCTTCATCAACGAAAGCCCTCTGCCAGAGGACGGCAAGGAACGTCTTCAATCTCCCGAACAGCGCGCACGCTTCGACGACACCACAAAGTGTATCCTGTGCGCCTGTTGTACCACTTCCTGCCCGTCCTTTTGGGGCAGTGACGATTATCTTGGCCCGGCGGCGCTGGTCAATGCTCACCGCTTCGTCTTCGACAGCCGGGATGAGGCCGCTTCCGAGCGTTTACATGTCTTGTCCGAGACCTCCGGCGTGACGCGCTGCCATACCACTTTCAACTGCACGATTGCCTGCCCGCGCGAAATCCAGATTACCAGGGCCATCGGCGAGTTGAAATTGGCCATGCTGACCGGAAAGTTGGATTGAGGAGCGCGAGTCGGGCTTCAGCTGCGGACTTTCGCCGCCTTGCTTGAAGACCAACCACAAATGCCGCTGCGCATGTACGGCATGAGATATTCCAGCAAGCGCCTTGCGCTTGCTGGAACGTTGTGTTCTCCCTGTTGGGACAAGGGGTGAAGTACTGGTGATTACCCACAAGTCTCTTTAGCCACTACTCCTTGATAATGGAGACAAGAAAATCTGTGAAATCTGTGAAATCTGTGCAATCTGTGGCTGAAACTCGTCAAACTAACGCTCTCAAGAAGATATGGGCAATCACCATGTGAAGTACGCTTGCATTTGGCTTAAGGAATCGCTATACTGGTAGTATCACCCTCAGGCTCAGGAGAAATTCTCCTGCAAGCCATTCGCCAGACATTGGCAAGGAGCGCTTGTGAATAACTACCTGCTGTTGATCGATACGTATGAAGGGGAGAAGCAAATAGACGAGCAGGCCCTCATCGCAAACAATGTTGTCGGCATGATCATTCGCTTGAATCATATTGAAGGCGGTCATCATATGGACGAAAACTTCGTCACCCAATGGCAAGAGACAGGCAATGCTGGCCTGCTGCGGGTGCCGTATTTCGTCTACAACCCCTGGGTAGATGCTCAGGCAAATTACGATTGGCTCGTCAGGTACATTCCTTATGAAGCCGGCGCCGTGATGCTAGACATCGAGGTCAAGTACCCCGGTTATTCGCCGGATACTTATCGCGACGAAGTGGCAAGGTTTTGTCGGCTGGTAGGGGCGCGCTGGCATTACATGATTTATACCGGAGAAAGCGCTCTGCCTCTGCTCAGCGCCTGGCCGACAGATGCCGATTATTGGTGGGCGCAATACCCGCTTTCTCTGTACCCTGATACTCCTGAACCAAGAACGTGGAATCAAGTGCGAGCCGTCATAGATGGCCTGGATGGCCCCATGAATGCACACAAGATTCCTGGCTCGTGGAAAATCTGGCAAGTTAGCGGCGATCGGCTCATTTTGCCCGGCAGCCCTAAGCCGTTGGATGTGGACGTATTTCCTGGCACGTTCGCCGAGTTGAAGAACTGGATCAACGAGAGGCCGCCCTTGCCTGATCCCTTTGTCGAAGAACATACTCAGCCTTACCCCGGTGTGGAGTTGCACAAAGTGAAGCGCTACAACTCACATTGTTTTGTGACAGTCAGTGATCCAACTGGCAAGCGTTTCTATGTGACGAAATTTGGCCTGAAAAAAGTCTCCACAGTCGCCCGCGAATTGGGGGCGCAAATCGTCATCAATGGCGGCGATTTCAGTTTGTCACACGCCGTCGGCCTGCATGCCTCGCAAGGGAAGGTCTATCAGGATGTCATCCCTTACCAGCCTTGGATCAACCTGACCTCGGCGCATAAACCCCAGATCAATGCCTACAACTCCAAAGAAAAAAAGTTCAATGCTCTGGCTGGCAAGCGTTTCATTGTCGTAGATGGCAGAATCAGCCCCAATACATCGGCTGCCTGGCGAGAAATTCATCCCCGTACTTTGGTAGGCGTCACCCGCGACGGGAAACTGATTGAGTGTGTGATCGATGGCCGGCAAGGCCCCAACAACATTGGCGTTGATCTGTATGACGCTGCTCGCATCATGATCGAATTTGGCGCCTGGCGAGCCATTGACCTGGATGGCGGCGGTAGCAGTGCCATGTGGGTGAACGATAGAATTGTCAATTCGCCTATCCATGATGGTGTACCGGGACAAGAGCGATTGGTTGGTACCCATATCGCCATGTTTGTCGAAGGCGTGGCGCCGCCCGTGATCCGCTACATCGTCGTCATGCCAGTCAAACCGCGCCTGACGCCCAGTATGTATCAGGTCGTCACGAAAAACAACCTGCCGGCCGGCCTGATTTTCGAGAGCGATACCACTCAGGTGGTCACGGAAAGGATTCCTCTGGTGATTGGCCCGGAATATACGATTACCTGGGTGCGCATGGCGGATGGCTATTGGGTGCCGAAATTCTACAAGCGAGAATACGTCCGCGAACATTTGCTCTGACCCCTTAGCGTGCGCATCTTTCCCGGCTCAAGAGGGAAGGGGAGAGTGCGCTTTCTGTTAATTTCCTACGAGAAGAAGGGATATTCTTGTCAAATCTTGCAACAAAACCATTTTTTTTGTCGTTTTCGGCAAAAGAAATTTGCCAGAACCAGGAACCGCCCTTATAATTGAAATACCCGAATTCCCTATGTATCGAGGAGGTTGGCCATGCCCTACGGTTATAACGGAAAGATTCTGCACGTTGACTTGACGAACGGCAAACTGGAGGTGGAAACTCCCCCCGAGTCGTTCTACCGTAAATATATGGGTGGAAGCGCAATGGGAATGTACTACATCTTGCGCGAAATGCCCAAAGGCGCCGATCCGCTCGGCCCTGAAAACGTCCTGACCCTGATGGTTGGTGTGACCACCGGGGCCGCTATCTCTGGTCAGAGCCGTATCAATGCCAACGCCAAATCGCCTATCAGCGGCGGCATCGGTGATGGACAGGGCGGCGGTTTCTTCCCGGCCGAATTGAAGTTTGCTGGCTTCGACGGCCTTGTGATCAAGGGAAAATCCCCTAAACCGGTGTACCTGTGGATCAACGAGGGCAAGCCCGAACTACGTGATGCGGCGCACCTGATGGGCAAAGTCACCGGCGAGGTGGATCAAATCCTGAAAAAAGAATTGGGCGATCCCAAAATCGAAATCCTGCAACATGGGCCGGGAGCAGAAAACGGCGTCCGTTTTGCCTCCATCGTCAGCATGTCCAATCGCCACAACGGGCGCACCGGCATGGGTGCAGTGATGGCCAGCAAGAACTTGAAGGCCGTGGTAGTGCGCGGCACCAAGAAACCGGACATCTTCGACCCACAGGCGCTCACCGCCTTGAATCGCACTGGCCCCAAGGCCATTCCCGAAAATCCGGATATGGACGGGCTGGCGAAATTTGGCACCGCCGTAGTTGTATTGTTCAACAATACCATTGGTACACTGCCTACTCGTAACTACAACGAAGGCCAGTTCGAGGGCTGTGAACCCATCAGCGGCGAAAAGATGGCTGAGACCGTTTTGAAAGAACGCGATACCTGCTATGCGTGTGTGGTGCGTTGCAAGCGCGTAGTAGAAATCAAAGACGGACCGTACAAAGTAGACCCCTATTACGGCGGCCCGGAATATGAAACCCTGGCCACCTTTGGCTCTTATTGCGGCATAGACAATCTGGCGGCCGTCTCGCTGGCCAATCAGATTTGCAACATGTATGGCGTAGACACCATTGCCTGTGGCGCGACTATTGCCTTTGCCATGGAATGCTACGAAAGGGGCATCATCACCCACGAGCAAACCGGCGGCCTGGAACTTACATTTGGCAACGCCGACGCCATGCTCAAAGCCCTCGATCAAATCGTCAAGAACGAAGGCCCACTTGGCAAGGTGCTATCGCAAGGCTCTGCCTATGCCGCCAAAGTGTGGGGCAAAGGGGCCGAAGATTGCCTCATCACCGTCAAAGGCGCCGAGGCCCCGGCTCACATGCCGCAGGCTAAGCGCAGCCTGGCGCTCATCTATGCCGTCAACCCCTTTGGCGCCGATCACCAGTCCAGCGAGCATGACCCGTACTACGAAGAAGGCATTGGCGGTTTCAACCTGGAACGGCTGACCGACATCGGCCTCGACAAACCCCAGCCGGCCTATAGCCTGACCCCTGAAAAAGTGCGCTTTGCCTACCTCACCGAATTGTTCTACAGCATGATGGATTCGGCCGAACTATGCCAATTCGTCTATGGCCCCACCTGGACGTTGTACGGCCCCAAAGAGACCCTGGCGATGATCAACGCCGTCACCGGCTGGAACATGACGCTCGATGAACTACTAGAAGTCGGCGCCCGGCGACTGAACCTGTTCCGCGTCTTCAATGTGCGCGAAGGTTTTGGACGTAAGGACGACAAACTGCCCAAGAAATTCTTCCGCCCCATGCTTGGCACCGGACCCACGGCCGGCTTCGCTCTGACTCACGAGGAAGTTGATTCCGCTATAGACGAGTACTACCGTCTCGCCGGTTGGACGGCTGACGGTGTGCCAACGCCCGAAACCCTCAAGAAATACGACATCGAGTGGGCGGCGGCATACCTGCCGGCCTAAATCCTTAGAAAAAGACCCTAAAGGTTTCCTGTGCAATCAATAACACATTTTCAACGGGACTTTTCTGCAAGAAACGACCAGGGTTATACGGGAAAAACCTTTAGGGTCTGACGTTTCAGACACTTTCTGATACCTGATACTGGAAAACAAATGGAATCCCTCTACGAACAAAACTTTCCGCACATGTCCCCTGTGTGGGGCCGCATCTTCAACTTCGTTGCCGAGCGCGCCGAAGGGTCTTACATCTACACTACGGATGGCCGCAAACTGCTCGACTTCACTTGTGGCATTGGCGTCACCAACACCGGCCATTGTCACCCCAAAGTCGTAGAAGCCATCCGTGAACAAGCCGGGTTGTTCCTGCACGCGCAGGCCAACATCGTCATTCACAAGCCCATGCTTCACCTCATCGAAGAACTGCGCCAGATTGTACCTCCTTCCATTGACGGTTTCTTCTTCTCGAACTCGGGTGCAGAAGCCGTAGAAGGGGCGGTCAAACTGGCGCGCGCGGCTACCGGCAAGCAAAACGTCATCGTCTTCAATGGCTCTTTTCATGGGCGCACGGCCGGCACCATGGCGCTGACTACCTCCAAGACCATCTATCGCGCCGGCTTTGGGCCGCTGCCGTCGGGCGTATTCGTCGCGCCTTTCCCATACGCCTTTCGCCTCGGCATGAGCGAGGAAGCGGCCTCCGCCTATGCGTTGGAACAACTGGAGCATTTGCTGGCCTCACAGACTGCTCCCAAAGAGACCGCCGCCATTCTCATCGAGACCGTGTTGGGCGAAGGCGGCTATGTCGTTCCGCCGCTCTCGTTCATGAAAGGCTTGCGAGAGATAGCCGACAAGCATGGTATTCTGCTCATCTTCGATGAGGTGCAATCCGGTTTTGGGCGCACTGGCAAGTGGTTTGCTCTCGAACATTTCGGTGTCTTCCCCGATATCATGACCTCGGCCAAAGGCCTGGCCTCTGGTATGCCGCTATCGGGCGTTTTCAGCCGTCTCGACCTGATGAAGAAATGGGAGCCAGGCTCACATGGCGGCACCTACGGCGGCAATGCGGTAGCCTGTGCTGCCGGCGTAGCCACCATTCGAGCCATGAAAGAAGAGAAGATGTTGGAAAACGCGGTGGAGCGCGGCGCCCAACTGATGACCGGGTTGCGCAAGTTGCAGGAAGAGTATCCTCAGATCGGCGATGTGCGCGGCAAGGGCCTGATGATCGGCACCGAGTTCGTGGTGGATGGACGGCCCCAAAAAGCCAAGCCGCTCGTCAAGGAAATCCTCCATGCTGCCGAGGAGCGTAATCTCCTGCTTCTCGCCTGCGGCACCTACGATAATACCATTCGCTGGATTCCGCCCCTGAACGTCACGGCAGAACAGGTTAACGATGGCTTGAAAGCGTTTGCTGAGGCGTTACAAGCCACGCTCGAATAGTGCTGGCTCATCCTCTGGCGCGAAATGACTGCTACGTTGTGATGTATAATGTGATGTATAAAGGAGCGCCTTATGACACACATGGTTCGCAAGCAGATCTATATCCCCAAAAGCCAGGAGCAGCGCCTGAAAAAAATGGCTGAGTCACGAGGAGTCAGCGAAGCAGAGATCATTCGACGTGCTTTGGAGTCTGAGTTACGTGTTGCAGGGTATCGTCCTGCATACGACCTTGAAGCATGGGAAAGGATTGACAAATTCTTGCAAGAAATGGAAAAGCGTGCTCCTGTACTTCAACGGAAGCGTGACTGGACGCGCGACGAACTCTATGAAGAACGAATGAAACGCTATGATCGAGATATTGATTGACACCAACCTTTTGGTGTATATGTTCGATTTAGCGGAAAGGGAAAAACGAAATACAGCCATCCATGTCGTTCGCGCATTGGAGATCCATCAATTGGGATGCCTAAGCGTTCAATGCCTTTCGGAATTCGTTCATGCAACTACGCGTCGTAAGGCGCCACTCTTGACTCTGTCAGAGGTTGCAAGCCAGGTCAATAATTTTCTTCTGGCGTTTCCAACTTTTCCTATTTACTCCAACGATTGTGATTGAGGCTTTGCGCGGCGTACGTGAGCATTCATTGCCCTATTATGATGCTCAGGTTTGGGCGTGTGCGCACCTTAATCAAATCCCTTTGGTGTTTAGTGAAGATTTTTCCGACGGCCGTGTAATCGAGGGCGTGCGCTTCGTCAATCCCTTTGCGGAAACTTTCGAATTGGAGAAATGGTTATGAGTCAAATCTGGCGTATTGATACGAATACTCGAACACTCTCGACCGAACCGGTCCCCCTTGCCTGGCAGCGACTGGGTGGGCGCGGCTTGATTGCACGTATCTTGCTCGACGAAGTGGATCCAAAATGCGAGCCGCTTGGCCCAGGCAACAAACTCATCTTTGCCCCCGGTTTGCTGGTGGGACATGCGCTTTCCTCCACCGACCGCATTTCGATTGGCGGCAAATCCCCGCTGACTGGCGGCATCAAAGAGGCCAACGCCGGCGGGCGCACCGGCTTTCACATGGCAACGATGGGCATCCATGCGCTCATTCTCGAAGGCCAGCCCAAAGAAGGGCTGTGGGTTTTGCATCTTTCGTTATCGGGCGCAAAGTGGGAAGAGGCGGGTCATCTGGCCGGTTTGGGCGTCTACGAAAGTGCGCGTTCGTTGCTCGAAAAGTACGGCGACAAGGTAGCCATTGCCCTCATCGGTCCCGGCGGCGAGATGAAGTTGAAATCGGCCGGCATCCAAAACCTGGACAAGGATCGCATCCCTTCGCGCATTGCCGCGCGCGGCGGATTGGGCGCCGTGATGGCGTCCAAGGGCTTGAAAGCCATCGTGTTCGACAATGCCGGGGGCCAGAAACCGCCCATCGCTGATCTCGAAGCGTTCAAAATTGCCCAAAAAGATTACACCAAAGCGGTGATGGAGCATCCTCAATCGGCCTCGTATCGCGATTATGGTACGGCTGCCATGTCGCAATTGACGCAGCGCTTTGCCGGCCTGCCAACGCGCAATTTCTCTGCCGGCACCTTCGAGCGGGTAGAGCATATCAGTGGAGAAATGCTGCGCGACCTTATTTTGAAGCATGGTAAGCCCTCGGATCCGTCCCACGCTTGCATGGCGGGTTGCACCATCAAATGTTCGAATGTGTTCGGCGGGGAAGATGGCAAGGTCATCGTCTCGCCGCTGGAATACGAAACTATCGGCTTGATGGGCTCCAACCTGGGCATTGACTCGTTGGAGATGATCGGCCGTCTGAACTGGCAGGTCAATGACCTGGGGCTGGATTCCATCGAGGTGGGAGCAGCCCTGGGCGTTGCGGCTGAGGCGGGCGTGTTTGCCTGGGGAGATGGCGAGGCGGCTCTTTCTCTGGTAGACGAAATTCGTAAAGGGAGTCCGCTGGGGCGCACCTTGGGGAACGGTGTGGTGGAAACTGGCAGGGCCTATGGCGTGAAGCGTGTGCCGGCGGTGAAGGGCCAGGCCATGTCGGCTTATGATCCGCGCTCTATCAAAGGCACAGGCGTGACCTACGCTACCACTGCCCAGGGCGCAGACCATACCTGCGGGCTGACCATTCGTGCGCAAATCAATCATCTCGACCCCAATATCCAGGTCGAAGTTTCGCGCAATGCGCAGTTCAACATGGCCGGTTACGACACCCTCGGCGCTTGCATTTTTGCCGGCTTTGGTTACGCTGCTACGCCCGGCGGCGTGGTGAAGCGGCTGCTCGAGGCGCGTTATGGTTGGAACGACTTGCCAGAGAACATTTTGCAGGAGTTAGGCAAGCAGACCATTCGCATGGAGCGGGAATTCAATCGCCGTGCCGGCTTTACCGCCCAAGATGACCGTATTCCAGAATGGATGACCAGGGAGCCGTTGCCTGAAAACCAATCTATCTTCGATGTGCCAGAGGAGCAGTTGGACCGCATTTTCGAGGATATCGAATAACATTTCAGCACAGGGCCGGGTTTTTTCCCCGTTTGCGGTAACTGCTCAGGTCAAGACCCTAAAGGTCTCCTTTGCAATCGAAATTGTGTTTCGAGCCTGACCTTCCTGCACATTCAGCCTTTCGATTTGCGGGAAAGACCTTTAGGGTCTGTATTCGAAAGTAGCTGAGCAGTTACCGTTTGCGAGCAGTCAAGAGCGCGGACGTTAGCCCTTTCCCCTTGGGAGAGGGCTGAAAGTTATCCCTTCCGTTCCATCCTATCAAATGCCCTGTCCGCCAGGTTTGATTTCATAGCGTAGCGAGCCACAGCCAAACGTACCGCCGACCTGTGGGGCAAGTCTTGGACTTGCGAAACCGGCAAATCAAAGATTTGCCTCACGACCAGGCGGAGCCTGGCGGTACGACTGGGATTACAGGTAGCGGCGGCGCGTTTTGCACTTGCCAGCGTGCAAGGAAGGAAAGGGGTGGGGTCAATCTGCGGCGATTGGCGCAGTTGTCGTTTCACCCATGGGCGTGGTGGCTCGCAAGAAGCCGAGAAAGAACAGGATGACGCCTTGCCCATAAAATGAAGGGGATGGTTTTTTCGTAGATGGATGGATACTGGCGCGGGGCTTTAACTTTTGCCATTCGAATTCACCTCCAATGACTGATAGGTTTGCAACAGGCTGATCAGGATGCGGTCGGTGAAGGTGTGTATTTTGTGCAGCAGTTCCTCCCATGCCTTGCCGGAGGGAATGTTTGCTTCGCTATACACTTTCATCACCGATTCGATCAATACAGTGCGGAAAAAGATGAACGCTTGAGCCGCATCTACATAACTCAAATTGTAGCGGCGCCCTCGCGACGCATATTCGTAGCCCACTGCAAATGCCTCAGATGCGGCCTCCTCATTGTTGGAGGCCAGGTAGGCCATTAGCCCCTGAAAGAGTGAACGGGCGCTTTGCCGGTATTGCATGCGGGCGCTTTCATCCAGTTTTCGATACCACGCCTCGGCTTCCAACCGCCCCTCCGAGACTTGCACACGGACGTTGCGCACCACCGATTGCAGCATGCCCTCGGCGTCTACGGCCTTCTGTTCACGCACGGTCTGTGCCCACAGCTGCACATCGCTGCGTTTGTAGCGGCGATGCCCACCCTGGGTCCGATGTACCGGCAGCAGGCCTTTGTCGGACCACAACCGCACTGTGCTGGGATGCACTCCCAAGAGTTTGGCGGTTGCGCTCAGTGAAAGCCACTCGCCCAGGGAAATGTTTTCTTCGGTCATCAGCCCTCGGCTGCCAGAGCGGCTTTCTCCAGGATGGAGGGTTCGGCTGCTTGTTTTTGAAAGGCAGAGATGTCTACTCGCCTGAGCAGCAGGACGGCAGCAAGGAGCATGGCTGCCTCCACGCCAAAGACGACCAGGTAGCCGCTCAAGGCTCGACCGCTGACTTGCGTCACGCTGTCGCGCAGCGCCCCGCCAAGTAGAGAGCCGGCTAGCCTGCTCATGGCGTTGGAGAAGCCCCATGCGCCAATGTACAGGCCGATGTTTCCCGGTATCGTCAAATCGAACATCAAGGAAAAGTTGGCGACCGTGGAGAGGCCGGTGCCAATGCCAAGCAGGGTGACGCCTGCGTAGAAAACACTCACTGAATGGGTGAAGCCGCTTGCCAGGATGACGATGAAGCCAGCCATGGCGCCCAGGTTGCCCGCTTGCGCCAGGGTGCGCTTGGGGAGGCGCCTTTCGAGCGCGCCCGCCAGTAGGAGGGCAATCAGCACGAAGGAGCCCCACAGCGAGGTGATGCGCGTGGTCTGTGTGACGGTGAGACCAAAGGCTTCGGCGCCAAAGGGTTCGAGCAGCACATCCTGGCCCAGGATAGCGGATAGCAGCAATAACAAGTAGATGAAAAAGATGCGCGCCACCGGGTTGCCGAGGAGGGCGTCCATCATCTGTTTGACGGTATAGGCTTCGGCGCGGATGGGAGCAGAATCCGCTTGGGGACGTGATTCCAGCCGAAGGAGGCCGAGCAGGCCCAGGGTCAGGGCCGAGGCGCCCACCATCTCGAAGGCGCGCTGCATGGCCTGGGGCGTGTACGGGTCCACCATGCGGCTGATGCCGATAGCCGTCCCAATGATGCTCACGATCATCATGAAGAACATGGTCGCAATGGTCTTGCCGCGTCCCTCTTGCGAGAGCTCGGCGGCCAGGGAAAAATAGGCCACGCTCGATAGGTTGTAGCCCATGCCCCAGGCGCCAAAGGCCAGCAAACCCAACAGCAATCCCACACCGAAATTGTGGGACATCCAGAAGGCGACATGGGGTGAAAATACGACGCCTCCAACACACAGCAAGAGCCCAGCCAGGATGTAGGGCGTGCGTCGCAAGCCAAAGAGCGGATGCCGATCGGAGTAGGCGCCAATGGCGACCTGCAAAGGGGAAAACAGGTAGGGGAATGAGGCCAGAAGCGCCACCAGCGTGGCGGAAAGCGCCAGTTCCTTGATCATGACGCGGTTGAGGGTGCTGTTGATGGGAACGAGCGTCATGGCTACGGCAACATGGATGAGACCGAGTTGGATACGTTTACGCAGCATGGCAAGACCTTCTGAATGAGGATACAAATCGAACTGACTTTATCTTACCAGCAGAAAGCCGTCAATGTAGATTTTGGTAGATTTTCGGTGAGAATTGGATGAAGAAGTTGCTGTGGGGTTGGGGGGATCACAGCAGGCGGTTTTGCAACTCCCACAGTCGGCGGAATGCCCCGCCTCGCGCCAGCAATTCGGCCTGCGTGCCGCGTTCCACGATTTGCCCGCCCTCCAGCACCAGGATTTCGTCCACGTTCTCCAGCCCTACCAGGCGGTGAGTGATGAGCAGGCTCGTCCGGCCGCGCATCACCTCAAACAGCGTTTCGAGTACCTGCCGCTCGGTCACGGCGTCGAGGTTGGCAGTTGGCTCGTCCAAAATCAGGATGGGGGCATCCTTCAGCAGGGCGCGCGCGATGGCCAGCCGCTGGCGCTCGCCACCCGAAAGCCGCGCTCCCTGCTCGCCGATAAGCGTATCATAACCCTTCGATAAACTCAGGATGAACTCGTGGATGTGCGCCTGTTGGGCGGCCTGTTCGATTTCTTCCTGGGAGGCGGATGGACGCGCCAGCCGCAGATTGTCGCGGACGCTGGCATTGAAGAAATACGCTTGGGGAGAGACCAACGCGCATCGCGCCCGGACTTCATCCTGCTCCAGGCCATGCAGCGATTCTCCGCCCAGGCGGATGTCCCCCGAACTGTACTCCCAGAAGCGCAGTAGCAGATGGACCAGGGTACTCTTCCCCGCGCCGCTTGGCCCAACGATGGCAATCGCGGTCGAAGGTTGCAGGTCGAAGGTGACATGTTGGAGGGCGGGGGCGGTTTGACCAGGGTAGGTGAAGGATAAGTCCGTAATGCGTAAGGCGTAGGGCGTAAGGCGGGGCTGCTCCCTGCTCACTGCTAACGGCTCACTGGCCGCTGACGACTGCTCACTGCTCACTCCTAACTGATCACTGACCACTGATGACTGCTCACTGACAACCGCCTCCGCCTCTACGATCTCGAACAACCTGCCGGCGGCTGCCCGCACGCTTTCCCACATCTGCGCGGCCAGCGGCAGGGGCGTGACGGCTTCGAAGGAGGCCAACGTCAGCAGGGCCAGCGCTGCCAGCATGGGGCCGGGGATGCGGCCGGCCGTCACCTGCGGGATGGCAAGGAAAAGTACCAGCCACAGGCCGAGGTTGGTCAGCAGGGTTGCCAGGCCGCTGTGCATGCCGCTGATGCGCGCCATGCGTCTCTGCGCCCGGCCATAGGCGCGGCCCAGGGCGGCGATTTGGGCGGCGTGGTCGGCGGCGCGTTCGTAGGCCAGCAGGTCGGGCAGACCCTGGATGCCCTCCACCAGGCGCGCGTTCAATTGTGCGCGCAGGCTCACCAGCGCCCGGCCGGGCTCGCGTCCTAGCAGCAGGGCAGAGAGCGGCAGCAGAACGCCGAGGCCGAGGAAACAGCCCATCGAAACGGCGGCCAGCGGCGGGTAGTACGAAGCGAGGAAGAGCGAGACTCCCAGGCCGGTCAGGGCAGCCACCAACGGCGGCGCAACCACCCGCACGTAGAAGTTTTCCAGCGTCTCCACATCTCCCACGATGCGAGTAAGCAAGTCGCCGGCGCGGTAGTCCATCAGGCGGGCCGGGGCCAGCGGTTCGAGTTTCTCGTAGAACCAGACGCGCAGGCGCGAGAGCAGACGGAAGGTGACATCGTGCGAGACCAGCCGTTCGGCGTAGCGGAAGACGGCGCGGCTGATGCCGAAGAAACGCACGCCTACGATGGCTACTTGCAGTTCGGCCACAGACGGGTGCAGCGCGGCAGTCGAGATGAGCCAGGCAGAGGTCCCCATGAGCGAGACGTTGGCCCCGACTGTCAGCGCGCCGAGCAGGACGGAGAGAGCGACGAGACGCCAGGAGCCGCCGAGGAAGGAGAGCAGGCGGGAGAGGATGTGAGATTTACGATTTACGATTTGCGATGGGTGACGGGATGCGAGTTGCATCACACCTTGTTTACCTGTGTACGTGTCTACTTGTTTACCTGTATACGTGCCTACCTGGGTACCTGTATACGCGTCCACTCGTTTCCCTTGAACTCGAGTCTCGTACGTTTTCACCATCCCCGCGTACGTGCCGTTTTTCGCGAGAAGTTCGGCGTGCGTGCCTTGCTCCACCATGCGGCCCTGGTCGAGGACGATGATGCGGTCGGCCTGGAAGATGGTGTTCAGGCGATGGGCGATGGTGATGACGGTTCTTCCCGGCCGCAGGCGGCGGATGGAGTCTTCGAGCAGCGTCTCGGTTTCGGGGTCGAGGCTGGAGGTGGGTTCGTCCAGAATGAGGATGGGCGCGTCTTTGAGGAAAGCGCGCGCCAGGGCCAGCCTTTGGGCCTGTCCGCTGCTGAGACGGGCGCCGCCCTCGCCGATGACGGTCTGGTAGCCTTCGGGCAGGCTCTGGATGAATTCGTGCAGGCGGGCGGCCCGGGCGGCGGCGATGACTTCCTCCTCGGTGGCGTGTGGTTTGCCCAGGCGGATATTGTTTTCGAGACTGTCGTGGAACAGGTAAGGCTTTTGAGGCACCCAGGCGATGGAAGGATGAATGCGGACTGCGGAAGGCAGAATGTTGCTTTCGGTGGGTTGGAGGAAGCCAAGCAGCAGGTTGACGAGGGTGGATTTTCCCGCGCCGGTCTTGCCGACCAGGGCGACATGCTCGCCGGGTTGGATGACGAGGTTGATGTTTTGTACTGCCGGCGTCGTTTCGTTTGGATAGGTGAAGGAGACGTTTTCCAGGACAACCGAGAACGGCTCACTGCTCACTGACAACTGCTCGCTGCTCACTGATGACTGATGACTGACAACTGATGACTGATCACTGCTAACCGGCGTGTCCAGAATCTCATAAATCCGGCCCGCGGCGCTCGTCCCGGCCATGCCGGCGTGAAAGCGCAGGCCGAGCATCCGCAGCGGCAGGTAGAATTCCGGCGCCAGGACGAGGATGAAGAGGGCCGGCTGGAATTCCATGCTGGCGTACAGCAGGCGCAGGCCGATCTCCACCGCGATGACGGCCGTGCTGAGGGTGGCCAGCAGTTCCAGCGCCAGCGCCGAAAGGAAGGTCATGCGCAGCACGGCCAGGGTGCGGTCGCGGAACTGGTCGCTGACCTGGGCGATGCTTCTGGCGTGCGCCTTGCTCTGCCCGAATATCTTGAGCGTGGTCAGGCCTTGCAGACTGTCGAGGAAGTGCGCCGAGAGGCGGCTGAGGGTTTCGTACTGACGCCTGGTGACGATTTCCGCGCCCTTGCCAATCAGAATCATGAAGAAGGGGATGAGCGGAGCCGTGACCAGCATCACCAGGGCGGAGAGCAGGTCGAGTGGGAAGACGAAGACCAGGACACTGAGCGGGACGAGCGCCGTGATGACCAGTTGCGGCAGGTATTGGCTGAAGTAGGCGTCCAGGGCTTCGATGCCTTCCACAGCCGCGGCAGTCAGTTCGCCGGTGCGTTCGGCGCGCGTGTAGGCGGGGCCGAGGCGTTGGATGTGGGCAAAGAGCCGTTCGCGCAGGTCGGTTTTGACGCGCACGGCTACGGCGTTGGCGCTGACCTCGTTCAGCCAGGTCAGCAGGGCGCGGCCAGCGATGGCAAGCAGCATCAGCCGCAGCAAATTCCACACTTGGGAGAGCGTCTGGCCATGCAGAAAGACGCCGTCTACGGCGCGGCTGAGGAACCAGGCCTGCCAGATGGTCAGCAAGCCGGCCAGAAGTCCAGAGAGAACCGTGAGCGCCAGGCTGAGGCGGGCGTCGCGGGCAAGGGTCAGGAGGCGGCGGTTCAATACGTCATCTTTTTGACATTGGTCGAGACGCGCTGGCGGAAGACCCAGTAGGTGTAGGCCTGGTAGGCCAGCACGATGGGGACGAAGATGAGCGCCACAATTGTCATCACCTGCAAGGTGTAGGGCGAGGAGGAGGCGTTGGAGATGGTCAGGCTATAGGCGGGGTCGGTGCTGGAAATCATGACGCGTGGGAAGAGCAGCATGAAGAAACTGACCTGGGTGAGGACGAGATGCAGGGCAGTCATGGCAAAGGCCCAGCCGTCCATTTTGCGGGGCAGGAAGACGGTCCCGACCAGGAGAATGGTGACGACCGCGCCGAGCGGATAGATGCCCGGGTCTATGCCCAGATGTTCGATGAAGTCGGTGGCAAAGAAGGTCCAGATGGCATAGGCCAGCACGATGAGCATGGCCGGTCCCCATAGCCTGCGCGCCAGGGCGCGGGCGCGGGCTTGCATCTCACCTTCCAGTTTCAGGCTGAGGAAAATGCTGCCATGCAGGGCAAACACCGACAGGGCCAGCAGGCCGCCAGCCAGCGCGTAGCCGTTCCCGTTGACCAGCAGAGTCAGCAGGTTGCCGGTGAAGTGCATGTCCGCATCTATGGGGACGCCGGCTGCCAGGTTGGCGAAGGCCACGCCCAGCAGCAGGGCAGGGACGAGGGAGCCGAAGAAGATAGCCCAATCCCAGAAATTGCGCCACTTAGGGCTGTAATGCTTGGAGCGGAATTCGAAGGCCACGCCGCGCACAATCAGGCCGAGCAAGAGCAGGAAGAGCGCCAGGTAGAAGCCGCTGAACATCGTGGCGTACCACATGGGAAAGGCGGCAAAGGTCGCACCGCCGGCCGCAATCAGCCAGACCTCGTTGCCGTCCCAGTGCGGGCCGATGGTATTGATGATGGCGCGCCGCTCCTCGTCCTTTTTCCCGAGGAAGGGCAACACCAGCCCGACGCCGAAATCGAAGCCTTCTAGCACGAAGAAACCGATCCACAGGACAGCGATGAGGATGAACCAGATGGTTTGTAGCGTTTCGGGTGACATGACGAGCCTCCTTCAGTCTTGCGCGCCCACCAGAAGGGCCGGGTCGCCAATGACGCCTTTATCGGTTGCGTCGGGGCCGGCTTTGGCGAAGCGGGTCAACAGGTAGATGTCAGCAGCCATTAACGCGGCATAGACGATCACGAAACCGACCAGGGTGAACAAGACCATGCCGCCGGTCACGTTGGGGGAGTTGGCCTGCTCGGTTTTCAACAGTCCCTGCACGATCCAGGGCTGGCGTCCGGTTTCGGTCAAAATCCAGCCGCTGGAGTTGGCGATGTAAGGCAGAGCGATGCTCCAGGGCAGCCACTTCAGCCAGCGCATCCACTTCTGTGGCCAATCTTTGACCACCAGGAAGACGCCATACGCGCCGGCTGCCAGCATGAGCAGCGAGGCGCCAAACATGAAGCGGAACGACCAGTAGGTGATGACCATCAGCGGGACGTAATCGCCAGGACCGTATTTGGCTTCGTACTCGGCCTGCACATCGTTCACGCCGCGCACTTCGCAGGTCAGATTGTTGCAGGCAATCAAACTGAGCAGGCGCGGGATGCGAATTTCCCAGACCAGATTTTTGCCGGTTAGATCGCCGATGGTGATGATGGAGAAGGAAGCCGGCTGCTCGGTCTCCCACAGGGCTTCGATGGAGGCCATCTTCATTGGCTGGGTCTCCATCACGTAGCGCCCCTGTTCGTGGCCGCCCAGTCCCACGATGACCGTGAACAGCAGGGCCACGATGGCGCCCAGTTGGAAGGAATACTGGAAGAAGGCTTCATCCTTCTTGCGGACCAGATGCCAGGCGCTGATGCCCAGCACGAAGAAGCCGGCCGTAGCCAGGCCCGAGGCCAGCGTGTGCCAGAAGAACAGCCAGCCTTTGGGATTGGCGGCCAGGGCCAGGAAATCATTCAGCACCAGGCGGCCGGTCTCGACGCTGGCGGGATCGTAGCCGACCGGATGCTGCATGAAGCCGTTGGCCAGCAAAATCCACAAGGCCGAGAGATTCGACCCCAACGCCGCCAGCCAGATGGAGGCTAAATGCAGACCTTTGGGAATGCGCTCCCAGCCGAAAATCCAGATGCCCAGGAAAGTGCTTTCCATGAAAAAGGCCGTCAGCGCCTCGATGGCCAGCGGCGCGCCGAAAATATCGCCCACGAAGCGGCTGTATTCCGACCAGTTCATGCCAAACTGAAATTCTTGCACGATGCCGGTCACAACGCCCATAGCGAAGTTGATGAGGAATAGTTTGCCCCAGAACTTCGTCAGGCGCTTGAACTTTTCGTCGCCGGTGCGGTAATACTGGGTATGCAGCAAGGCCACGAGCCACGAGAGTCCCAGCGTGAGCGGGACGAAGAAGAAGTGATAGACTGTGGTCGCGGCGAACTGCCAGCGGGAAAGGATGACAGGGTCCATCGAGCCTCCTGAAGTTGAACCATTTCGTGAAGAAAAGCACGGTGTGTATAGTGTAAGTAACTGCTCAGGTCAAGACCCTAAAGGTCTCCTTTGCAATCGAAAATATGTTTCAAGTCTGACCTGCCTGCAAATTCAGCCTTTCGATTTGAGGGAAAGACCTTTAGGGTCTGTATTTGCGGTATTTGCGAAAGTGGCTGAGTAGTTACTAGTGTAAAAACATTCAGGCGTTAAGTCAATGAAAAAATTCATGAAAAGAGCCTGTCGCCTCGGTTCCAAATCTTGTTGGTAAGTTTGTTGAACAGGGCTTTTCAAAGAATTAATCTGTTGAGGCTCGAACATTGTTTCAGGGCTTTGTGAAGGGCAAAAATGTACCGCCGACCTGGGTTCGGCCTTGCCAAGCAAAGCCTGGTGGTACGATTTGCCAAACAAGATTTGTGTAAGCCTGCACTGAACTTGTTGAAGTGTCACCGCTACGAAGCCCTTTTGTGAGGTACCGATAACGGCGACATGCTCAACAAAGTACGATTAAAGTCGTTGCTACAAAGCACGGCTAAAGCCGTTACCACGAAGTTTTATCATGCATTCGGAAGCAAGCAACGACAAATGTGACATAAATCATAAAAACAATGTTACATTCGTCACATTATTTTTACCCTGCAAATGCTTACAATATAAGTAATCGTTTACTAAATTGGTATGTTTTTGAACAACGAGACATGATCCGCATCAACCGCAAGACCGACTATGCCATCCGTGTCCTGCTGGCGCTTGCCAGGCAAGGGGAAAACGCCATGTTGCCAACCTCACAGATTCGGGAAGAGATGCTCATTCCGAAGGCGCTGGCTGTGCGCGTGGTAGCCGAACTGGCACAGGGCGGCTTCATCGTCACCTATCCGGGACGGGAGGGAGGCCTGAAATTGGCACGCCCAGCGGCGGAAATCAACTTGCGCCAGGTCGTTACCTACTTCGAGGAAAATTTCACCGTCTCGGAGTGCATTCACGGCGGCGGAACCTGTCCCTTCGACGCCGATTGCCCGGTACGCTGCCGCTGGGTGCGCGTGCAAGCGCTCATCTTGCGGGAGTTGGAGTCCACCTCCTTCGAGGCGCTGGCGCGGGAAGCAGCCGGGGCGGCGACCGTGCTGTCGAAGCCGGAGCAGGCAGAGGCGTAGGAGGAGACGAGGAAAGGAGGTTCATCGGGGAGGCGTATTGTTTGTCATTTATTCACTGAGCATCAAATTTTCGAAATTCATTCGATAAGGAGAATCCTATGGATGCACTTGCTCTTGCACGCTGGCAATTTGCCATTACCACCATCTTCCACTTTTTCTTCGTGCCGCTGACGCTGGGGCTTTCGATTTTCGTGGCCCTGGTAGAGACGAAGTACGTCCGCAGCGGAGACGAGATATACAAGAAGATGGCAAAGTTCTGGGGGACGATCTTCCTGATCAACTTCGCCATGGGCGTGGTGACGGGCATCGTTCAGGAGTTCCAGTTCGGCCTGAACTGGTCGGAATACGCCCGCTTCATGGGCGACATCTTCGGCGCGCCGCTAGCCATCGAGGCGCTGCTGGCTTTCTACATGGAAAGCACCTTCATCGGGGTGTGGCTCTTCGGCTGGGACAAACTCTCGAAGAAGGCGCACCTGACGGCGGCCTGGCTGGTGGCCATCGGTTCGAACATTTCGGCGCTGTGGATTCTGATTGCCAATTCGTTCATGCAGCACCCGGTCGGTTACGGGATCGAGGGCGGGCGCGCGGTGATGCAGAACTTCGCTGCGCTTCTGACCAACCCGAATGTCTGGTACCAGTTCCCGCACGTTCTCTCGGCCGGGGTTGCGATGGCCGGCTTCGTGGTGCTGGGCTTCAGCGCCTGGCATCTGCTGCGCAAGCATGACGTGACCCTGTTTCGCCCGTCGTTCCAGTGGGCGGCGCGCTATGCGCTGGTTGGCTCGCTGTTGGTGGGCGTGATCGGCCACTTCCAGGGTCAGTTCCTGGTCGTGCATCAACCGCTCAAGATGGCAGCGGCCGAAGCGCTGTGGGAGACCGAGCAGCCGGCCGGTTTCGCTCTCGTGGCTGGGATCAATGAGGGCGCGCAAAGCAATTCCTTCGAGGTGAAAATCCCCGGCGTCCTGTCGTTTCTGTCGTACAACAATTTCAGCCAGGAAGTGAAAGGTATCAAGGACTTGCAGGCCGAGGCGGCGGCGCAATACGGCGAGGGCAACTACGTCCCGCCGGTGGCGCTCAACTTCTGGTCGTTCCGCATCATGGTCGCCGCGGGGACGCTGATGGTCATTCTGGCCCTGCTGGCAGTGGTCTGGAGCGACGGCAAGCGTGAAATTGACAGCAAGCAAGGCTTCTTGAAGGCGTTGCTGTTCGCGCCGGCCCTGCCTTACCTGGCCAGCACCTTCGGCTGGGTGATGGCCGAGACCGGCCGCTGGCCGTGGATCGTCTTTGGCCTGCAAAAGATCGAAGATGCCATCTCGCCCAATGTCCCGGCCTGGAACGTGGCTTTCTCGCTGCTCGTGCTGGGGCTGCTCTACGCCGTGTTGACGGTGGTGGCCTTCAAACTCGGCTTGAAGTATGGCAAAGCCGATGTAGCCATTCGCGAGTCCGCTGCGGCGGCTGACTAATTTGTAGGAGGAGAAAATGGACCTCAATATCATCTGGTTTATCCTGGTCACGGTGCTGTTCATCGGGTTCTTCTTCCTGGAGGGCTTCGATTACGGGGTGGGTATCTTGCTGCCCTTCTTGGGCAAAAAGGACGAAGAACGCCGCGCCATACTCAATACGATTGGGCCAGTGTGGAACAGCAATGAAGTGTGGATGCTGACGGCTGGCGGCGCGATGTTCGCCTCCTTCCCGCACGTCTATGCCACTCTGTTCAGCGGCTTCTATCTGGCGCTGGTGTTGATGCTGGTGGCGCTTATCCTGCGCGGTGTGGCGTTCGAATATCGCCAGAAATATGCGGATCAAGCCAGCCGCAACCGCTGGGACTGGGCGATCTTCATCGGCTCGGCCCTGCCAGCCCTGCTGTGGGGCGTGGCGGTCGGCAACCTGATGCGCGGCTTTGCCATTGACGAGAACATGAACTACTGGGGCGGGCTGCTGCCCTTGCTCAACCCGTTCTCCATCCTGGGCGGGCTAGTCTTCGTGGCCCTGTTCACTATGCACGGCGCCAACTACCTGACGCTCAAGACCGAAGGCGAGGTCGAAAAGCGCGCCAAAGAGGTGGCCTTCAAGGCCTGGATTGCCGCTACCGTGCTGACGGTCGCTTTCGTGGCCTGGACCTTCTTTGCTACTGACATCCTGACCAAGCCGGGCGTCAACGGCCTGATTCCGGCCGCGCTGGCGGCGGTGGCGCTGTTGACTGTCGGCTACTTCAACAAGGCCAAAAAATATGGTTCGGCCTTCATCGGCGGCTCGCTGGCAATCGTCTTTGCTACCATCATGGTGTTTGCCGGGCTGTTCCCGCGCATCCTGATTTCGAGCCTCGACCCGAATTACAGCCTGACGATTTACAACGCTTCGTCCACGCCCTACACGCTGACCATCATGACCATCGTGGCCGTCATCTTCGTCCCCATCGTGCTGGCTTACAAAATCTGGACCTACCGCGTCTTCCGCGCCCGCGTCAAGGCGGACTCGAAGACTCTGGTGTACTAAACCTTTTGCCGGAGCAGGCCGGGAAACGGCCTGCTCGGCTATTTTTTTACGGGTGTAAAGACAATGGCAAAAATCGTTGTTCTCTGAGCCGGTTTTGCAGGTCATAAAGCCGCTATTTACCTGGGCAGCAAACTTGGCATGCAGCATGAAGTGACAGTTGTCAACAAATACGATATCTTCGGCTTCGTACCTTCCTGGGTATGGGTAGGGGTGGGGCACATGAAGCCGGAGCAAACGACGTTCGAACTGGCGCCGGTATATAAGCGCATGAACGTCAACTTTGTCCACGCCAGCGTTACGGAGGTACACCCCGATGACCAGTACATCGTGGCGGAAAAAGACGGCTCGAAAGAGTCTGTGCGCGTGGACTACGATTATCTGGTCATTGCCACCGGCCCCAAACTAAACTTCGAAGGCACGCCCGGCCTGGGTCCGCAGGATGGTTATACCTATTCGATTTGTTCCCTGCCCCACGCCATTCAGACACGCGACAAGTATCTGGAAATGGTAGAACGCATGAAGCGGGGAGAGCATATCAAGATGGTGATCGGCACCGGCCACCCTGGCGCTACCTGCCAGGGAGCGGCGCTGGAATACATCTCCAACGTTCACAAGGACCTGGTCAAGAAGGGAGTGCGCGACAAGGCCGATTTGTTGTGGCTCTCGAACGAACGCGCACTGGGTGATTTCGGCGTGCGCGGTTTGCGCGTGCGTCAAAAGGGCGGAAAACTGTTGAGCAGCGAGGAATTCATCACCGCCATCTTCAAGGACTACGGCATCCGCTGGCAGGTGCAAACCGGCGTACACAAGGTGGACGAGAAGAAAATCTATTGGGAGAACTACGAGGGAGAGTATGGCGAGACGGAGTACGATTTTGCCATGCTCATCCCGCAGTTCAAGGGCCAACCCATCAAATATATTGGCAAGAACGGCGAAGACGTCTCGTCCAAACTGGTCAACGCAGCCGGTTTCGTGCTGGTAGATGGCATCTACGGCCTGAGTTATGATGTGCTGGAACGCAACCCAGATGCCTGGCCCTCGGCCTATCAGAATCCTTCCTACCCGAACATCTTTGCGGCCGGAATTGCTTTTGCTCCGCCAGGGCCAATCTCTGTACCGCATACCACCAAGAATGGCACCTCCATCAGTGCCGCGCCGCCGCGCACCGGCATGGTCTCCGGCGTCATCGGGCGTATCGTGGCTTTGAACATCGTGGACCTGGTCAAACGCGGGCGGATGACCCATCACGAGCGCATGTCCGAGATGGTGGCGGCCTGTATCGCCTCCATGGGCGATTCGCTCTGGGATGGGAACGCGGCCGTCATGGTCATCTACCCGGTCGTGCCGGACATGAAACGCTACCCGAACGAGGAGGGCCGTGACTTGTTCGTCTCGCACATGGAGATGGGCGTGAGCGGCGCTTGGATGAAGCGCATGATCCACGAGACCTTCATTTGGAAGTTGCGCGGATTGCCCGGATGGCAGATCATCCCCGAATAATGGGAGCAACCGTCCCGTAGAAAGAAGCGGGGTTTTGTCCCGCCTGGAGGTAAAAATGGAAATTACGTCCAAAGACAAATTCTGGATGAACTTCAAACTGTATCAACTCTGGCGTTTCATCGTCTTGAACATCAAAATTCTCAAGGCCGTTGACCATAGCAAACGCTCCTGAGCGTCCAAGAGCCTGCCGAAAAGCGACAGGCTCTTTTCATGAATTTTGGCTTTCTTGGGAATCGCTGTGATATGCCCCCAGTCTGGCGGCAGTTGCCTACCCAGGCGTTCGCCCTGGGTACTGCTGCCCCCCAGCAGTACACATCCCCTTTGGGGACTGCCGGGGAACGATGCAATCCGCACGTCCTGCTTGAGGAGTCGGGATGAATGGCTAAAACTTTTTCTTGGACATGGCGGTCTCCAACGTTTCATCCTTGATTTTCATCGCCAACTCACAAGGGCATCGAGCCTTTCACGGCGCGGGATGGGCGGCAAAGAACTCCCAGATTACGTCCGTGGCGTTTATGTCCTGGGTGGTGATTTCGGACGGCATAGCGGAGCCGGGCCAGCTGTGCCCGCCTCCGTAGATGGTGTACAACACAACCTCTGCCCCTTCGCGGCAGTTGCCCCACGACTCGCCCGTCACTTCGCCGCGCTGGAATGTGACTGTCGGGTTGGGTCACAGCCGTTGCGATTCGCCCAGGCCGCCGCCCATTCACGGATTGGCATCAGCAACTGCCCCTGGCCTTCGTAAGGGAGAAGCCTGTCCGCCGTGCCGTGAAAGGCCACCACAGGGATGGGGTGCATGGGATTGCACGCCTGCGCAGGAGGATATCCGCCGGAGACCGGCGCGATGGCCGCGAAAACATCCGACAACTCACAACCCAGGCGGTTGCTCATCTGCGCGCCGTTCGAAATGCCTGTGGCGTAGATGTGGCCAGGAGCAACGTTGAGTTGCGCCTTCAGGGATTCGACCAAAGCGCGGATGAACTGCAAATCGGCATCGGCTTCCGCGCGGGGGCCAACGTGCCACTCCTGCGGATCGCCCAGCCCTTCGGGATATACAACGATGAAGCCCGCCTGATCCGCCTTCACTGACATTTGGCTGACGTGTTCCTGCTGTTCGGCGTTCGAATTGTAGCCATGCAGGTTGACCACCAGCGGCATGGCGCTGCTCGGATGGTATGCCGGTGGAATATGCAGGCGGTATTGGCGCGCCTGCCCGTTGACCGTGATAGTTTCGATGTAATCGCCGGGCGCATAGCCCGTCACGTTTGCCATTGCGGGCGGAGTTGCAGCCATGGCCAGAGTCGCGGTGGGTTGACCTCCGCGCGCGGGACGCGAGCAGGCGGCGAGCAACAATGCCATCGCGGCCATTGTACTGTTGATGAAAAAGCGGCGAAATGTCATTTCGAGCCTCCACATGCAGAAATGCCGGGCGCCTCGCCATTCGTCATGGTTCGTCCCCGGCGTCGAGTTCCAGTTTCTTGATGCCCAGTTTCTTCATGGCTGCCAGCAATTGCTCTTCGGTCAGGCTCTCGACGGGCTTGCCGGTTTCCCGCTCGATCCTGACGGCGTCCTCTTCGGCGAGCGCCATGCGGTGAATGACACGGCGGCTCACCCTGCGCGCCGTGTGCCTTGCGATTCTGCGTCTGGAAAACATGGGACCTCCTTTGTATTGAAAATGAGCCAATTCGATTTTTCCGCATCATACGCCCCGCCCGTCGGGACGACAAGTTACGCCGATGATCGAACGCGCCTGACCGCCGTCATCCCGCGCATGATTGCAGTCATCGTCCAGCGTGACGCAAGACAATTGAAAGCGCGAACCCGAATGATATAATGCCCCGCATGAACGGGACGCGCGCCGATTCGGATTCGCCCATCGAGCCTGGTTTGACCATCGTTTTCCGCCTCTATCTGACCCTGCGCCTGCTCTCGCTCATTTTGTTTTTTCTCCCCTCCTGGCTGACCGACCCGGCCACCTTGCGCCAGCCTTATCGCTGGCTTGCCATCGCGGGGACGATTTTTCTCATCGCCTACCTTTCCGTTCCACGCTGGCAGGCGCGGCTGGGCAGGGCCTACCTGCCGATTGCGTTTGGACTGGCGCTGGCAGGCCCGCTGGTCGAATATGGACTTTACAACCTCTCGCGCCTCACGCGCGGCGCGGCAGACGTGCGCCAGCCTGTCTTCGCGCTGACCATCGTCCTGATCCTGCTCATCTGGCAGTATCGCTTGCGAAGCGCGCTTCTCGTCCTGGGCGTTACCGTCCTGGCGGCGCTGGCGCCGTTCGTTTACGCCGTGCGGCGCGGCCTGAACGTTGGGGCGGAAGTTGTCGTCAGCCTGGCCGAACTGTTCTTCATGTTCCTGGTGGGAATCATCGTCGGGCAGATCGTTCACATCCTGCGCGCCCAGCGGGACGAATTGGCGGAGGCGCGCCGCCGCCTGGAGCAATACGCGGCAGCGCAGGAACAACTCGCCGTCACGCGCGAGCGCAACCGCATGGCGCTGGAACTGCACGATACGATTGCCCACACCCTGAGCGCGGCTGCCGTCCAGCAAGAAGCCGCTCGCATGAATTGGCGTACCAATTCCGAGGTCGCGCGGGAACGGCTGGAGCAGGCGCTTCAGGCTACGCGTCAGGGCCTCGAAACGCTGCGCGCCTCCATCCAGGAATTGCGTCTTTCCCCCCTCGAAGATTTGGGGATGTCGCAAGCGTTACAGCATCTGGCGCGTTCCATTGCCGAGCGGCGGCGGCTGGCCTGTCGCTTGGATTTTCCCGCCCAGATCGAGGGGCTTTCGCCCATCGCCGAACATCAAGTCTATCGCATCTTCCAGGAGGCACTGACCAACGTCGAGCGGCACGCACGGGCCTCGCGGATTCTCTTTTCCGCGAGGCGGGTTGGGAAACTCTGGGAGTTTTCTCTGGAGGACGATGGCGCGGGCTTCGAGCTGGAGCGCGCGCTGCAGGATGGACATTTCGGTTTGCGCGGACTGCAGGAGCGCGCAGATCTCATCGGCGCGCGCTTGAACATCGAAAGCGCGCCTGGCGGTGGCACCCGTTTGGAATTGAGCGTGGAGGTGGAGAGGTGATCAAGGTTTTGATTTGCGACGACCAGCATCTGATTTGCGAAGGGCTGGCGGCGATCTTGAAGACTTCGCCCGAAATCGAAGTGATTGGCATCGCGCACAGCGGCGACGACGCGCTGGCGCTGATGGAGACGAATCCGCCCGACGTGGTTCTCATGGACTTGAAAATGCCGGGCATGACGGGCGTAGAAGCCACGCTCGAAATCCGCAATCGCTTTCCGGGCGTGCGCGTGCTGGTGCTGACCACTTACGCGGTGGACGAGTGGGTGACGGACGCCATCCGCGCGGGGGCATCGGGCTACCTGTTGAAGGACATCGAAGGGGAAGACCTCATCGAGAGCATACTTGGCACCGCGCGCGGCAAGACCTATCTCGATCCCAGCGTGGCGGGCAAACTGTTGAATCTGCTGATGCAGGGCAAATCCCTGCCGCCACTGGAGCAGGCCCCCTCCCTGACCGACCGCGAAGAGGAAATTCTCTCCCTCCTGGGCTTGGGTTATAACAACGCCCGCATTGCCGAGTCCCTGTACCTGACCCAGGCGACCGTGCGGAACATCATCAGCGGGCTGCTGCAAAAACTGGGGCTGGAAGACCGAATGCAACTGGCGCTGTTCGCTGTGCGCGGGGGCTATGTAAGGTAAACGTATCCACTTTTTACTTCCTTTTTACGGGGAGATAATTCTCCTATTACAGCAAAAGAATATGATCACTCTACTGTAAAAGTCGAACTGTTCAGACCTGGCGGTTGACCACGCCCTCCCGAAGGACATCGGGACGATGTAGCGGGCGGCTCCAGGGAATTGCATTACGTTTACGAAGTCAGCCCTCCGACGGGGTCCCGACTTCCAGTTACCCTGAGCAAGGCTGAATAGTCACACACAAGGAGCATCCTGATGAAACCGATCATCCTTCTCGTGACGACGTTGCTCGCGCTGCTCGCTGCCTGTGCACCTCTTCCTGTGACTGAGGGCAGGGACGAGGGCCCCACCGCTGGCCAGACCTTCCGTGATTTCTATCCGGGCGATCCCTCCGCCGTGACCCGCATCGTCATGCGACACGGCGCGGGCGCGCGACGCGCCGTCGAAGCACCCGCCGAGATCGCGGTCTTCTTCGAGATGGCAGACAGCCTCGTCTTCACCCCGCAAGCCGACCAAACTCCCCGCGGCGGATACCTCTATCTCGTTGACCTGTACGCCGCGGACGAAAAAACGCTGACGATGACCTTCAGCGGCGACCGTTCGGCGTTCGTGAACGGCGTCTACTATGATTTGAATGTTGACATCCAGGACGCGCTGGACGGACTCTTCAACCGGGCGGGAGAACTCGTCTCCTACCACCCGCTGACGTTCGAACTGACCACCACCGCCGAGGCGGCGCGGGTGACGTTCATCGAACCGTATTACCTCCTGACCGTCCGCTATGCAGGTGTGATCGGCCAGCCGCTCAAAGGCAACGGCAACCTGGACTCCCTTTGGGTCAGGCAGGAAGCGGCCGGCGGGAGCGCGGGAGTCTTGATGGAGTACGCCGTCACCTGGGTCGGCGAAGTCGCGCCGCCGGTGCGGTGCGAGTACGAGCAGAATGGAGCAGGCGCCAGCGTCCTGCGCGTGTACGATTCCGTTTCGAGGGACGAGCGCATCTTGGCGGAAGTCGCGCTCGACGGGGTGACTGATTGCGCCCTCGACCTCAGCCTCCTGAACGGCACGCCCTTTCTCGAACAGACTCTGCCCGTCCGAGTGCCGCACATGACATGGGCCTATTACTATCCCTGGTACGTCCGCGATGCGTGGGATACCGGCATCCTCCTCGACGCGCCCGCGCTGGGATATTACGGCTCCGACGACCTGGCAATCATCGAGCAGCACGTCCAGCAGGCGCAGACCGCGGGGATTGACGGCTTCATTTCCTCCTGGTGGGGGCCGCGCGATTACACCGACAGCAACCTGCGCCTCCTGCTCGAAGTCGCCGAGGAGCGCAACTTCTCGGTAATGATCAACTTCGAAATGCTAAAGGGGGAGGAAGAACCCCTGTCCGAATCCGAAATCCTGGATTGGCTGCGTTACGCCGTCTCGCAATACGGCCAACACCCGGCCTACGCCAAAATTGACGGCAAGCCGGTCTTCGTGATTTGGGTCTCGTTCCTGGTCCCCGATTCGACCTGGGAGCGGATCCTGTCCGCGCTGCGCGCCGAGGGACTCGAACCCTTCCTCATCGGGCAGTTCGCCGGGGAGTGGACCGACCCCGCCGCGCTGGAAGTCTTCGGCGGCTTGTATCAGTACAACATCCTCAACGTGATGCCAAGCGCCGAGGCCGAGCAGGTGGAAACGCTCCGGCGCGTCTACGCGACGATCGGCCGCAACCTGCGCTACCACTCCCTGCTCGGTTCGTCCGCGACCCGCGTCTGGGCGGCCACCGTTCAGCCGGGCTACGACGATCACCTGATCCCCGGCCGCACGACCCCCATCCTGCCGCGGGATGACGGCCGGCTCTACCGCGCCACCTTCGAGGCCGCTCTCGCCAGCGACCCGGATTGGATCTTCATCACTTCTTGGAACGAGTGGTGGGAGCATACCTACATCGAACCGGGCAACCTGTTCGGCGACCTGTACCTGCAAATCACCCGCGAATACACCGAGACGCGCTGAAAGACGCCGCGCTGAGAACAAGATTTTACAGCAGTTTACACGCCGATAAGGAGCGGCTAACGCCTGTACCGTATACTTTCAGAAACAACGGAGGATGAATATGCGACGACCCCTTCTCATACTTTTGGGCCTTTCCCTGGCACTCGCGTCCTGCGCCCGCCTCAAGCGAACGCTGAGCGAACCGCCGGCCACGCCGACCGCGGTCAGTGGCACAACTGCATCTGTCCCGGCTGCTGCCAGCGCAACCCCGGCCGCACAGCCCACGCCCGACTTCGCATCCATGACCTTCAGCGAGAAGAATGAACTGTTTCTCGAACTGCTCGCCGCCCGGCAGGCCGAAGGCGTGGATACGACCGCCGCGCAAGAAGCCTATGCCCGCTGTTTTTGCAAGTTGTTGAAATCTCAATCGCTCAGAGTATAATAACTATCCTCGTATTCCTCCCGCATTTTTTACCCTGAACGGAGGCGCGAGTACACTCCTCACGAGGTGTGTTCCCTTGATAGACCCGGTCATCTTTTCCATCAAACTGTTTGGCGGCCTGACCTTGACCCTGCGCTGGTATGGCGTGCTGGTCATGGCGGGCGTGATTGTGGCCGCCTGGCTGGCAGAACGCGAATTAGCGCGCCGCGGCGAGAACCCTGAACATATCTGGAACGCGCTCATTTGGGCCTTGCCGGCTGGCGTGATTGGCGCGCGCTTGTGGTATGTAGCCAATACCACGTTGGGCGGAAACTCCTACTACCTGGACAATCCCTCCCAAATTTTGAACATTCCGGCTGGCGGACTGCACTTCTTTGGCGGCTTGCTATTTGGCGCCATTGGCCTATATTTTTACGTCCGTCGCTCCAACCTGGACCTCTGGTTGTTGTTGGACGTGGCCGCGCCCGTCACCATGATTGGGCAGGCCGTCGCGCGTCCGGCCAACTTCATCAATCAGGAACTGTACGGCCCGCCGACCACCTTGCCGTGGGGCATTCCCATCCAGGCGCAGCATCGCATCCCGCCTTACAATGACATGAGCCTGTATCCAGAAAGCACGCGCTTTCACCCCACTTTTGCCTACGAAATGCTGTGGAATTTCATTACCGCCGGCACCTTGCTCTGGTTGGCGCGTCGCTACCCGCAGAAATTCAAGCCTGGCGCCTTGTTTGGCTGGTGGCTGGTCATCGCCGGCGTGGGGCGTGCCATCATCGAATTCTTCCGCCCCGATCAGCCTCGCATCCCCGGCACGGGCGTTACTTACAGTGCCTTGGTCTCGGCGTTGATAGCTTTGGGCGGCGCCTTCACCCTGCTGTTGCGCTATGGCTATTTGCGCTTTCGGTTTGCTGAAAACTGGGAAGAGACCTATCGCCTTGCGCCTCCTTTGGAGCAGACCAGGGCTGGGTAGATCGCCTCTGATTTGTAACTGCCTACCCTCTCCAAAAAGTCGGATTAGGATACACAGGATCGCCTTCCCATCGAGACAAAGAACATCCTTCCATCCTTTGCATCCTGTTGAATCCTTTTCACCAGGCTTGCTACCATGCAAAGCGCTGTCTGGTAAGTAGTTTGACAATGTCAAGTTACCTCGCCAAAGGCAGTTTTTTTCAAGTTTTAGTGTGGACTAGCACATTGTACCGCCAGGCTATGCC